>Ga0079224_100009177_pt1 | contig 13458 bp, 13 predicted proteins | sample Stecom2015_FD_80414 | JGI IMG/M metagenome (GOLD analysis project Ga0079224, IMG submission 80414) | Agricultural soil microbial communities from Utah to study Nitrogen management - Steer compost 2015 | ecosystem: Environmental > Terrestrial > Soil > Agricultural land | place: USA: Utah... | reverse complement strand
GCAACTGGCCGAGGAGGCCGGCATTCGCCCCCTCACCTATGAGGAGATTCGCCGGCAAGAGATGGCGCTGCGGTCGTGCATCTCACCGACGTTGGGGTGCAAGACGGCAACCTACGACATCCGGGAATTCATCTACTGACGTGCCTCGGCTACGATTCCCCAGCGGCGGTCGACAGCCGAGAAATCTTGCCCCTCCTCAACGATCGCACCATTTTCCAGCATCAGATACCGGGTACACGTACGCGCCGCAAACCCCAGGTCGTGCGTGGCCACGAGCATGGTCGAAGGCAATTCAAGGAGCGTTTGAATGAGGGATTGCCGCCCAACAGGGTCGAGGCCTGACGACGGTTCGTCGAGCAACAGTAACGGCGGATCGGCAACGATAGCCCCGGCAAGCGCCACCCGGAGCCGTTGCCCGTGAGACAACTCGTCCGGCGGGCGCGATGCCTGATCCATTACACCCAGACGCTCCAGCACTTCCTGTGCTTTGAGCCGTGCCGCCACCGGAGAAAAACCACGCTGTATAAGTGTAAATGCCACGTCGTCGATGACCCTGGGGAAGAGGATCTGGTCGTCAGGTACCGAAAACAAAAACCCGACCATCTGGCGGATGTCCTCGACTGACGAAGCCTCGAGCGGTGTTCCTAAGACTTCGATGCGGCCACCCTCGATCGGCATTAGGCCGACGAGCGCCGCCAGCAGCGTTGATTTCCCCGAACCATTCAGCCCAATTAAGGCTACTCGTTCGCCCTGCTCTATTCGAAACGACACGTTGGAAAGCACGGGAAGGGCTTCGTCACCGAATCGGATGGTCACGCCTTCGGCCAGCAATGCAGGGATTTCTTTCATCTCGACCATTAACCGATGAAGATGATGAACCCTGCCAGAAGGCCCGTGACGAGTATGCCTATCCAGTCCAACAGCCCAAGAGCTCGCGAGTCGAAACGCGGAATGGTGTTGCCGTAGCCGCGCAGGTCCATCGCGGCGGCTACCCGTTCGGCCTTGAACAGCATGCGCGGAAGCCAGATCGAAGGGATTGTCCGCAGAATGAACAGTCCTGTCTTGACTCCGGACGAACCTTTACGAAGCGCAATCGCCTGCGCCATCTTTCCCGTCTGATCGAAAAGCAGTTTTGCCTGATGGACGACCTGCACGAGTATGATCACGACCAGCCTCGGTAGCGGCAAGCGTGCAAGCCCGTCGTACAAATCCGAAAGCGGCAGCACGGACACCGTCGCAGCAGCCACGAGCAAACCCGCGATCCCCTTCGAAAAAATTACCCAGGGCGTTCTGAGCGACTCGGAAACGGCCGCCAGCTCAGCACTCGCGCTAAATACAGGGCCAGGATGGATGAAGGGAGCAAGCAGAAAGATGGGGCCGAAAATGAGGACGCCGTAGAACAGCAAGGACCAGATGTACCGGCCAGGGATACCTGAAAAATAAACGCCTAAAAGTACGGCCGTGAGGAGCAGGATCAAATCGGTTGTCTGATCCGGCTGCGACCAGACGACCGCGACGAACAGGAGCAAGCCGGCCAGGATACGTGCAACGGGAGCAAGCATCCTGGCAGGACCGCTCCCGCTACCCCAGAGACGTATCGAATAAGCATACCTCACGAGGAAACCTCAAATAGCCGGTTTTCGCACCGTTACTCGATAACCCGTTTCATCGTCCACACATTCGACGCATTCGAACCCGCACCTGTCGAACAGCGCCGCAAGTTCATGAGCGGGTTGAAGAAAGTCTTCACCTATTGGGCCGCCGGCAAGGGCGTGGATCGAATTGATCTCTTCCCTCGATACGTTGTGCCATAGATGAAGCACTCCCCCGGGCTTCAACACACGCCGAACCTCAGCCGCCACACTCTCCTGATCCGGAAAATGAGGCCATACGCGGTACCCGATCACCCGATCTGCCACCTCGTCCTGGAACGGCAGCGCTCTTGCGTCGGCCTCGTACCAAGTGACACGCCGGTCTTTAACCTTCTCCCTGGCAAGCTGGATCATTTGCGCCGAAAAATCGACCGCCAGCACCCTGCCACGCGGAGACAATCGGCTCAACAGCGCGGCCGTCAGGTTACCCGTTCCACATCCAAGATCGATCACGGTTTCAGCCGGGCCTACCTCGAGCACATCCAGCCCGTTGCCAAGCGACAGGAGCGTCGCATGCAAGTCCTCCCCGTCATCCCACGAGAGGGCTACGTGGTCGAAATAGGCACGTCGAGATTCCAGCGTCATGAACGACCCGCTAAGTGGCCTGTGCAAATACCGGTCGGTCCCGAAAACGCCGAACGAATGGCGGGATGACCACCATCATCAAGATAAGACCCGGCCAACCGCTAATAAATGAAATCCCGGCGACAAACCCGGCGGGTAATTCAAAAATTCGCGCAACGCCGTAAGCCAGCAAGGCAAAAATGATTCTGCCGATAACGAGCACCGCCCCGAGCAGCAACCATTCGTTGATCCCGCGCCCCTTCCGGTAAAAAGCGGCAATGAGCGCCGCCATCACAGCGAGCTCGACGGCCATGATCGGAGCTATCGGAGGATAAAATGGAGGCATACCGGACACGACACCTGAGAGAAGAGGCGTAAGAAGGGCTGTCGTGGAGGCCACCACCGGCCTCACGAAGAAGGCCAGCCCCATCAAGGGCAGGTACATCGGCAGAAAAATCGCCCCCAGATGGATCACGTGAAAAAGGATGGGTAAGAGCAACGCCGCAGCGCCGAACGCACCGGCGAGGGCGATCTCACGCGGAGTATGCCGCTGCTGCTTCATGAGGTAATCTGATTTGCGATAGACCCGTTCAGGCTGGATCACCCGAGCCCGAGTAGCTTGCCCCCCTGATATACGAAAAGCGACCCGAGGTATGCAAGAAGGGTCATGTATCCGAACATGAAGATCGGCCACCGCCAGGAGTTGGTCTCACGCCGCGTAATCGCAAGGGTGCTCATGCACTGGCACGCCAGCATGATGAAGACCATGAGACTGATCGCAACCAGCGTCGAGAATACCGGCTTCCCCGTCACCGGGTCGACGTCCGCACGAAGCTGCTCCCTGAGCTCGGGATTGTTTTCGCTGTCGTCCTCCACGCTGTAAAGCGTCGCCAGCGTACTCACAATGACCTCACGCGCGGCGAACGCCGAGATGATCCCGGCGCTGATCTTCCAGTCGAAACCCAGCGGACGCATGACCGGCTCGATGGCCCGTCCGAACCTCCCGATGTAGCTGTTTCGGATCTGCGAGCTTTCAACGACGACGTCTTCGGCGTTAGTGAGGGTCTCAGCAGCCACCGTGGCCGTAACCGTGGAAGCAGGCAATCCATCAGCAGCCGTCTCCACCCTGTTCCTCGGGAAGCTTGCAAGAAACCACAGCACGATGCTCATTAGCAGGATGATCTTCCCCGCCTTCGTGACGAACATGCGCGAACGCTCGACCATTCGCCAGAGGACCAGCTTCATCTGTGGCAGCCGGTACGAGGGCAGCTCGAGGGCAAGGAGCGTCTGGTCGCCCTTGATGACGAACTTCTTTAAAACGTACGCAGCCGTCAGCGCCATCCCGGTGCTCGCGAGGTACAGAGCGAGCAGCATGCCCCCCTGATAGCCGATTATGCCGAAGAGGCTACCTGCGGGGATGAAGGCGCCGATGAGTAGCGTATAGACGGGCAATCGGGCCGAACAGCTCATCAGGGGAATGACCATCATCGTGACGAGCCGATCCCGCTGGTTGTCGATCGTACGGGTGGCCATGATGGCGGGCACCGCACACGCATACGAGCTCACGAGCGGCACCACCGACCGTCCACTTAATCCGAGCCGGTTCATCAGTCTGTCCGAAATGAACGCCGCCCTCGCCATGTACCCCGTGTCTTCCATCAGGCCGATGAAAAAGAAGAGCAGGAGGATCTGCGGCAAAAAGACGAGTACCGACCCGACGCCCGCGATCACACCGTCGACAAGCAGGTCCTGAACGACGCCGGCCGGCGTAACCCGCCGCACGAATTCTCCGGCGGATCCCACCCCTGTTTCGATGAGATCCATAATCGGCGCGGCCCACGCAAATACGGCCTGAAAAACCAGGAGCAACAGCAAGAGAAACACGACCGGCCCGACCACTCGGTGCGTCAAGATCGCATCCAGGCGATCGGTCCACGATACCGCCGGATGTTCCCCTCCCCTGCTCGTCACCCGTTCGACGAGCGGACCGATAATGTCGTACCGTCCCTGCACTTCTGCCTTCTGCGGGTCGACACCTTTGGCCCGCATCTCGTCGGCCAGTGCCTTGACGGCCTCGAAAAACGATGGGCTGCGTTTCTCCCACTCCTTCAGAATACGCTCGTTCGTCAGGGCGCGGACGGTTTCTCCGTAGACCTGCGCTTCGTTGATCGTAAAATCAGTGATCGCGAGCAGATGGGCGACTTCATCGACACGGGCTTGCCACTCCGCCGGTAGAAACGGTGTCCGCTTCGGTATGGACCGTGTATTGACGATGGCGGCCTTCAATCGATCGACGCCCTCACCGGTAATGGCCGACATCGGAATGACCGGAACGTCCAGCGCATCCCCAAGCGCACGCGTGTCGATGTGTAGTCCTTCCTTCTTCGCCGCATCGATCATGTTGAGCGCGACGACCGTCGGCAGGCCGAGGTCAATGATCTGAAGCACGAAGTAGAGGTTGCGTTCCAGATTGGTCGCGTCGACGACGCACACCACGACGTCGGGCATCGGCTCGCGAGGCTGACGGCCCGTCAACACACGGTAAGCCACCTCTTCATCCAGCGACTTCGCGTTGAGGCTGTACATGCCGGGCAGGTCGACGACGCTCACCGACTCCACTCCGTTCATCCTGCCGATTTTGCGCTCGACCGTCACACCAGGGTAGTTGCCTACCTTCTGACGCAGCCCCGTGATGGCGTTGAATACGCTCGTCTTGCCCACGTTCGGATTGCCCGTCAGCACAACCGTATGCACCGCATGCATAACCTCTGTAGGTATGGTGCACGTGCTGCAACTACTACTACACGATGAACAGTTGGCTGACATTCCTCTATGCGGGCAAATCAAATAAACAAACACGCGAACCCATTGATTAACAACAGGTTCGCGCAATCAGGAAAATCGATATAAAAACCGCTGTACCGCCTGATGAGCGGCTGAACGCGTTGCGGAGAGTGCTTATCCAGGTAGCCCTCCAGGGACCGACGAATCCACCACGGTGAGTTCTTCCCCCACCTGCCGCCTCGAACTGGAACGAAAAAAATGAACGAAACGAGCACTCAGGTGGACGAAAAGGGACCGGATGCCGGAAAGTACCGCCTGATCTTTTCCAACCTCGGTCCCGTAAATCTGATGGGCCAGGTCCCGGTGCAACCCGATTCGGCTGCCGCCCGAACGAACGATGACCTTGTCCGTATTGTGCAGCACGCACACCTGCTTCCCTTCACACAAGCCCATCTCTCGCAGTCGTAACGCCTGGCCCGGCTCCAGACACAGGAAATTGAGCTGGACGCACTTGCCGCAACCGAAAGTGGCCAGTGCCTCACCCTCGATTTTTTCCGGTATCTGAACCTCCGTGTATCCGTCCATCGCGGCCTTATATAGACTTAGTCTAAATAACAACCCCAATGTAACGCGTTCTTGGTAGAGGGTCAATAGGGCAATCTTGAAGAAGCGTCTAACCCGGAAATAAAGAAGGGCCTTTTTTAACAAAAAACCTCGATCTCAGTCCTCACCTACAGCGAATGCTACGTGTCAGGGAATCTCAGGTAAAGATGATCTGCCCGCCCGCCGCCTTCTCGTAGAAGGTGCCAACGCTGATAATGTCTTCAATCTCCGGGCAAAAGTCCTCCATTGTCAGCCCGAAGAGGTCCACCGAAGCCTTGCAGGCATAAAGATGGGCGCCTGCCTCGCCCAACATGGAAATGAACTCGGCGACCGGCGGAATGTCGTAACGATCCATCTCCTGGATCATTTTTCTGGTGATGAACCTTCCGACGCCCGGCAGTATGCTGAGAAAAGGTGGAATTGGGGAAGCAGGATTGGCCGCCTCGACGCGCAGCTTGTGCATTTTCTTCTTCGTGACGGCGTGCAGCCCGTAAAAGGTAAAGAAGAGACCAGCCTCGATACCTTCCATCCGGGCCCCGTTCGCCATGATCAAGCCTGGATACAATCCCTCCAGCGTACCCTTCGACAGGATGATCGAGACCTTCTTGATCCGTTCCTCACCATTCCGCGCCGAAGCAGGGTCTATCTCAAAGGCAACCGTCGGGCTTTCCGAGGCCGGAAATGTAGGCTGCCTTTTTTGCTGGTCCGTCAGGAAAGAGCTCATAGATTTCCTTTACCGATACTCCCGAAAAGTTTTTGATCCTCCTGATGGTCGGGATCTCCCCTCGTTCATAATAATCCCGGCGCATGAAGTTGATGACGTGTCGGTGACGGTCCGTCAGTTCTTCGATCCCGGCTTCTTTTGCCAGAATTTCCGCCATTTCTTCAGTCCAGGCGCCCGGATCGACGAAAAACCCCTCTTCCGTGACACGTACTTCCTTTCCACAAATCGTTTTTGTGAACATAGCCGGTTCGAGCTACCTCAAGCTCGTAAACAACGTCACAGGCTCTCTTTATCTGGAGCCACTACGCCTTCAATGGAAAAAACGACGTTCGCCGGTTTATCGGATCAAAACACCAGGATGACTTCACACAATCTACATTTTACTTCAGATTTGGTTCAACAAGTCTCTGCAATGGGACCTATATTTCAGAATACAGTAGTTTTGCAGCCTTTGAGCATTACCTTAATCTCCCGGCTCCAATATTCTTCAGATATATTCTAAAACCATGTATTCTTAAAGTTTTAAGTGATGATCATGCGGCAATGCCATTAGAGATAACGGGATACTTCATTTTTTGAGGTTAAAACATGTCGAACCGAGCACGGATGAACAGGCTCTTTGGCGAAGACGGAAAGTGCCTGACTGTAGCCATTGACCACGGCATCTTCAACGAGCCGTCGTTTTTGAAAGGCATCGAAGACCTTAAGCATGTCGTCGACTTAATTCTGAATGCCAAGCCAGATGCCGTTCAGCTCACACCCGGCATGGCCGGCCTGATTCAGAATCGCGCCTGCCGACATAAGCCTGCGCTCGTACTCCGCACCGACATATCGAACGTGTACGACTTCCGCCCCGGGTATCAACCTTTCTGCCGGCTGGATGAGGGTTCCGTCGATGAGGCCGTCCGGCTCGATGCCGCATGTGTGGTGGTTACGCTGATTTCCATCCCCGGATATACCGAGCTGTACCAGCAGTGCATCGAGAACATCACAACCCTAAAGCCGCTGTGCGATCGGTTCGGAATGCCGCTGATGGTTGAATCGGTAGCCTATCGCCCCGATCCCGATGAAGGCGTGTTGCTGGTCGAAAACCGGTTCGAAGTGATAGCACCGCTCGTACGCCAGGCGGTCGAAATGGGTGCAGACATCATCAAAGCCGACCCGACTGAGAAGCTCGAAGACTACCGCCACATAGTGAAGCTGTCCTCGGGCGTACCCGTCCTCGTCAGAGGCGGCGGCAGACGTTCTGAGGAGGAGCTACTCGAACGCACGTACGTGTTGATGAAACAGGGCATCGCCGGGATCACGTATGGTCGAAACATCATCCAGCATCCCATACCGGACAAGATGACGCTCGCCTTGAAAGAGATCCTGCACGGCGGCAAACGGCCTGAAATTGCCATCGGCCAGGTTCGGTTATAGATTGCGGTCCATCAGTAAAACCCAATCGGACCAGTAGAGTCGCATGAATCCACAGGTCATTGTAGCAGGCCACATCTGTCTGGACGTGATACCCACCTTCGGACAGGGCGCCGGAAACCTCGACGAGATCATCGTACCCGGGAAGCTGATCCAGGTTGGTCCCCCTCTCCTTTCGACCGGCGGCGCCGTATCCAACACCGGTCTCGCACTCCATCGGTTGGGCATTCCGACAAAGCTGATAGGGAAAATTGGCGACGATTTGTTTGGACGGGCAATCACTGGCATCCTGTCCGCCCTCAGTCCCGACCTGGCCTCCGGTATGATCGTGACGAACGACGGACCGACCTCGTATACGATCGTCGTAAACCCGCCCAACGTCGACCGCATCTTTTTCCATTGCCCCGGCGCAAACGACACCTTCCACCCCTCGGAGATCCCGCTCACGGACGTAGAGGGGGCTCGTATCCTGCACTTCGGGTATCCGCCTCTGATGAAGTCCGTCTTCTCCGACGGAGGTAGTGCCCTTAGCGACCTGTTCAATCAGCTTCGCGCAAAGGGCATTTCCGTATCCCTCGACATGGCCCGGCCAGATCCGGACTCGGAAGCAGGCCGGTTGGACTGGCTCGCGTTCCTCGAACGGGTGCTTCCCGCAGTCGACCTCTTCGCCCCGAGCATCGACGAGATTCTCTACATGATCGACCGCCCCCTCTACGACGCGCTATCGAAACGTGGCGGCGCCGACCCGTTTACGGAGGGAATCGACGGGGTGATCCTCTCCCGGCTCGGTGAACGACTGATCGGTCTCGGGGCAGCCGTCGTTGCGATCAAGATCGGCTCTGCCGGCCTGTATCTACGCACGAGTCCGGATCCCGCCCGTTTGCAACCACTGGTAGGCGCTGCTGACGCCGGCAGTTGGGCTGCTTGTGAAATCCTGAGCCCCTGCATGAAGGTGACGGTAAAAGGGACTACCGGCTCGGGCGACTGTACGATTGCAGGACTACTCGCGAGTTTCGTCCACCACCTTTCTCCCGTTCAGGCCGTCACGGGAGCGGTGGCCACCGGCGCATGCAGCGTTGAACAGGCAGACGCCACCAGCGGCGTGCCATCGTGGAAAGAGGTGTGGAGGCGAATCGATTCAGGCTGGCTGAAATGCGACGCGTCAATCCCGCTCGAGGGATGGGTAATGGACGACAAAAATGGGGTCTGGTACGGCCCGGGCAACCAAAAGAATTAGCGCCCGGAAGGGCTGCCTCACTCGAACGTATCCGAATCCACGGGAGCAAAGGCCTCCGAAAACGCCGCAACGCAGTCGAGCGCCCAGTATTGTGATGCGGACAACCCGTCGTGACCTCTCTTGGACTTGTTACGATGCAACTCGACGACCTCGACGGCGCCAAGCGCTTCGAGCGCGTCTACGACTGGACCCCATCGGCGTCTCTCCTGCCCACCACCCGCATCGAGCACACCAAAAGCCAGGTGCGAAAGATCCGGTCCTTCTACCTGAAGCGATTGAACGAGCCGGTCGAACGCCGACCCTCCGGAAGCGTCACCACAAAGAATGAGCTGGTAATAATCCAACAATCTGATCGATGTCTTTTCGTCGACCGATTGGACGTGTATCCGGAAACCACAGCCTTTCAAAATGTCGGACACCGAATCCACAACCCGCTCGACTCCATCACTTCGATTGACTACGAGCAGAAGAATATCCGGATACGCTGTGCTGAAGTCTCGCACTCCACTCATTTGCGCACCTTGAGGATCACTTACCAGAACGACCGTCTCTGGTAAAACGGTGAGGAGGGGATGTCTCTCTACTGCCGCGAGATAATAAGAACTTAGAGAGGCTTAAAAAACGTACCAATCGTTAATAAAGCGTGATAACGTTCGCCCCTGACAGGTAAAGTCGGCAACGCCTTACAGGCTGTCCTGTACGCCGGCTTCGGGCTCACCTTGCGTGCCTTGAACGCGGGTCGTATCGGTTGCGCTGACGCTCTCCCTGAGCTGGGTTCGCTCCAGGCGTTCAGGCCGGAGGTAGTACGGCGGCTCGACCACGTAGCGCGCTTCCGAAAGCTCGATGGCTCCCGATGCCGCCGAGGACGCCCTTTGCAGCTCGATGTACCGGTGGCGGATGTCCTGCTGCTCGGCAAGGATGGCGCCCAGCGCCCGCTTTACCTGGCGGTGATTACCGGAGCCCTCCAGGTCCGCTCGTATTTTGCGATGGTTCTCGAGCACCTGCGCGTGGGCTTCCAGGAGCTTCTGGTATTCTCCCATCAACCCGTCATGCGTCGCCTGTGCCCGCGTGGTATCCAGCGACGTTGACAGGAGGATGTTTCGCGCCCGGTTGAAGTCCTCCTCGAACCGGTCATTCGCAAGCTCGATCTGCTCCAGCATCAGCGCCTCGGCTCCTCCACCACCGTACGTACGGCACCCCGTGGCCAGAAAAACGACGATCAGCAAGAATAGGAAATGAAAAGCAAGACGTCCTTTCTTAATCATATCGAGTCAGTCAACAATGAATCTTTGTTAACGCAAAAATCCGGGCGGCTCCTGCCGGATACCTTCAGCGTTGTTTTTCAGCCACGATCGGAGAAGCTCGCATGCTTCACCCTCGATCCGTATCGAATAGCTCGGCTCTGTTGCCGTCGGGTTGTAGGGTGTGTTGAATACGACGACGATCTCGTCCCCTTCGTCGATAAAAACCGAAACGTTGTCTACGTTGATCGTATACATCCCTGCCTGTACGAGTAACATCGTAGTCTCCGTTTAAATGATCGTATTGTCCGGTATGACGGCGTTCTTCGGGATCACCACGATGCCGTCCCGGATGTAAAAATTGTCACGCTCCCCTTCCTGGATGTTTTCGCGGTTTTTGATGACACACCGTTTCCCGATACTCACGTTGCGGTCGATGATCGCCCGTTCGACGTACGATTCTTCCGCCACCCCCGGCTTCTGCGGCCCTTCGACCGGATCACGCAGGGCTGGATCGTGCCACGGGAAGTAATCCGATCCCATCATGATCGTGTTTTTGATCGTGGTGTTGTACCCGATGTAGGATCGAATCCCGATCACGGAATTGGAAATGTGGCTGTTTATGATGATGCACGCCTCCGAGATGAGGGAGTTCTGAATGTAGGAGCTTTCCACTTTGGCCGGAGGCAACATACGGGCGTTCGTGTGGATCGGCATTTCCGTGCTGTACATGTCGAACTCCGGTCCCGGCCTCAGGAGATCCATGTGGGCGTCGAAAAACGACCTGATCGTCCCAATGTCACTCCAGTACCCGGTGAAAGGATAGCTTACCACGCGGTACTTGCTGATGGCATCCGGTATGGCCTGGTGCCCGAAGTCGTGGTATTCCGGGTTCAGGTCCAGCGTTTCGCGCAGTACGTTTGCATTGAAAATGTAGATCCCCATCGACGCCAGGTAGATCCTGCCGGCACGTTTGAGATCGTCGCTCACGGGACTGTCCTTACCCTCGAGCTCGTCCAGCTTCGGCTTCTCGTGGAACTCAGTGATGACGTTGTTTGCATCGGTTTTGAGAATACCGAACGCAGGGGCTTCTTCTGCCCGGACCGGCACCGTCGCGATCGTGATGTCGGCATTGTGCGCCTGATGGTGCTCGAAAAGGCGACGGTAATCCATCAAGTACAGCTGGTCGCCGGACAGGATGAGGACGTGCGTGTGCCGATAGACGTTCAGGTGCGGCATGCTCTGACGCACGGCGTCCGCCGTACCCTGAAACCATTGCTTCGACGTGGGAGTCTGCTCGGCGGCCAGTATCGTCACGAAGCCACGCCTGAACCGGTCGAACTGGTAGGTCCTCACCACGTGCCGGTTGAGACTGGCCGAGTTGAACTGGGTCAGCACGAATATCCGGTTGATGCCCGAATTGATGCAGTTCGATACGGGAATGTCGATCAACCGGTACTTTCCGGCCAGGGGGACGGCTGGTTTTGCTCGACGAAGTGTGAGCGGATGAAGCCGGCTGCCGGCTCCGCCTCCGAGAATAACGGCAAGAAGATCGTCCATTGGCATCTTTTGGATGTTCCGTCAGCAACGTCTGAATATACTCGCTAAAACGTCGGTGATTCCATTTCCATTCTGTCATTTCCTTCGTTTCAACATTCCACCCGGTTGAGACCGCCCCGATAAATCCTTTCTGAATGTTTTTGCCTCTGGCAGACTTGTCTCGTTAGGGCATCGGTTTACGCTTTTTCTCGTTTCCTCACCGACCACTGATTCCGCGTTTGAAACTCCGCATCGGTCGGTTGGTAAACGCAAACAACGGATTTACAGCTCGTTGTTGGACCCGAAGCCTTTATGAGTGAGCAGAGCCTGAAACTGGTGCAGTTCATCAGGAATCGTCTTCATGACGCCATGAAGCGAATCACCCTGGCGAATCTCTCTGCCGGGATCCTGTTGACGGTCGGCATATCGCTTACCATCCTGTTGATTGTCGTAGGAATAGAAGCGGGCTTCTGGCTCGCTCCCGGTCCTAGATCGATCCTGTTCTGGCTTCTGGTTGTTGTGACGTTGGGGTTGCTCGGGTATTTCGTAGTCGTTCCTCTTCTGCGCCACTTCGGCCTCCTTCCCGGCCTGGACGAAGAAAGCGTCGCATCGAAGATCGGCGAAACCAACCCCGTGGTGGCCGACAGGCTCGTGAACCTGCTCGACCTCGCCGATGGCAAGCACAGCGACGCCCCCGATGCCCTCGTCGACGAGGCCGTCCGGATGCTTGGCACGCAGATCCGTGACGTACCGTTCGAACAGGTGGAAAACTTCGGCCGGGCGCGGCAGATCGGAAAAATTGCACTCTTGCCAGTCCTCGGCCTTGTCGTTTTTTTGGTTTCGGCGCCATCGACGTTTCTGGGCGCTTCCGCTCGCGTTTTCTCTCCCGGTGAATATTTCAACCGCCCCGCGCCGTTTGAGCTGATCGTCAGCCCCGGTTCCACCGAGGTCGTCCGCGGCGAATCGGTGGAGATCAAAATCAGGACCCGTGGCGAGCAGGAACCCGAAAAGATCGTGCTCTCGACCAACCACCTGGATGAAGAGAAGGTCGATCAGATCGAATTGGTGCGGGATTCGACGGGCGTCTTTACACATACCCTCGTCAACATCCGCCGCTCCCTGCGCTATCGTGCCGAGGCTGGTAACGTAGAGACTCCCTGGTACGAAGCAAAAGTGTCCGAGCGCCCTCTCGTTCGCAGCCTTCAAGTGACGCTTGATTACCCCGACTACACGGCCTTCCCGTCCCGGCGGCTCGAGCCGAACATTGGGAACGTATCGGCGCATCCCGGTACCCGCGTCCACGTCGAGGTAGGCGTGGGAGGCCGCGACGTCGAGGAAGCCTACCTTGCGTTCGACGACGGCGCCACCGAACCCCTCTCGATCAGCGGCGCCACAGCCACCGGATCGTTTACGCTCAGGCGACCCGGTACCTACCAGGTGATCCTCAAGGATTCCAGGAACGTGCAGAATGAGGATCCCATCACCTACAACCTCACCCTGCTGGCCGACGCCCCGCCTTCGATTGTGCTCGTCGAGCCCGACGCCTCCTCGATGCTCGATGAAAGGATGTTCATCGGGACCCGCACCCGAATCACCGACGACTTCGGCTTTTCGCGCCTCCAGCTCCACTATCGCCTTTCGGAGAGCCGGTTCGAGCAACCGATGGACTCCTTCGAATCGATCACGATCCCCATC
>Ga0079224_100009176_pt1 | contig 13459 bp, 12 predicted proteins | sample Stecom2015_FD_80414 | JGI IMG/M metagenome (GOLD analysis project Ga0079224, IMG submission 80414) | Agricultural soil microbial communities from Utah to study Nitrogen management - Steer compost 2015 | ecosystem: Environmental > Terrestrial > Soil > Agricultural land | place: USA: Utah... | reverse complement strand
GCACGGTGTGCGCCGTCTCGTCGGCGACCTGCCAGGCGCGGGAGACGGTCTCGATGTAGTCCGCCGAGCCCGGTGCGGCCCGTCCCGCACCGCCGGCCTCGGCGACCTGCAGCATCTGGACCAGGGCGGCGCCCGGCAGGGCGGGGGCGGCTGAGACCACCTCGTGGTCGCCGACCGGGCCGGAGACGGGATCGGAACGGACCACCTCGTAGGAGCGCAACGAGGCGTGGCCGACGCCGTCGACGCCTCGGGCGAGCTGGTCGGCGAGGTCGCCGGCGTAGAACGCCGCGGCACCGCCGTCGGCGATCTGCTCGAGCGTGGCGGCCAGGTCCTCCTGGACCAACCGGTCACCGGCGGCCAGCGGCGACCCACCGGGCGCGTAGTGCGGCAACGAGTTCACGGCCCCGGGCCCGTAGTCGCTGCGCATGCGCAGTGCGAGGAAGTCGGAGACGGGGAAGCCGTCGGCGGCGAGCCGGATCGCCGGCGCGAGAAGGTCTGCCCACGCCAGCTCGCCGTGGTCCTCGTGCAGCGCGGCCATGCCGGCGACGAAGCCCGGAGTTCCTGTGCCGCTCGCGGGGATCCGACCGCTCTGGGCGACCTCCTCGCGGTAGTCGTAAGCCTCGGGCGCCGCGCCGGTCGGGGCGACGATGGCGGATCCACCACCGCCGATGCCCGAGGCGAACGGCTCGACCACGGTGACCGCGAACGCCGTCGCGATCGCCGCGTCGACGGCGGTACCGCCGCGGTCGAGAATGTCCATGCCCGCCTCGACGGCGAGCGGGTGTGCCGCACTGACGCCGTGCTAGTCGAGCGCCGGCTCAGCTGCGGACGGCTCGTCGCCGGTGGGTTCCTCGGTGGTCGGCTGCTCGCTGGTGGGCTCGCTCGTCGGAGGAGGCGGTGTCTCGGAGGCGGTCGGCTCCGGCTGGGATGTCTCCTCCGCTGCCGAGCAGCCGGCGAGAGTCATGGCCAGTCCGGCCACAGCAGCCGGCCAGGTCCGGGACGCGATGCGCATGTTCCTCCGAGGTCGAGCCGGGCGGGGACCGGTGTGAGGTCTCAGACCGCGAGCGTCTGGGTAGGTGTCGAGTCTTCATGGCGTTGCGATCGCCGGGCCTGGCGGCGGTAGTGCGACGGTGCCATGCCCAGCTCTCGCTTGAACGCGTTGCTGAACGCGCTCTCGGATCCGTATCCCAACGTGACGGCGAGTGGTCCGATCCGTACGTCACCGTCGCTGAGCGCTCGTTGCGCCAGCATCATGCGCCACCGGCTCAGATACGTCAGGGGCGGCATGCCGGCGACCTTCCGGAAGCGGTCCGCGAACGAGGCACGGGACATCGCCGCCGCACGGGCGAGCTCCTCCAGCCCCCATGACCGCCCCGGATCTGCGTGCATGAGCGCGACCGCAGGATGCAGCCGTTCGTCGGCCAGCAGGCGCAACCAGCCGGCGGGTGCGTCGGACTGCTCGAGATATGCCCGGAGCACCTCCAACAGCAGGAGCTGGGCGTGCTGCTGGATCGCGAACGCCGAGCCGAGCCGGGCGCCGGTCAGCTCGTCGAACAGGTGCTCCACCGTGGCACGCAGGCCTGAGGCTCCGGGGTGGGACGCACGGACGTGCGCGACGGGAGGCAGGGCCTGCAGCAGGAGCGCCTCCCCGGCGGGATTGAGGTCGATCCGTGCTCCGACGAAGACGTCGTCGACGTCCTGCTCGGACCGCAACGGCCAGGCAGGTGGCGTGTCTGGCTCGACGGCGACCGCGTGCGGGTCGAGCTCCTCCGGTCCGCCACGGAGCTCGACCCATCCACGATTGTTGAGGATTCCCACGTCACCGGCCTCGAGCTCGAGAGGGCCGTCGAGTCCCTCGGTCGACAGGCGGGCTCGGCCGGTCAGCAGCGTGAAGAACTTCAGCGGGTGCGTGATCGGCGCCTGCGAAACCCAGGCACCGCGCGCAGCGACGACGCCGGTGAGCACACCCCTCACCTCGACGAGGGAGAACACCTCGGACAGCTGATCGTCCGCCATGCCTGTACTCTCGCTCAACTCATCCGGACTCTCAACTATTCACCGTCTGGCCGGCCCGCAGCAGGCTGGTTGCCATGACAGACACGAGAACTCGGCAGCACCCCATCGGCACGGGCTTCACCGCCGCCTCGACCGTGGACGACGTCCTGGCCGGGATCGACCTGACGGGCACCGATGTGGTCATCACCGGTGGACACACCGGACTCGGTTGGGAGATGACCCGCGCCCTCAGCCAGGCCGGCGCCTCGATCACCGTCGCCGCCCGCGACCCCGCCAAGGCGGCGCGCGCCGTCGAGGGCCTCGAGCGCGTCCGGACGGACCGGCTGGACCTCGTCGATCCCGCCTCGATCGACGCCTTCGTGGCCCACTACCTCAAAACCGGCCGCGGACTGCACGTCCTCATCAACAACGCCGGCGTCATGGGAGGCCCGTTGACGCGGGATGCGCGCGGATACGAGTACCACTTCGCGGCCAACCACCTCGGTCATTTCCAGCTCACGACCGGTCTGCTGCCGGCTCTGCGCGCGGCAGGCGGAGCACGGGTCGTGACGATGACCTCGGGCGCCCACCGCATCTCCGACATCCGCTGGGACGACCCGAACTTCACCCGCACCGAGTACGACGGGCATATCGCCTACGGCCAGTCCAAGACCGCCAACGTGCTCTTCACCGTCGAGCTGGACCGACGGTGGTCCGGTGACGGGATCCGCGGCTACGTCGTCCATCCCGGGATCATCGCCAGCACCAGTCTCGGGCCCGCGCGCGGTGCTGGCGAGGCGCCGGTGCAGCCGGAGGACTGGATGGCGATGCTGCAGTCGCAGGGCCTGTTCGACGAGGCCGGGAACCCGGTCATCGCACCAGAAGCCGGTCTCAAGACCGCGGCGCAGGGCGCCAGCACCGCGATCCTGGCGGCCACCAGCCCGCTGTTCGCGGACATCGGGGGTGTCTATCTCAAGGACAACGACATCTCGCCGGTGGACGACACCCCCGCGAGCACCGAGTTCGACGGCCCGCCGCCCACCGACGTCGCCCCGCACGCGATCGACCCCGACTCCGCACGGAGGCTGTGGCTGCTGAGCGAGCACCTGCTTCGTGGGTGACCCGCCCGTCACCTCGCGGCCCGTCACCTCGCCGCCCGGCGGGCGCTCGCCCCGACGGGCTCACCGTGGCTGGGAGCTCCACCGGGCATCGCGCAGGCGTTCGACCGCGTCGAGCAGCAGGTCGAGGGCGAAGGTGAACTCGAAATCCTCGTCGCACCCCTCACCGAGGCGCGTGAGATCGCCGTCGACCGTGGCCAGCGTGATCGCCGTGATGCTCGGGTAGCTCCGGGACATCTGCGCCACCATGTCCTCGGCCTGCGCCGGATCGGCGGGTGGTGTGGCGGCGTCGGGCTCGTCAGGGGCGTCGAACGCCTCGGGGCTGAACCCCCAGATGCGATGCCCGAGGGCGTGCATGACGTGGTGCGTCAGGTCCGCCGAGAAGCCAGCGGCGAGGAACGTCCCCGCGAGCGCGTCCATGTAACGCAGAACCGTGGGTGTCCGGCGCGTCCGCGTCTCGATCGCCGACCGCGCCCACGGGTGCCGCTCGATCATCCGGCGCGCGTCGAGCACGGTGCCGCGGACGGCGTCCTTCCACGGCTGGTGCGGGTCCGGCGGGACGATGGCGGCGACGAGGACGTCGACCATCCCGTCGAGGAGGTCCTCCTTGTTGGCGACATGTTTGTACAGGGCCATCGGGACGACACCGAGCCGACCCGCGAGATTGCGCATCGTCACGGCGTCGAGCCCCTCGGCGTCCGCGAGTTCGACCGCGCAGAGCAGCGCCCGGTCCCGGGTCAGCGGCGTGCGCCGGCGCGTCGGCACGTGGTTCCTCCAGTTCCCGTCCTCGAGTCGCGGTCTCGACCCGACCGTCCGAGCGGTCAGCCTACGACCGGAGCGTCACGAGGTGGCCGCGACCGGTGGCGTCCGGGACTGGCGAGTACTGGCGGCGGTCCACAGCGAGAGTCCGAGGCCGACCAGAGCCATACCCACCGGCAGTGCGGCGAATCGGGCGACGGCGTGCGGCAGGAACCCGGTGAGCACGGGGAGGACGGCGCCGACGGCGAGCAGCAGACCCGCCCAGCGGGCCGTCACCCCGGCCCGGAAGGCGGCGACGCCGAACCCCACCCCTCCGGTCAGGTAGAGCACACCCGAGGTGAGCCCGAGGAGTTCCAGCGCACCGAGCGAGCCGTCCGTTCCGTCACCGTTGAAGAGCCCGAGGACGTTCCCGACGAATTCGGGCGCCTCGTCCGCCAGCACGGGCAGGATCAGCGTCTCGACGAACGTGAACGCGCAGGTGAGGAGGAAGAACAAGGCCAGGAGGGCGTAGCCGATGAGCCCGAGGAGACCGGACCGCTCAACCTGGCGCAGATACAGACCGGTGACGCCGACGAGGCCGGCGAGCGCCATGACGAACGTCAGCGCAGCGACGAGGGCCCAGGCCCCGGTGGTCACCGTAGCGACGTCGTTATTCGGATGGATGAACTGGATGCCGGCGAACAGCGCGCCGGCGACGACCGCGGCGAGAGCCGCGAGCCGAAACAGACTGGTTGACGTCACGCGCACGGCCTTGACCTCTCCCTCGGCGGTGTACGGCGTACACCAACTGCGTCGAGGTTAGAGTGTACGTCGTACACCCGTCAAGAGATGGGCGCCGGCGCGGGCGCCGGGACGTGTCTCCGGCAGCGCTGCCGGGTGACCCGCCACGAGCAGATCGTCAGGCCTGCCAACGCCAGTCCCCAGATCAGGAAACTGACGTAGACCGTGGCGAACGCCCACGGGGCGATCTCGGAGTCGTCCACCTCGGTGATGCCGAGCGCGAGCGGAATCAGCATGGCCGCCCCGGCCAGACCGGCCGGCAGCAGCATCACGGAACCGAGCGCGCCGACGGCGAGAGCGGGTAGGCGCACCGCCGCGGTCCGAACCCTGAGGCCGAGGACGATCGAGACGACCACCGAGATCCCGGTGAGCACGACGGTGTCACCGAACCCGGGCGAGGCCAGGGTGACGTCGTCGAAGGCGTGGCCGACCAGGCCGACACGGGAGCCCAGGCTCCACGCGATCTTGAGAACGGCGTACGGCACGGCAGCCACGATCGACACTGCTGCCAGCCACGGCACGGCCCGCCGCCATCGCTCCCCCACAGCCGGCGCGTGCGGATCGGTGCGTCCGCACCGGACACAGCGGCCTCGCCCCCGTCGCCGGCCCGCCACCAGCCAGGCGGCGACGAGCGACGCCGCAGCCACGACGGTCAGATGGGTGAGGGAGACGAGCCACACCGGTTCGACGTCGAACGAGCCCGACCCGCCGGTTACCCGCGCCGCGACCCAGACGAACGCCATGAGCACGGTGTGCGGGATCGCAAGCAGGCTGCCGGCGAGCAGGAGCGTACCGGCCACCCCGGCGAGCGCCAGGCGGGCGTGGCCCGGCGGCGAGTCCGCTCGCGAGTTGGACAGCACCACCGCCGCCGCACCGACGGCTGCCGCGGCGGTCAGCCAACGCGGCGCCGTCGGCATCGCGACGGGATCGACCGCACCCGATGCGGCGCACGCCGCCAGCAACGCCACGACGGTGGCGCAGGCTCCGACGACCAGACGCCCCAGCCGGCTCGGTTCGTCACGCTGATCCACGGCCGGGGAGGAGATCATACGGCCAGGCTATTCTTACGGCGTATAACTCATCAATAGCTCCGCACCGAGGCGAGTGCGAACTATGAGTCCTCGTGCCAGCGCTCGTACCACCGCTCGGGGAGCTCGACGAGCAGGTGGTCCAGCTCACAGTCGGTGACGACGGGACGACCCGACCGGGTGGCGTCGTTGAGTTCGCGCAGGCGCCGGGCCACCGTGCGTCCGGCCCGCTCCCCGGCATCGAGAACGTCACGCCAGATCGATCGACCCGCGACGTACCCGGAGGCACCGGCGGTGCAGACCAGGTCGACCTGGTCGAGGAAGTCGTCGTGTCCGACCCCGGCGGAGAGCAACACCCATGGCGCCGAGGTCTCTGCGGTGATCTGAGCAGCGGCCTCCATGGCCGCGTCCCGGCCGAGCCGAGATACATCTCCGGGGAACTCGAGCTTGAGAATGTCCGCGCCCGCGCGGTCGGCAGTGATCGCCGACTGGACTACTCCGGCCGCCCGGCGCTCCGCCCAGCTGCGCGTGGTGGTGTCCTCACCCGGGAGGGGGTACCAGATGGGCTCGACGAGCAGCGGCAACGAGAGGCGGGCCGCGTCAGCGACGAGCGCGTCGAGCAACTCGCGTTGCTGGAGGGCCGAAGGCGCTTCGGGGCGGTAGAACCACAGCAGCTTGGCCACGTCGGAGCCGGCCGCCTTGATCTTGTCCAGGCTCCACCCTGCGCGCAGGCGGGTGTGCCGTACCGCCGGCCGGCCGGTGTAGTTCTCCTCCTCCAGCGCCGCCATGGCGCCGACCTCTGGCGGCAGAGCCCCGGCAAGACCGAGGTGGCCTACGCCGTACATCGCGTCCACGAGCAGGGCGGAGACGGCAGGAGCGGCAGTGCGGACGATGCGCTCCTTCGCCCGGACGACGTCGGCGAAGCTCACCTGATCGCGTGGCCCGAGGAGGTCGACGAAGTCAGCGAGGTGGTCGATCGCCAGCACGTGGAAGTAGCCCTCGGCCGAGAGGGTGCGCTGGATGCCACGCACCTTCCCGGGATCGCGAGCCGCACGTAGCTGGACGCCGTGCTCAAGGCTATGCACCATCTGTGGGCACTCCCTCGGGGCGCATCTCGTCCAGCACGGCGCCGAAGACCTCCACGTCATGTGCGCGTCGGCCGAGCGCGAGCCCATCGGCGACGTCGGCGAGGTCGCGGTACATGCCTGGACCAGCGGTGCCGCCGTAGAGCAGGGTGAGCTCACCGATTCCGGTGGCAGCCTCGCGGACCAGATGAAGCACCGCAGCGATGTGGTCTGTCGGAGCGGGCCGGTCAGCGCCGATCGCCCAGTGGGGTTCGTAGGCGAGGATCGCCCGGCAGCCCCTCTCTACGGCGCCGAGCACTCGGCGCACTTGGCCGATGACCTCGTTCGCGGCGCTCTCGGGGTCGGTGGGGCGCTGTTCGCCGGCGCAGATGAACGGGGTGAGCCCGGCGGCTACGGCGGCCGCGGTTTTCGCGGTCACGATCGCGTCGGTGTCACCGAGGCGGCGCCGCTCCGCGTGGCCGACCTCGACGAAGGACGCACCGACCTCGGCCAACAGCTCGGCCGGCAGCTCACCGGTGAACGGACCACGCGATTCGGCCGAGCAGTCCTGCGCGCCGAGCGCAATGCCGCAGTCCGCCGCGCGTGGGGCAAGCGACGCGAGGCTGGTCGCGACCGGCATTACTCCGACGCTGATCCCTGCGGCGCGGCCGGCGTCGATCTGGTCGGCCGCGCGGTCGAACCATGCGAGCGTCTCGGCGTGGCCGAAGTAGGCCTTCAGCCCGACGCACACCACCGGGCGTGGCGGTTGGGGGTCAGTCATCGCCCGCCTCGAGGGCGCGAGCGAGGCTGCCGACGATAAGGGCGTAGGACAGGGCGCCGGGGTCGGGGTGACCGACGGACCGCTCTGCGAGGGGGCGGGCCCGACCCACGCGTGGGCTCAGATCCGCCGTGGCACGGGCGGCGTCGTCGGCCGCGGTGGCCGCCGACTGTACGGCCGCCCCGAGGGGGACCCCGCGCCCGACCGCCTCTACGAAGGTCTCAGTGGCCGGGGCGATGGCGTCGAGCATCGACTTGTCGCCCACCGACACGCGGCCGAGGCGTGCGATGCAGTCCCGGAAGGCCTCGGCCCCCGCAACCACCTGCTGCGCCGTCGGCGTTCCGGTCTCGTCGAACTGGGTACCGAAAGCGCGAGTCGCGGCGCCCCACAGGGCGCCGGAGGTCCCACCGGCATGCTCGGCCCACGCATCGCCGGCCAGTCCGAGCGCAGCTTTGAGGCCGGCACCGCGGGAGACCGCGGCGGACATGGCCTCAAGAGCGGCGCCGAGCCCCCGGACCATGCCACGTCCGTGGTCGCCATCACCCGCGACGGCATCGGCATCACCCAGGTCTGTCTCAGCGTCCCGCACCGCCTCGAGTGCGGCGGCCAGCAGCTGGGTGGCCGTCTCGGCGGCCTCCCGCGAGGCCGCGCTCGCGTCCGGGATGACTGCTTCGATAGCCAGGTCCGTGTCCGCCATGTCGTCGGCCGATGCGCGCAGGCCGGCGACGCTGCCTTTGCGGTACCCGGGCCCATAGGCGGGAGCGGTCCAGTACTGCTCCAGCTCGTCGTCCAGCCACGTCAGGGTCAACGAGAGTCCCTCCATGTTCAGGGACGTGATGATCTCCCCGACCTCCGGCTCCACCGGGGTCCAGCCGCGGTCGGCGATCAGCGGCGCCAGGTCCCGCCAGAACAGGAAGAGCTCTTCCTGCTTGGTGGCACCCATGCCGTTGACCACAACGGCGACCCGCTCCCCGGCGTCCTCGGGCACATCTGCGGCGATGTGGTCGAGAAGCGTGCGGGCCAGCTCATCCGAGGACAGCGCCGGCACGTTCTCCAGCCCGGGCTCGCCGTGCGCGCCCATGCCGATGGCCATCTGCCCGGCGGGCACCTCGAACAGCGGCTCATGCGCTCCGGGGAAGGTGCATCCGCCGAATGCCACGCCGACCGTCCTGGTGCGGTCATTCGCGCGCCCGCCGACAGATACCACCTCTTCCAGCGATCTCCCGGCATCGGCGGCGCCGGCCAACACACGCGCGACGACGAAGTCCCCTGCGAGCCCGCGACGTCGCTCGCGTTCGGTGGGCGGCGCGCTGAGCACGTCGTCGTGGACGATGAGATTGGCGGCCGCGATGCCCTCGCCCTGAAGCCGCTCGGTCGCGCTGCCGAAGTTCAGGACGTCTCCGGCGTAGTTGCCGTAGCAGAAGACGACGCCGCCGCCGCGGTCGGCGTGCCGTGCGACCGTGTACGCCCACTGCGCGGACGGTGAGGTGAAGATGTTCCCGACTACTGCGCCGTCGGCCAGACCGGGCCCGACGAAGCCGGCGAACATGGGGTAGTGGCCGCTGCCGCCCCCGAGGACGATCGCCACCTTGCCATCGCGCTGGCGTCCGCGGCGCACGACACCTCCGGGCACCTGCCGAACCAGGTCGGCGTGCAGCTGCACGAAGCCTTCGAGCGACTCCTCGGCGAAGGCGGCCGGATCGTTGAAGATGTGCGTCATCAGGCGCTCCCGCTACTCGACGTTGCGATGACGTGGGGACAGCTCATCCAACCCCAGGCCCCTCAAGGCGACGAGGTCGAGCAGCAGCAGGTCGAACACGACCAGCAAGGCCTGTTCGAACAGGCTGCCCATGGGCTGGATGGAGGCGACGACGTCGTCCCCCGCCCGGTAGGCGGACCCGGGGACGCGCAGGACCAGGTCTGCGGCCTCGACGGTGGGACCGTTCGCGCTGGCCGTCACCACCGCCAGCCGCGCCCCCTGCTCCTGGGCTCGGCGAGCGACGTAGTCGATGTGCCCGATCGCTCCGGATCCGCTGACTGCCAGCAACAGATCGCCCGGACCGATCGCGGGAGTGGTGTCGTCCCACACCCAGTGCGCGTCCAACCCGGCGTGCATGAGCCGCATGGTGAACGCGCGCGCGCTCAGTCCCTCGCGCCCCACGCCGATGACGTGCACGCTGCGGGCGGCAGACAAGGCAGACACCAGCGACTCGGCCTCCGCCGTGTCGACGCGTTCGACCGTGGCGGTGAGCTCGTCCAGGACTCGACGGGCATTGGCGGCCAGGCTCATCGGGTCCCCACCTCCTCGCTCTGTGCCGGCTCCGGACCGGGCTTCGGGGCCAGTCGTGGCCGATGCTGGCGGGCGACGTAGTTGCCGACCATCACCGCCAGGAGGAGCGCGCCCCACACGAGATTGGTGAAGTACGGCGACAGCTGCATGGCGTTGAACGCGCTGGAGATGCCCTGAAGCAGGAGAAGCGCGATCACCAGCATGCCCACCCGGCCTCGCCCGCCGTAGGGATTGAAACCCGCCAGCACGACGACGAGGATTGCCTGCAGGAGATAGGACTCACCGAACCCGGTGCGGGCCGAGTTGACCCGGGCCACCATGATGATCCCGGCAACACCGACCAGGACCCCGATCATCACGTAGCTCAGCAGGATCGTGCGTTCGGTGCGTCCTCCCGCGAACCGGAGAGCGACCTGATTCTCGCCGAAGAGGTACAGGCGGCGCCCGAACCGAGTCCGGTTGAGCACGAATCCGGCGATGGCGAGCGCGAGGACCAGCAGCAGAAACACCGCCGGGACGCCGGCGAACGTGGCGTTGACGAAGTCCCCCACGACCGGGACGACGACGGGAACGCTCTGTCCGGAGGTGGCGGCCATCCCAATCCCTGAGTACAGGATCATCGTGCTCAGCGTGGCGAGGATGGGCGGGATCGAGATCTTGGCGATGAGGAACCCGTTCAGCAGGCCGCACAACATGCCGACGACCACGCAGGTGAGCGCCCCGAGCAGGGCGAGCTGGACGCCGTTGCCCTCGGTGACGGGGATGAAGCGCCCGGAGACGACACTCGCTCCTGCGATGCCGGCGAGCACGGACGCGCTCACGACGGACAGGTCGATGCCGCCGCTGAGCATCGCGATCCCCATGGCCAGTGCGAGGAAGCCGAAGCCACTCATCTGGATGGCCATCGACTGCAGGTTCGCCGGTGCGAAGAACTCGATGCTGAGGAAGGCGGCGAACAGCACGACGGGGATGACAGCCGCCACGACGAGCACGAGCAGCTCGCTCTCGTAGCGCAGGATGGTCCGCAGTTTCTCCACCATGTCCGGCTCCGTTCCTACGTGGTGGCGAAGACGAGCGCCCGGCGGTTGCGCGCTCGCTGCCGGTAGTACATGACGATCAGGCTGGCCAGCAGGACGCTGCCGAAGAACAGGTCGTTCCAGTTCGAGTCGAGCCCGAGGAAGACCAGCGTCGAGACGAACAGGCGGAGGAGGACGACACCGAGCAGGGCACCGAGGACCGTGCCGACTCCCCCGGTTAGCCGCACACCCCCGACGAGCACCGCCGCCAGCACCAACAACTCCGTCCCGATGAGGGACACCGGATTGACGTACTTCAGTTGGCTCACGTACATCACGCCCATGAGAGCGCCGAGGAAGCCGGTGTAGGAGTACACGAACAACTTGGTCGCGAATATGTTGATCCCGAGCCGGGACGCAGACTCCTCGTTGGACCCGACGGCGTAGATCGACCGGCCGAGCATCGTGCGCTGCAGGATGAACCAGGTCAGTACGGCGAAGAAGGCCACGATGGCGACGTATACGGACAAGCCGCCGTGCCCGGGGATACGCAGGATGTCCACCACACCGAACTCCACGAGCGACTGCGGCATCTGCACCCGCGAGTAGCTCGTCGTCCCGAGCAGGACGGCCATCGCGCCGTGGTATGCGCTTGCGGTGCCCAGGGTGACGATCAAGGTGGGGAGCCGGAAGGCGTAGATGATCACGGCGTTGAGCGCGCCGAGCAGCGTCCCGACCGTGACCGCGACGAACAGGATGAGCCACAGGTTGTCGATGCCGGTGGCAAGTGCGGTCCGCACGCCCACGTATGCCGAGACGATCGCGATCGCCGTGAAGGAGACGTCGATCCCGCCGGAGACCAGCACCGTCAGCACGCCCAGGGCGAGCAAGGCAACTCCCGCGCCGGAACGCAGCATGTCGAACAGCGTGCCGATGTCCAGGAACAGCGGGTTCACGATGCCGACGACGGCGATGTACACCACGATGACCACAGCGAGGTAGAGCTCGACGCCCCGCAGCCGCCGGATCCAGCCTCTCGTTGTACTCACAGTCGCGGTACTCACAGTCGCGCCTCCGTGTGGCCCTCGGACGTCTGGCCCGGGTCGGTGATCAGAGAGCCGAGCCGATCCGCGAAGTCCTCCGCTGCGACGTCGTCGCTGTCGAGCCGCTCGACGATGCGGCCGTCGTGCATGACGACGACGCGGTTGCAGTTGGCGGCGATCTCCTCCGGCTCGTCGGAGATCAGGATCACGCCCATCCCGTCTCGCGCCATGGCTTGGATCCGGGCATAGATCTCGGCCTTTGCGCCGATGTCGACACCGACGGTCGGGCTGTCGAGGATGTAGATCTTCGGTGACATCGACACGCCGCGGCCGATGACGATCTTCTGCTGGTTGCCGCCGGACAGATTGCCGACGACGGTCCGCGGTTCGCGGTTGTTCACCCCCATGAAGGAGATCACCTCGCGCGCGAGTTCCCGTTCACGCCGGGTGGACAGGATGCCCGGGGCGGTGGTGACCCGGTCGAGCTGGGCCGCCGAGATGTTGCGCTCGGCGGAGTACCCCATGAACAGTCCCTGCTCCTGCCGGGATTCGGGGAGCAACGCGATCCCGAGCTTCATGGCCATGATGGGGCTGGTGATCTCCACCTGTTTTCCATCGATGCGGACCGTGCCCGAGTCGGCGGGGTTGAGGCCGAAGAGCGACAGAGCGACCTCCGTGCGGCCCGACCCGAGCAGACCGGTGACACCGACGATGTCGCCCGGTCGGACGGAGAGCGAGATGTTCTCGTAGTGGCCAGCCCGGGTGAGTTCGTCGAGCTCGAGGATCGGAGTGTCGTCGTCCTGGCTGCGGACGTACGGCTCGTGCACGACCTCGTGGCCGGTCATGTGGTACGTGAGCTGGCCCGTGTCCATCTGGTCGGCCGCGAAGTCGCCGACCTTACTGCCGTCCCGGAAGACGGTGACGGAGTCGGCCACCTCCATGACCTCGTCGAGCTTGTGGCTGATGAACACGATCGCCAGCCCGAGTTCCTTGAGCTCGGCCACGATCCGCAGGAGGCGCCGCACCTCCTTGGTGGTCAGTGCGGTCGTCGGCTCGTCCATGAACAGCACACGGGCGTTCATGCTGAGCGCTCGGCAGATGGCGACGATCTGCCGGTTGGCGAACGAGACAGAGGAGATCGGTACGTCCAGGTCGAGCTCGACCCCCACGCGCGCGAGTGTCTCCCTCGCAATCTCACGCATCCGGCTCCTGCGCACCACCCGCGTGCCGTCATGGATCAGCCGGTTCATGGCGATGTTCTCCGCGACCGACAGGTCGTCGAAGAGCGCGAGGTCCTGATAGATCACCTGCACGCCGGCGGCGATGGCCTCCCGCGGGTCGCCTCCGGCGAGAGGCTGCCCGTGAACGGCCACGGTGCCCGAGTCCGGTCGGTGCACCCCCGAGACGATCTTGACGAACGTCGATTTCCCGGAGCCGTTCTCACCGATGAGGCAAGCCACCTCACCCGCTCTGACCTGCACACTCACCCCGCGGAGAGCGCGCACCCCGCCGAAAGTCTTCTCCAGGTCGGCCGCATCCAGCGCTATTGCCTCACCCGTCGTCGGTTCGGCTTCGTCGTCCTGCACCG
>Ga0079224_100009174_pt1 | contig 13460 bp, 7 predicted proteins | sample Stecom2015_FD_80414 | JGI IMG/M metagenome (GOLD analysis project Ga0079224, IMG submission 80414) | Agricultural soil microbial communities from Utah to study Nitrogen management - Steer compost 2015 | ecosystem: Environmental > Terrestrial > Soil > Agricultural land | place: USA: Utah... | reverse complement strand
GATCAGCGCGTCGCGCTCCGCCTTCAGGCGAGCCGTAAGCTCGGGGGTGAGGGCTCCGCGCGGGGCGTTGACCCGCAGCCGATCGCCGTCGAGCGCAAGCTCGACGCCTCTCGCAGAGAGCTCGCGCAAGAGACTGACGACGCTCACAGAACGAACTCCTCCCGGTCTTCCTGACTCCCGGTGTCTCCCCGCACCTCGATCCCGCTGCGCACGGTCAGCGCCGCGTCGACGAAGTCGGCGAGGGCCCCGACCGTGGGGGCGGAGAAGACGACCCGAAGCGGGATCTCCACGCCGAAACGTCGCTTGATCTCGGTGACCAGCGTCACGACGAGCAGCGAATGCCCCCCGAGCGAGAAGAAGTCCTCGGTGACGCCGATCGGCCTCTGGTCGAACAGCTTCTCCCAAATCTCGACGATGGTCCGCTCGATGTCCGTCGACGGCGCCACGAGCTCCGCTTTGCGCGTGCGCGAGCTCGGGCTCGGCAACGCCTTGCGATCGACCTTGCCATTCGCCGAGATGGGGAACGCCGGAAGCACGATCACGTGGCTCGGCACCATGAACTCGGGCAGCTTCCGAGCGAGCTCGTCGCGGACCGCGTCCTCGTCGAGCGAAACACCCCGCTTCGGCACGACGTACGCGACGAGCGATTTTTGCCCGGACGCATCGACGTAGGCCGTGCAGAGCGCGTCGCGCACGCCCTCCAGGGAGCCGAGCACGGTCTCGATTTCACCGAGCTCGACCCGGAATCCTCGAATCTTCACCTGGAAGTCGGCGCGCCCCAGAAACTCCATGGTGCCGTCGTTCCAGTAGCGCGCGAGGTCGCCCGTCTTGTAGATACGCTCGCCCGGCCGGAACGGATCGGGCAGGAAGCGCTCTCGCGTGAGCTCCTCCCGGTTCAAGTAACCGGCGGCGAGACAGGTCCCGCCGATGTACAAGTCGCCGGCGATGCCGGGGGGGAGCGGCCGCATCCGCGCGTCGAGGACGTAGTAGCGGGCGTTCTGGATCGGATACCCGTACGGGATCGACGTCCAGCTCGGGTCCACGCTGTCGACGTGGAAGTAGTTCGACCAGATCGCCGCTTCGGTGGCGCCTCCGAGGCTCTTCACCGAAACTCCCGCGAACGTCTTCGCCAGCGCACCGGGCAGCCAGACCGGGATCCAGTCCCCGGAGAGCATCACCAGCCGCAACGAGGAAGACGGAGCGCTCTCCGGGAAAAACGGCGCGAGCCGCGAGAGGGCCGGCGGAGCCGAGTCCCAAATCGTGACGCCGGGCTCGCTGAGCTTTCGCACGAGCTCGGTCGGCTCGGCCAGGAGATCCACGGACGCGATCTCGACCGAGGCTCCCGCGCCGAGCGCGCCGAAGACGTCATAGACGGAGAGGTCGAAGCCCGGTGACGTGACGAACAACAGGCGATCGGCCTCGGTGACGCCGAACGTGCGATTCACCCAATCGAAGGTATTGAGAACGGCCTTGTGAGTGAGCACGACGCCTTTCGGCTTGCCCGTGCTCCCGGAGGTGTAGATCGCGTAACAGACGTCGGTCGGCAACGCGCGGCGCGCCGGGCGGGCCGCCGATGCGGCGCGCACCTCGGGTCCGTCCACGAGCAGGAGCGAGCGCCCCTCGCCCGCGCGTGCGGCGAGCCCCGAGGACGCGAGCACGGCCACGCAGCGCGCGTCGTCGATCATGAACCGCGCGCGGTCTTCCGGGTACATCGCGTCGATCGGGACGTATGCGGCGCCCGACTTCGCGATACCGAGCATCGCGATGGGCAGATCGAACCCACGCTCCACGAGCAAGGCGACGTACTGCCCGGGCGTCACGCCCCGAGCGATCAGCGCGTTCGCGATGCGGTTCGCGGCTTGCTCCACCTCCGCGAACGTCAGGGTGCGCCCCTCGCTCACGAGCGCCACCGCGTCGGGCCGGCGCTCGGCTTGCGCCTCGAACGGCTCGTGGATCAGCAGGTGATCCGGGAACGCCCGCTCGGTCGCGTTCCACTCGAAGATTTGACGGTGCCGCTCCGCCTCGTCCAAGAGGTCGACCGCCGCGAGCGGCCGCTCCGGATCGCCGACCACCTTTTGCGCCACGCAGGCGAGGTTCTTGGCGAGCGCTCGGAGCTTGTCTTCGCCGAGCCGCCCTTCCAAGCGAACGGTAGCGCCGTCTACGCGGAGCCCCACGAGCGCCCCGCACGGCAGCGCGGCGTCCCCCAGCACGAGCGCGGCCTGTGAGAGCTCCCCTTCGACGAGCGCGGCCTGGCCTTCGGCGAGGTTCGGGTGGCGCGCCACGAGATCGAACACGAACGCCGCGCGCTTCGCAGCGGCGTCGAGGGCGCGCGCCGTCGACTCGACGAGCGCGGAGAACCCTCGCTCGTCCTCGAGCGAAAGCGCGAGCGGGACCGACGGATAGAGCAGCGGCTCCGCCGGAGCGAAGCGCGCGCGGGCGGGGCCGTGCACGAGGGCGAGATCGAAGTGCGTCTCCCGTGCGATCGAACCGAGGAGGAACGCGAACGCGCTCGCGACCGCCTCGACGAACCGGCCCTCGAAGCGGCCGCCGAAATCCGACGGAAGCTCGACGGGGACGGCGCTCACCGAATCCGTGATGCCGTCGAGCGAGAGCTGGAGCGGAGCCCGCCGAGACAACGCGGCGACGGAGGCCGGCTCGACCTCGGCGAGGGCGCGCGAGAGCGGCGCGCAGGCGGCGCGGCGCGCTCCATCGAGCACGGTGCCCGGCGCGATGCCGAGGAGGGACGCCGCTTCCTCGAGGGTGAGGGCCTTGCCGGCGAGCGTCGTCGCGCGGAGCACGCGCAGACAGCCGGCCCCGGTCGCGATGTCGATCCCGGAAGCACCGACGCCCAGCACCGTGCCGGGTGTCCCATGCTCGTCGGTGACCGCGCTCTCGCGCACGATCACCGCGCGATCGCCGTGGAGGACCTTGGCGGCTCCGAAACGATTCGCGTACGGACCGAAGTCACACGCGCGCACGATGCGATCGAGCTCCGCGGCGGGCCGCGCGAAGTCGAGGATGGCGAGCGCCGCCGGACGATCGTGTCGCGAGAACACGAGCCGCTCCACGTCCGTGCGCTGAGGCGTCCCTTCGAGCTTCCCCGTCTCGAGTCGGTGCACCACGGCCTGGAAGCTCTCGAGCGCGAGCGCCGCGTTCTTCACGTTCAGCGACACCGACGTCTCGCGGGGATCGAGCGCGTAGTCGCGGCGCTCGAGGATGTCGCCCTCGTCGAGCCCGGCGGTGATGTGATGCCAGACCAGCGCGTGGTTCGCTTCACCGTTCAGGATGGCCCAAGCCGAGCCATTCATGCCGGCATACCGGGGCAACGGTCCGTCGTGGTAGTTGACGGCCGCCAACCGGGCTTTGCGAATCACCTCCGGGGCGATCAGCGCCGGGTGCGTGATCGAGAGGAGGACATCGACGGGCTCCCGATCGAGCACCCCCGGATACTCCGCTCGCTCCACCACGGGAACCCCGGCGTCTTCCGCCCAACGCCGCACCGCGGGGGAGCGGGTGACGATGCCAGCAATGGTGTGGCCGCGCTCGCGGAGAACTTCCGCGCAACGCGAGACCAAAAGTTCCTCACCGAGCAGGAGGCAACGGAGCGGACGAGGCACACCGAACATTATTCTCGTCCTGATAGCACGAAAGGCGGTCGCGAAAGCGCTCATCGCGACCGCCTTCTCCCCGGCGGTTCGTGCTTGACGGGTGTCTCGAATCCGGGCGAGTTTCCGGGGTTTTGTCTCAGGGCGTATAGTGTTTTTTTCGACCGCCGGCGCGTTCGGTCACGGTGAAACCCCGAATGCCGGCGTCCGCCCCCGGGACAGCACCGGACCCGGGAGCGGATACGCCCGAAACGGACTCACTCGGTAGGGCTGAACTCGAACGCGCCGGCGTCCGGCTCCGCAGTCGAGGAACCGTCGCCGTCCACCGGCCGCGGTCGCCCCGTGAAATCCCACGGCGTGGCCGCTTCGGGGCTCGCCGAGTCGACTGCCGGGCTTGATGCCCCGAGCTGGAAATCCTCCCAGGCGCCCGACGGAGACGCCACCACGAATCCCGGGGAGGCCGTGACCAGATTGCCCCGTTCGACGCTGTTGTTGGTGGCTCCGGTGCTCCCGGGGGACGTGCCGGCCACGAGGTTGTTGAAGATGCTGACGCTCCTCGCGGAACCGGAGATCTGAGCCAGGCGCGGCCCCGCGGCGAGGCTCGAGCACGTGTTGTGGATGATGGCGACGCGCGAAGGCGAGGGCTCGACGCCGCGCGACCCCACGCTCATGCAGCTCGTCTGCTGACGGGCGCCACGGAAGAAGACGTTGTCGCGCACGGTGATGTCTTCTCCCGAGAGCGTCAGCGGAACCTGCACCTGATTGCTCGGCAGGAACAGATTGCGCTCGACGATCAGGTCGCGCACGCGCTCGTCGGACTGCGCATTCTGAGGACCGATGGAGACGGTCCAATCGTCGTCTCCACCCTGGAACACGTTGTCCGAGAACACGACGCGCTCCGTGTAGTGTCCCCTCGAGATCCCGCCGGAGGACCAACCCGGGCCGTGCATCTTGACCACGTGCTTCGTCGGAATCGCGCCGCCCATGGTGTTGCTCGAAATCACGGCGCGCTCCGTCCACGGGATCCGGAGCACGTGCTCGCCCGAGTCCTCGTAGACGTTGCCGAGCATCGCGAGCCGCCGCGAAGCGACGAAGAGGAGCGTTCTGACTCCCGACACGTTGCCCATCTCGCAGTCCTGCACGAAGAAGCCGTCGGACAAGTCTTGATCGGTGTTCCCCTGATCGTGCCAGTACTCGATGATGCTCTCCGGGGCCATCACCGCGTGCCCCGTGCCCGTCGTCTTCAGACGCAAGAGCACGAGGTCGCGAGCCATGCCGCCCACATCGACAGCGCCCGAGCTCGAGCCCTGACCCACGATCTCGAGATCCGAAATGCGATAGTCCGAGAAGCGCGGCGACTGGCCCGAGATGCGGAACACCATCCCGCTCGCGTCGATGCGCGGCCGGTTGCCCTCGCCGTAGGCGCCGATCGATCCCGGGCCGGCGCTGTTGATGCCGAGGGAACCGCGGAACGTGTCGCCGCGACGGAGCAGGAGCCGGCGCTTGCTCGCCGCGTAGTCGCGGCCCGCGCTGAGATCCGAGCCCGTGATCTGGCGCGCACCCGTGGGACAACCGCTGAAGTTGCCGCTGCTCGAGAGGCACGCGGTCGCGTCTCCGGCGAACACCCGATCGGGATCCTCGACCTCGATGCTGACCGTCCGCGTCGCGACGCGTCCTTCGGGGTCGCGCGCGTCCACCGTCACCGTGTAGGTGCCGGGTCGCTCGAAGACGTGCGCCGCGAGCGGGCCCTTCGCGTGATTGCGCGGGAGCCCCGATGTCGCGAACTCTCCGCTCTCCGGATCCCCGAAGTCCCAGCAGTACGCGAGCTCGTGGAAGGGACGCTCCACCGCTTCGGCGGTCGTGGACGTCGCCGCGTCGAAGAACACCGCGAGAGGCGCCACGCCGCTCACGCGGCTAGCGGAGATCTCGAGCGCGATCTGTCCGCCCGACGCGGGCACGGCGCCCGGGAAACACGACGACGCCCCGGTGTCGGGACGGAGCGGCTCACCGCCGTCCTCCCCGCCCATGCCTCCCGTGCTCTCGCCGCCCGCCGCTGTGCCGCCGGTACCGCCAGGCGCCATCGCCACGCCGCCCTGCGCGCCATTCGTGGAACTGCTGCCCCCCTGTGCGTCGCTCGCACCGCCCGCGGGGGCGCCTCCGGCAGGCGCGCCGACGCTCGCTCCACCAGACGGCGTCGCCGCGCCGCCGCTCGCGGAAGCGCCACCGCTCGCAGAAGCGCCACCGTTGGTCGCGCCGCCCGCGGGAGGACTCACCATTCCGGAGCTCCCCGCACCCGCGGACGGAGGCATGGCGCCTCCCGCGCCCGTCGTTCCCGACGCGTTCCCGCCCGTGCCCGAGCTGCCGCCAGTCTCCGCTTCGTTCCCCGAGATAGTCGGAACTCCCCCGCTCGATCCCAAAGTCGATTCCTCGAGTCGATCGCCGCACCCCATGAAGACGACGGCACACACGAAATACCGGGCAAATCCCATGAATCCTCCTCGATTTCCGGACGCACTTCGGCCTCGCGGGAACACTCGTGTTCCTCGAGCGAGTCGCTGGCCTTCCGAGCCGCGCGGACGAATCCACACGACCGGTGTTCGGCTGACTCGGATCGATGCTCCGAGGTGCCGAGACGACGGCTCGAAAGAGCGACTGCTTTAGCCTCGTACGGCGCCGCGACTCATGCGGCGCACCTCCGTATGAAAGATTTCGATGAGAAATTCAACGGCGTAGTTGCATGCCTACACTGGAACTCGTCACTCGACTGCAGTGCTCCTGACCGAAGTGTGACGAATGCAACGTCCGAGTTGAATTCGTACACTACGAACCGAAGGCGACGCAGCGCGTTCCGAGATCGACTGCGTACGCACGCGTCGCGCGCCCTCGAGCGGTCACGCGTGCGACGCGACGCGTTCCGACGTCGACCGCGCACGCGTTCGTCGTGCTCATCGTGCGTTCGAGCGCGTGCGGCTCGGCGCGTACTCGAGCGCACCGACGTCGGGCTTCGCAATCGTGGAGCCATCGCCGTCGACGAGGCGCGGCCGTCCCGAAAAGTCCCACGTGGTGCTCATCGAGAGCTCTGCCGCATCGATCGCGGGACTCCCGGGCAGCGGCGAAAACGCCGCCCACTCGGAAGAGTGATTTTCGACGAATCGCGGCTCGACCGTCACCACGTTCCCGAGTTGACGCACGCGTTCGGTCGGCCCGCTCACCACGGCGCCGAGTCTGGCCCCCGCCACCCAATTGTTGTGCACGTGGATCTCGCTCGCAGACTCGTCGATCGTCACCAAGGTAGGAGCGTCGCCGCGGCTCACACACGTGTTGTGCACGATCACGACGCGAATCGAGGGCGGCTCGATGCCGCGCCGTCCCACGGCGATGCACGTGTCACCGCGCGGGCCGCGATCGAAGATGTTGTTGCGCACCGTCAGGTCTTCGCCGGAGAGCTGCAACGGGATGGATACCCGAGGCCCGGGGAGGAACAGATTTCGTTCGACCAGGAGGTCGCGCACGCGTTCGTCCGATTGCGCGTTCTGCGGCCCGATCGAGACCGTCCAGTCTTCCCCGCCGCCCCGAAACACGTTGTCGGAAAGGACGATTCGCTCGCTCACGCGGCCCCGGCCAATCCCCTCTTCGTCGAAGCCGGGCGCGTGCAGTTTGATCGCGTGTTTCCCGGGCGAGGCCCCGCCGATCACGTTGTTCGAAATCAGCGCCCGATCCGCCCAGGTGATGCGCAGCACGTGCTCCCCCGAGCTCTCGTAGCGATTGCCGAGCATCGCGAGCCGCCGCGCGGCCAGGAACAGCAGCGTGCCCCCGCCTCGAGAGTCGCGCATCTCGCTGTCTTGCACGACGACGCGATCCGGGATGTCCTGGCTCAGGTTGCCCGAGCGGGCGCGGTGATGATCGATCATGCCGACCGACGCCATGAAGGCGCTGGTCATGCCCGCCGAGCGAACGCGCAGCAGCAACAGATCGCTCGTCTTGCCGTCGATCTCGACGAGCCCCGAGCCCAGCAACGGGCCGCGCACGTCGAGGTCCGTGATGCGAAGATCCGAGAGGTGCGGCGGTTCGCCCGAGAGCTCGAACGCCGGCTCCGGGCAGGTGAGGCGCGGGCGGTCTCCGGCGCCGAACGCGCCGATCAGGACGGGACCGGGCAGGTTGAGCTCGAGCCGCGCGCCGTGGAAGGCGTCGCCACGGCGGAGCAACAAGCGCCGCCCGCTCTTCACGTGCGGGGCGAGCGCGGAGAGCGAGGAGCCGACGACGCGCTTCCCGCCGCTCGGACACCCGTCGAAGTTGCCGCGCGCCGAGAGGCACACGGTCCGTTCGCCCGCGAACACGCGCTCCGGATCCTCGACGTGGATCGCGACGGCGCGCGTGGCGACGTGCCCCCGTCGATCGCGCGCGCTCACCCGCACGGTATACGTGCCAGGTCGCTCGAAGACGTGTGCCGCGAGCGGGCCCTTCGCTTCGTTCTTCGAGAGGCCGGTGGTCGTGAAGCGTCCACTGTTCGGATCGCCGAAATCCCAGCAGTACTCGAGGTCGTGAAACGGGCGATCCCGCGCATCTTCGCCCGTCGTGCCGACGGTGTCGAACACGACCGAGAGCGGGGCCACACCCTCTACCCGACTCGCCTCGAGCTCGAGTCGAATCCCTCCTCCCCGGGTCACGCCGGAGTGGCCGAAGCACGGTACGGGCGAGACCGCCCCGGGCGGCGGTGGCTTCTCGGCCTTTTGTCCGTGCGGCCCTGGCTTGCTGCAGCGACAGGCCCCAGCGATGGCGGAGAGCGCGAGGAGCATCGGCCCGACGCGCCCCAAGGTCCGCCTTCCGAAAACGCTCGCCATGGCCCTCCGCTCGCCCGAAGGCTCAGGCGCTGGCTTTCGAGTACGCGTACCGGCGGCCCGTCAGGCGATTCACGTGGTACGTCGCCTGGCCGAGCGCGGTCGGGAGCTTGCCGACGACGATCGAGGCGGCGTAGAGCGCCGCATCGCGCGGCGAGAGCCCACTCGCGACCTTCCGGCGCGCCACTTTCAGGAACAACGCCGAATACCCGAGGGAGAGGCCGAGCGCGATGGGCGGCAGCGGCAGCGTGAGCGCGATCGCGCACGGCAGCGCCGCGCCCCAGAACCACGCACTCCGCACCTCGCGATCGTAGGGGCGCTCTCGAGCGGTCGCATGGCGCGCATGGATTTCGGCATACGCGTGGCCCGTCCGCACGGTGCGCCGCCACCACTGCGAGAAGCGATGCATGTCCATGTCGTGCAGCGCCATTTCCACGGGGAGGCGCTCGATCCGAAAGCCGCTCGCGCGCAAACGCGAGCACAGCTCAGCCTCTTCACCTGCGAGGATGGCCGGGTTGTAGCCGCTGACTGCACGAAACGCGGCGGCGCGCACCATGCAAATGCCGCCGGTCGCTTCGACCTTCCCGGTCGGCCCGTCCCACTCGATGTCGCAGAGCCGGTTGTAGATCGAGGCGTCGGGATGGCGTTCCTTGAGACGGCCGCAGACGACCGCGAGCGTCGGATCGGCAGCAAGCGCCGAGGCGCCCGCCTCGAGCCACCCGTCCACGATCTCCGCGTCGCCGTCCACGAACTGCACGAGCTCGATGTCGGGCCGGAGCTCGGCGAGCCGCTCGAAGCCAGCATTCCGAGCGCGTGCCGCGGTGAACGGGGTCGACAGGTCGAGCTCGACGACCTCTACCCCGAGGTTCCGCGCCATCTCCGTGCTCCCGTCCGTGGATCCCGAATCCACGTACACCACGGTGGACGCGCGACCCACCACCGCCAGCAGACACGCTCTGAGTCGCTCTCCCTCGTTGCGCCCGATCGCGACGACGCCGAGCCGTGCGTCCCTCATTCAGCAGGCTCCAGCGGCGCCCGTGCGGCGTCGCGCGGCTCTGCCGGGCGCTTCGAGGGGTTCGAGCCGAGCGCGTGGCGCACGAAGTCCCGGACCATGTACGGAGGCAGCCCGGGCGCACGCCCGAACACCGCGCAGCGGGCCCGATGCAAGCTCGCACCGAGCACCCAAGCGGCGTTGGCGGCGACGCGGTACGCGCGCCCGTGCGACTTGTCGAAGTAGTACTGCCGCGAGTCGAACCAGTACGCGGGGCGACGCCGCTTGCCGATTCCCGTCGCCGCCTCTTCCTCGTGGTCCACCGCGGCCTCGTGCACGTGATGCACGGTGAACCCCGCCTGCCGCACACGACGGCACAGGTCGATTTCCTCGAAATACAGGAAGAACCGCTCGTCGAAGAGGCCGGCGCGCTCGAGCGCGGCTCGACGCACCATGAACGCGGCGCCGGAGACCCAGTCCACCTCGCACGTGTGCCCCGGCGCCGGGCGCGCCACGATCCACGAGTCGAGCAGCCGAGACACGGGCCCGAACTGCAAGGTGGACTCGAGCTCGCTCAAAATGGAGGGGAAACGAAACGCCGAGGCCGCGGGGCGTCCTTCCGGACCGAACATGCACGCGCCGGCGATTCCAGCGTCTGGAGTCGCCTCGAAAAAGCGCGTGAGCGCCCGCAGGGCGCCGGGGCGAACGCGCGCATCGGGGTTCAGGAGGAAGAAGAACTCCGGAGGGTTCGGCCGCGCGAGCGCGTCGCGAATGCCGACGTTGTTGCCGAAGCCGAAGCCGCCGTTGTGGCCCGAAGGGAGAATGCGGACGCGGTCGCCCCACCCGTTCTCACGCACGGCGCGCTCGAGGTGTTCGACGGAGTCATCCCGTGAGTCGTTGTCGACGACGGTGACGGCGCCGTCCACGTCCTGCATGTCACGGATCAACGATCGAACGGCCTCCACGGCGAGGCGAGCGACTCGGTAGTTGACGATGACGGCTTGAATGCTGGCAGGCACCGCAGCCGCTCTTTTTGGCTCCGCCGCCGCTGGCGTGCAAGCGAAGCCCTGTCGGTCCTTCGAACCGCGGTGGGGGTTGTTGCGCACGGGCTCGGCGGCCGGCGCGGTCGTCGGCGCCAAATCGAGTCGCGCACGGGGTGCTCGATCGCGCCGAGCTTCCAGTTTGGCCGCAACGACGGGGGCGCGGACCGCGATCGCTGCGAGCCACACAACCGGTGAAATTTCATCGCGCTAGAGCGACGAACGGTTCGGAACGCGCCGAAATACGCGGAAAGCAGTGTCGCGCAGAGTGCCCGCGTGGGGAGGGGCCCCGCCGAATTCACTTCGGCGGGGAGGGGCGGCGCGAGCCGCCCCTACAAGACAAGGCTAGAACGCCGATCGGTCATACTGATCGGCGTTCTAGCAGCTCGTAAAGCGCAAGAAAGGCATCGGCCGCCCGCGCGAGGCTCTGCTGCCAGTCACCAGCGGCGGCAGCGTCCGCGCCGTCGCTCACGTACTTCGCGCACGCGAAGGGCACGCCCTCGAACCAGCACACCTTGGCGAGCGCGTACGCCTCCATGTCGATCACGTCCCAAGGAAGCGCGTTCCCAGCTCCCTCGTTCTCGAAGCGATCCCCCGTGCCGCACGTTCCTTCGGGCAGCGCGGTGAACACGCTCGGGAATGCGATCGTCTTCGGTACGTCCTCGAACGGCGTCACGCCGACGTCGAAGCCGAGCCCACTCACGTCCATGTCGCGCTGTTCGAAGCGCGTACACGCGACGACGGCTCCGGCCGGAAACCGACGCGAGCCAGCCGTTCCGAAGTTCACGACCAGAGAAGGCGGCGTTCCCGCTCGCGCGAGCTCTGCGAGACGACGCGTGAGCGTGCAAGCCGCGTTCACCTTGCCGATCCCGGTGTAGAGCACGTCGATACCGGCTTGCTCGAAGCGTCCCTGCGCCTCCATGGGCAACGCCATGACGACGAGCAGCGCACGCGTCATGGCTCACTCCACCCCAAACGTCTCGAGCGCCCAGCGACGTGCCGATTGCGGGCGCGGGCTCCGTTCTTGCTGCGGAACGGCTCGGCGGACACGCCGTTTTGGTAGCCGAATCCTCGACGCAGGTCCACGCCCGCCGGTTTCCTGAGCCGAAGACTCTTCGCGCCCCGCACGCCGAAAGGGCTCCTCATCCCGCGAACCCATGGCAAAGTGCCGGACATGGCATGGGGTCTGGAGCGCATTCGGCGCCGACTTGGGCTGGCATGGCTCACGTTGCGGAACCCCGCGCCAGACGGGAACGCCCGGCTCGTGCGCATCGCGGCCGGGCTCCTCGTCCTCGTGGGTCTCTGGCTCCGTTGTCGTGGCGTCCTGTGGGACGAGGTGGCGCTCGACCTGGACGAAGCGAGCTGGGCCCGCCAGCTCGTGATGAAGCCGCTCCGAGACCTCTTGATCCGCCCGCCTGGATACATGGCGATCACCCTGCTCCTCGTTCACGTCTTCGGTGCGTGGGAGCTCGTCCTGCGCTCGCTGTCGTGGGCTTCCGGGCTGTTGGTGCTCTTCGCCGCCCCGGTGCTCGCCGCGCGGATCCTGGTCTCGCCGATGGCGCGCCTGTTCTTCGTCGCGCTGATCGCGCTGCATCCGGCAGCCATCGACCTCTCGAAAGAGTTCAAGCCGTACGCGGTCTCCCTCGCGCTCCACTTCTCGTTCGTGCTCGCCGCGGCGAGCTATGGCGTGAGCGGAAGTCGGCGCGCGCTGCTCGCTGCGCTCGGGCTCGCCCCCGTGAGCATTCTGTTCGCGCAAGACGCCTTGTTCGCCTTCCCCGGGCTGTTTCTCGCGCTCGCTTGGGACGCATACCGGAAACGCTACCCCCGTCACCTGATCGCGGTCGTGGCGGGCGCTGCCGCGGCGCTCGCCTCCGTGCTCTCTGTCTACTTCTGGATTTGGAGACGGTTGCAGGTCGGCCAAGGGGGTGCAGAGACCGCGTTCTGGGCCGACAAGTACGGAGTATTTTTCGTGCCGGGCCGCGTCGAGGGACAGACTCTCGGCGGGTGGGTCCTCGAACGCTGGTTTGGGATGGCCGGATTCCCGGGGCAACGCCGGAGCATTTGGGCCCACGAGCGCTGGCAGGAGCAGCTCACGACGCTCAGCACGGTCGACGCGTGGCTCTGGGTCGCCCTGTTCGTCGCGGGCGTCGCGACGATGGTTCTCCGGCGGCGGCTCCGGATGGCGCTGCTCGTCGTGCTGCCCCTGCTCGTGATGACCGCCTTCAACGTGATGGGCTTCTGGCCGCTCGGCGTGTTTCGCTCGAACGCCTTCATCCTCGTCTACACGGGGGTCGCGGCCGCCTTCGCGATCGACGAGCTCGGCCGAAGAACCCGAGCCGCGACGACGGCGCTCGCTCCGGCGCTGGCGTTCGTGATCTTGCCGTTCGTGAGCTTCGAAACCACTTTCCACGGCACCAAGCGCGTGTTCAGCGAGACCTCGGCGTTTCCGCGGGCGCTGCGCGAGGCCCTGGCGCTGCCAGAGGCGAGCTCGGGCCCAAAACCCGAGGTGCTGCTCCTCGATGCGCGGACGTGCTCCTCGTTCCGCTTCTACACGAACAATCACCCCGGCACGGCACCGTACCTGCCGCCGGGCTTCCACGAACGCTTTCGGCAGCAGTGCGCCGACATACCCCCCGTCAAGCTCCAGCGCCTCGTGCAGGAGCAGGGGAAACGCGGGCGACGCGTGTGGATGATCCTCGGCGCGGCGAGCTCGTTCGAGAGATACCGCGACGAGGTTCCGCCGGGCATCCGCCTCGTCCACCGGATCCCCGTGTCCATCGCGGGCTCGCTCACGAACCTCGTGCTCGTCCTCGAGAGCGAAGACGCACCGGCGCACAGAACGGCGCGCTCTGCCGCTCCATGACCCGGCGCCACGACACGATCTGCGCGCGCCCCACGCTCGCCGTCACTCGGTGGCGATGAGGTAGTAGAGCGTCGTCGGGAGCAGCGGCAATCCCCCTTCGAGCGTACGGCTCGTGCGCACGGG
>Ga0079224_100009173_pt1 | contig 13461 bp, 11 predicted proteins | sample Stecom2015_FD_80414 | JGI IMG/M metagenome (GOLD analysis project Ga0079224, IMG submission 80414) | Agricultural soil microbial communities from Utah to study Nitrogen management - Steer compost 2015 | ecosystem: Environmental > Terrestrial > Soil > Agricultural land | place: USA: Utah... | reverse complement strand
CACGCTACTGGACCTTGATAGGCCCTGACGGCAAACCGTGGCACAGCCCAAGTCCTGGTGCACTGGGGGGCCACAGGCGCGGCAAAATCTATGGTTGCCTGGATTGCCGCGCCGCACTGCAGGCTATCGCGCGCGGCGGCTAGGTGAAGCATCGGGTGTCTTTTGCCGATGCAACAACAGCCATTGCTGCCGGGTACCGGCCCTGCGCGGTATGCCTCCCGCTACACTATGCCAGGTGGCAGGCGGCGCGGAACAAATAAGCCAGAACAACCATGCCAATTGATATCAGCGCTTATCCTATTGCATTTGCAGATTCGCCGCACGCACCGTATCGGCCCATAAGCGCTGCTGATCATTGATGAAAGTGGCAAACTGCTCTGGCGTGTCCCCGCCAGGGGTACCACCAAGCGTCTTGAATCGTGAAACGATATCTTCGCTTTGCAGCGCGTCTTTGGCGGCCTGCTGGATTTTACGGACAATATCGTCCGGCGTGCCGGCTGGCGCGATCAATCCGAACCACGCATTGACAACCATATTATCGATGCCTGCTTCTTTCATGGTGGGTACATCCGGCAACTGTTCCGAACGCTGATCGCCTGTAACGGCCAGCGCCCTGAATTTGCCTGACTTGATCGAGGGCATGGAACTGGGCAGGTTATCGATCATGAACGTATATTGATTGCCCAGCAGGCCAGATACTGCCGGCCCTGCCCCTTTATAGGGAATATGCTGTGCAGTCTGTTTGATCCGTTGCAGGAACATTTCGGCAGAAAGATGCGGAGACTGCCCTTTGCCCGAGGAGCCGAACGTTCGTCGCTCTTCACTGGCCGCAAGATAAGCAACCAGCTCAGACACCGATTTGACCGGCGTCGCGCTGTTGACGACCAGGACATTCGGCACCGAGATCACAAGCGTAATGGGTTTGAAATCGTCCTTCTTATAAGGCAGCGTTTTGTACAAACTATAGTTGATTGCATTGGGGCCCACATTACCCATGCCCAGTGTATAGCCGTCAGGCTTGCTGCGCGCCAGGGCCTGCGAACCGATGATGCCGGCTGCGCCTGCCTTGTTTTCGACCACCACCGTCTGGCCCAGGGTTTTGCTCAGTTTCTCGCCCACCAGCCGGGCCGCCATATCCGTGGTGCCGCCGGGCGCTGCTGGCACAATAATGGTAATAGGCTTCTCTGGCCACGCCGCGCTGGCAGTACTCACACATAGCAAGCCAGCCAGCACGCCACCAGCAATGGCATGTAACATATTCATTCGTGTCTCCCGATTGCAGATTTGTTTTATGCGATCAGCGTACCGTCTAAAAGGGGGATTCGCCATCTGTGATTGATGAAGGCAAGCTTCAGCATTGTTTAATCCCGGTTTACCCCTAGACGGATTAGTAGCCGCCGGGCGCCATCTGTTCCCCTGCTTGCGCCTTGCGCGCACCTTCCCCGGGATTCGATACCTTTTTGGTATACCTGCAAACAAATTCCATATTAGACCGGACGTCGTCCGACTTATATACTCGGAACACGAATATAAATCCGCTACCAGAGGAAATGGATATGGATGCAACCATAGTAGAAGTCAGTACGCAAATTCTTGATATCCCTACCATTCGCCCGCACAAAATGTCCGTGGCAACCATGCATAATCAATGCCTGGTGCTGGTCCGCATCAAAACCTCCGATGGCATTGAAGGGATCGGCGAGGCGACCACCATTGGCGGCCTCAACTACGGTGGCGAAAGCCCCGAAAGCATGAAGACCAACATTGATCGCTACTTTGCGCCGTTGCTGATCGGGCAGCCGGCATCAGGGCTGGCAGCCCTGCGCCAGCGCATCGACAAGGCCATCAAAGACAACCGCTTTGCCAAATGTGCCATTGAAACTGCGCTCTACGATGCCTACGCAAAACGCCTGGGTGTGCCACTGAATGCGTTTTTCGGCGGCGCCGTTCATGACCGGATCAGTGTCGCCTGGACCCTGGCCAGCGGCGATACCCAGAAAGATATTGACGAAGCACAGCAGATGCTCCATACACGCCGTCACCGGCATTTCAAGCTCAAGGTGGGCTTGCGCGCGCCCAAAGACGACTTGAAACACATTCGTGCTATCCGGAAGGCCCTTAGCGACGAGGCGAGCATTCGCATCGACGTCAACCAGGGATGGTCGGAAACCGAGGCGACTCAGCATCTGCGGGCACTGGCCGATGCGGGCGTCGAACTGGTGGAGCAACCCATCCACGAGAAAAACCTGGCTGGCCTGCAACGACTAACGGCGCTGGGTATTGTGCCGATCATGGCGGACGAATCCCTTAAAGGGCCGCAGGACGGGTTCGCGCTTGCAAGTGCGCATTGCGCCAATGTATTTGCCATCAAGATAGAACAGGCAGGTGGCCTGCAAAACGCGCGTGACCTGATCGGCATTGCACAGGCGGCCGATATCGCCCTGTATGGCGGCACGATGCTGGAAGGCTCCATTGCCACCATCGCGGCGGCGCATTTGTTCTGCACGCTGAACCGGCTTGAGTGGGGCACCGAAATGTTCGGCCCGCTGTTGCTCAAAGATGAAATTCTGGCCACGCCACTGGACTACAGCGACTACACCCTGAAGATACCTCAGGGCCCCGGCCTGGGCATCGCACTGGATGAAGACAAGATCGCGTTCTATACACGCAAATAGAATCCGGCAGGCCCAAATACAAAGAAATACAACCGGTTCAAGTGGAAACACAACCGGTTCCAGTGCAAAGAAAACAGCCGGCACGACGCGAGATCGTTGTGCCGGGCAGCTTGCAGCGTCAGATTGCTGACGGATGTCGGCACAATGCGGTGACCTGAATATCCATATAAGGAAACAATGGCAATCCGGACAGCAGATTGTGCAATTCTTCGTTGTCCTGCACATCGAAAATACTGACATTGCGATACTCGCCCACGACGCGCCAGATATGCGGCCATTTGCCGGCACGCTGCAGCTCCTGAGAGTATTGTTTTTCCCTGGCCTTGATGTCGGCAGCCACTTCCGCAGGCATGTCATGAGGGATGTTTACGAGCATTTCTACCATGAACAACATATTTGATCCTTGATATTATTGGGATAAATGCAATGATTAAATACACCCGTTAAGCGCAACGGCCCGTGCCGTCACACCCGGGTGGATGGCTATAGTCACTGTGCCGAAATGCCGGTCTCTGACAGAATTTTTTTCCATTTCCCGGTTTCGGACTGCAGATACGTCCTGAGCTCTTCTGGCGTGCTGCCGATTTTTTCGGCGCCGATCGTCTTGAACGTGGTTTTCACCTTATCCGTTTCCATCGCCTTGAGCATGGCTTTTTGCAACGTCTGAATCACCTCGGCAGGCGTGCCGGCAGGTGCAAAAGTGGCAAACCAGGGACGCAGCTCATAGCCGGGCAGACCGCTTTCGGCAACGGTCGGAACGTCGGGTAACGAGGCCGAGCGCTTGGTCGTGGTAATGGCCAACGCCTTCAGCTTGCCTGCGTCAACATGGGGTTTGGCGGACGTAATACTGTCGAACATATAGTCCACCTGACCGCCCAGCAGATCCGACACGGCCGGACCACTGCCTTTATAGGGCACATGCAGCATATCCAGTTTTCCCAGATAGGTAAACAGCGCCCCGGCCAGGTGAATAGAGGTGCCTACGCCTGCCGACGCATAGGTGTATTTGCCAGGATCGGCTTTGGCCTGCTCAATCACGTCTTTAACCGAGTTGACGTCCTTGCGGGTGGCCTGCGTCACCAGGATATTGGGCACGTCAGCCAGCAGCGAGATCGGCTCGAAGTCGGTGATCGGATCATAGCTCAGCTTCTTGTAGAGCGACGGATTGACGGCCATGCCGTTGGCCACGATCATGATGGTGTATCCGTCCGGCTTGGCATTGGCCACCTGCGCCGCGCCAATATTGCCGCCGGCGCCAGGTTTGTTTTCCACCACGATCGGCTGGCCCAGGTCTTTGGCAAGCGACTCGCCCAGCGTGCGCGCAATCACATCCATTGCCCCTCCGGGCGGGAAAGGCACGATCCAGGTAATGGGACGTTCCGGATACGCGGCTGCCGCAGCCGAGGCGGCAAACAGACCGGCAATCGCAGCTGCTGCGCAAACCGTTTTGATGGCGGGTGACCGACGAGTATTATGTTTCAATTGCATCTCCATACGCGATGAGTGGCCGTGCTACTGCTGTGCAGGCCGCTTTCGGGCGCCCGGCGTAGCTTGCCGTTATATCGTTTTCTTTATTATCCGTATTGTCTTTGCCCGTGTCTAAGACTATATTTGGCGTAATCGATACTTTTTAGGTATGAATATGGAGTTAAGACAAATCCGCTACTTCCAGTGCGTTGCCCGGGAACTGAGCTTTACCAAGGCGGCGCGGATACTGCATATCGCCCAGCCGCCCCTGAGTCGGCAAATAAAAATGCTCGAAGAGGAATTGGGGGTCGCTGTGTTCGAGCGCCTGGGTCGCGGTATCGTGCTGACAGATGCCGGTCGCTACTTCCTGGACCAGACCGAGAAAATGACGCAACGGCTGGAGGAAACCATCAACGCCACGCGCCGGATCGGCAAAAACGACCGTATGTGGTTCGGCGTGGGCTTTGTGCCATCCACGCTGTATGGCCACATGCCGGCCCTGATCCGGCAATTGCGCCAGTTGAACACGCAGGTGGAGATCGGCCTGGTGGAAATGACCACGCTGCAGCAATTTGAAGCGCTCAAATCAGGTCGAATAGATATCGGTGTCGGACGGATCCTGCTGAAGGACGAAGAGATCGAGCGACTGATATTGACCGACGAGCCGCTGGTAGTGGCGCTGCCCGTTACGCACCGTCTGGCCGGTAAAACAGCGATCCGGCTTGCAAACATTGTGGATGAACCGCTCATTCTGTATCCGGCCAGACCGCGGCCAAGCTATGCGGATCATGTCGTCAATCTGTTCAGACAGAAAGGATATGCGCCTCAGATTATTCAGGAAGTCAATGAATTACAGACTGCCATTGGCCTGGTAACGGCGACGATCGGCATTGCCATTGTGCCCGAGTCGGTGCGTCGCCTGCATCGCGATGATGTCGTTTATGTGGACCTGAATGAACCGGGGTTTACCTCACCCATTATGCTCAGCTGGCGCAAAAACGATCGCTCGGCGTTTCTTCAGGAGGTGATCGGCCTGTTCAGACGCACCGCCATTTGAACTTGACACATACGGGAGAACACCAAGGAACGATGCGCAGAATCGCGAGTCATCCCCCTTCTCCCTGCTGGTCCCCTTCTCCGTGCTGTTCTCATCAATCCTAACGCTTCCCTATGGGTCTGCGTCGCAGCACCCGCCTCCGGGCTTACCTTAAGGCGGCATAGATTCAGAGTTCAAGCCGGTAGCCGACTCCGGTTTCAGTCAGAATGAACCGGGGCCGCGCCGGATCCTGCTCCAGTTTATGACGCAGATGGCCCATGTAAATCCGCAGATAGTGTGTCTGATCCAGGAAGGCCGGCCCCCATATTTCAACCATCATTCTGCGTTGAGTGACGACTTTGCCGGCATTGACCAGCAACAGGCTGAGCAGATCAAACTCTTTCGGTGTCAGATGCACGGCCTGGCCCGCGCGGCTGACCCTGCGCATCTGCAGGTCCACCTCGATATCGCCGAACTGATAATGACTGGCGGCCTCCTGTGACGCAGCCGTGCTGCGTCGAAGATGAGCCCGTATGCGGGCCTGTAACTCGGCCACGCTGAACGGCTTGGTCAGATAGTCATCGGCGCCGGCATCCAGGGCAAACACCTTTTCCTGCTCCTGACCGCGCGCGGTGAGCACCATGACAGTCGCATTCGAGCCGGTTCTGAAATTGCGCAGAAATTTCTTGCCATCGCCATCGGGCAAACCCAGATCCATGATGACCAGATCAGGCTCGACTGCCGCCGCCACCGCAATCGCTTCTGCCACCGTAATAACCTCGGCGATCTCCCATTCCTGGTCCGACAGGCACTGGCGAATCATTGTCCTGATATGCGCATCGTCTTCAAGCAGCAGCAGTTTTCGTTTCAATTGCATGATTACTCCACCAGGGGGGGCATGGGCAGCGCAGGCAGTTGCACCGTGAAGACGCTGCCGCCCCCCGGGCGATTGACCGCCGTGAGCGTTCCGCCATGCAATTGCACCAGTTGGCGGGCAATGGCCAGACCAAGGCCGGCGCCCATAGTGTCGGAATCGGGATGGCCACGCACGAATCTGTCAAACAGCCGTTCGCGCTGGGCGGCGGTGTCGGGCAGGCCGATACCCCGGTCAGCGACCGTCAACTGCATCGACTCGCCCTCGTGGCATGCAGATATATCGATTTGCGTGCCCTGCGGACTATATCGCAGCGCATTTTCGACCAGATTGGCGATGACCCGTTCGATCAGTACGGGATCGCATTCGATCAACGGCAGCGTCGGCTTAATGCAAATGTCCAGTACATGGCCTCGGGCGGACACATCCAGGTGGCGAATCGCGCCCCCCACCAGCTCTTCAATGGACTGCCAGCTTTTGCTGAGATGTTGCTGGCCTGAATCTATCCTTGCCATGTCGAGCAATTTGCTCATCATGTCATGTATACAGCGGGCACGATCAAGAATGACCGCGGCCTTTTGCCTGACATGATCGTCGCTGGCATCGCTGGCCAGCACTTCGGCTTCGCCGATAAGCGCCGTCAGCGGCGTGCGCAGGTCATGCGAAATGACATTGAGCATGGTCACGCGCAGTTTTTCCGATTCGACCTGCCGCAGAAATTCATTAGCCACCTCTACGAAATGGACGCGTTCCAGCGCGATCGCGATCACATGGGCGTAGATCTCCAATTGCTGCTGCCATTCCGCAGACGACAGATGCGGTGCGCCTTGCATGCGCACCGCCAGCACGCCGCGGATTCTTACCGGCGCGTGCAGGGGAAAATATCGAAATGCGTTCGCAGCCAGCGTATCGGCGCCAAAACCGGCTTTTTCTGCGTTATCGAACGCCCACTGCGCAGCCACCATATCCAGCCCGGCTATATCATGGCCGACGCCGGCCTCGGGCGCCAGCAAAGACTCCTGCGCGTCGGGCAGAATGACAAAGACATCTTCGCCCAGGTCGCTGAGCAACAACTTCTGGCTTTCCTGGACGATCTGTTCCTTCTGCAGAGATCCCGACAGCCGCTTGGCCAGTTCGAACAGACTGTGAACCCGCTGCGTCTGCTGCAAGGCCAGCCTGCCCTGAAACCGTTGCTGCGCGGCCAGCTGGCTGATCAAGGTGCTCACGGCCAGCATAACCAGCAGGGTGATCAGATATTGAATATCTGCAACGGAAAAAGAGAGCAGCGGCGGTATGAATGAGAAGTCAAACAGCGCAACGCTGCTTACAGCGCAGACCAGTCCCGGCCAGCGCCCCAGGCGCAGCGCAACCACCATGGTCAGCGCCAGATACAGCATGGCAATATTGGTGATCGCCAGAGTCGATGAAAACGGCCACAACAGAGCGGTGGTCGTGCAGGCAAATAGCAATGCAAGCCCCGCCTTGCCCCAATCAACCGGTTCGCGCCGGACAAAGACATGCTCTTGCGCACGCGCCGCTTCCTGACGGCGCCGACCGGCAACGCCGCCGTAAATAATGATATCGATTTCCGGCCCCAGTTTCCTGACCTGCATCAGCGGCGACGGTCGCCACCAGTATCGACGCAGGACCGAGCGATCCAGCAAGAGACGTGACAGATTCTGACTGCGGCAGTAGGCGACGATATCGGGCATGACATCACCATTGCAATAATGTTCGGTGGTCGTGGCCTGCAATTGCTCCGCCTGTTGCAACAACACTTGCCAGTCACCATGGGAGCGGGCAGGCCCTCTGTTGTTTGCAGCCTCGCGCAGAAACATCACGTGCATCGGACAGGACATCTGGCCTGACAGGCGGCTGCCATGCCGGATCAGGGCCTGGGCGGCGTCTTGCGCCAGAGCCGTTTCCACGACCACCAGAATACCCTCGGCCGTGCGCCAAATGGCCTCTACATAGGTTTCATGACGATATTGCCTGACATCCCGATGAATACGTTCGGCGGTTCGGCGCAGGGCGATTTCACGCAGCGCAATCAGGTTTCCCTTGCGAAAAAAATGCTGTCTTGCCAATGGCACCTGCTCAGCCATATAGACTTTACCGGCCTGCAACCGGGCCAGCAGCGCTTCGGTCGTGATATCGACCAGCATCACTTCATCTGCGTCATCAAAGACCTGGTCCGGCACCGTCTCGGTCACCTTTACGCCGGTAATGCCGCTGATGATATCGTTCAGGCTTTCCAGGTGCTGCACATTCAGCGTCGTCCATACATCAATCCCTGCGCCCAGCAATTCATCGATATCCTGCCAGCGTTTGCTGTGTCTCAGTCCCGGTGCATTGGTATGGGCAAGTTCGTCGACAAGCGCAATCTGCGGCGCCCTGGCCAGCATGGCATCCAGATCGAACTCCTGGATAACACGGTCGCGATAATGGACGGCATCAAGCGGGATAGCCGGCACCGATAGCGCCAATTGCCGGGTATCTTCCCTGTCATGCGTCTCAATAATGCCGATAACGACATCGCGCCCGGCAGCCAATTCCTGATGGGCCGCCGTCAGCATCGAAAAAGTCTTGCCAACGCCGGCACTGGCCCCGAAATAAATACGCAATTTTCCCCGGGCCCGGCGCGATTCTTCGCGGGCAAGTTCCTCTAGCAGTTGATCAGGGTCTTTGCGGTATGGAGTCACCATGGTTCAAGGTTAATGGATCGGATGAATCGATTATGACATCTGTATTGTAAGCACATACCGGCGAGTGGCGCCATTTGCCCGCCCGCGGCATGATCATTGCAAGCGCAGACCGGGGCCGCAGATTGAACAACCGGCGGCCATTCAGGGATAGCGGTCATCCAGCGCCAGGTTCAATGCCAGCACATTGACGCGTGGCTCGCCGAAGAACAGCATAACAGGCTTGTGCTGAACTTTGCGGATGACATCCTGAACCTGTTGCAGTGTCAGCGACCTGGCTCCAGCCACTCTGGCCGCCTGATAGTATGCCGCGGCAATGCTGATGTCCGGGTCCAGACCGCTGCCCGAACTGGTGACCAGATCAATGGGAACCGGCGCATCGCCATGCGAAACGCGCCATTGCCGGACGCGGGCGGCCAACTGTTGCCGGTAGGCCTGCCCCGCCACTGCCCGATTACTGGCGCCGGACGAAGCCGCATTGTACGGATGATCGGCCGTCGCCGAAGGCCGTCCCCAGAAATAGCGCTCGCTCGTGAAGGACTGCCCGATCAGGGCAGAGCCCCTGATTTTTCCTGCTTCTTCAATCAGGCTGCCGCGCGCTTGCCAGGGAAAAAAGGCATAAGACATACCGGTAACGACCAGCGGGTAGACAAAGCCGGTAATAAGGGTCAAGAGCAAAAACAGGACAAGTGTGGAACGTAATATTTTCATCATGGAATTTCCCGGTGTCAAAGTACCGATAGCATCAGGTCGATCAGCTTGATGCCCGCGAAAGGCGCCAGCAGCCCGCCAGCGGCGTAGATCAGCAGATTTCTGCGCAACAGCGCTGCGGCGCTTTGCGCGCGAAAGGTCACGCCACGCAGGGCCAGCGGAATCAGGACGATAATGATCACGGCATTGAATATGACCGCCGACAATACGGCCGATTCCGGCGAGTGCAACTGCATGACGTTAAGCACGCCCAACTGCGGATAAACGGAAACGAACGCGGCCGGAATAATGGCAAAATACTTGGCCACATCATTGGCGATGGAGAACGTGGTCAGCGCGCCGCGTGTCATCAGCATCTGCTTGCCGGTTTTGACAACCTGGAGCAATTTGGTCGGGTCCGAATCCAGGTCAACCATATTGCTGGCTTCACGCGCGGCCTGCGTGCCGCAATTCATGGCCACGGCCACATCGGCCTGGGCCAGGGCCGGCGCGTCATTGGTGCCATCGCCGGTCATGGCGACCAGATGGCCCTGTCTCTGATAATCCCGAATAATATCCAGCTTGGTTTGGGGCGTGGCCTGTGCGACATAATCATCCACCCCGGCTTCAGCCGCAATCGCCGCCGCCGTCAGAGGGTTGTCGCCAGTGATCATCACGGTCTTGATTCCCATGGTGCGCAACTGGGCAAACCGCTCGCGGATGTCCGGCTTGACGACATCCTTCAATTCGATGCAGCCCACAATCTTGGCGTTTTCCGCAATGGCAAGCGGTGTGGATCCGCGTTGCGCGATCTGCCGGACCTGTTCAGCGATATCCTGAGGCATGGCGTTGCCCTGAGCCTGACAATACTGCTCAATCGCCTGCACAGCCCCCTTGCGGATGCGCAGCACAGCGCCGTTGCTCGTCATATCCACCCCACTCATGCGTGTCTGCGCAGAAAACGGGATCACCTGCCGCTCGCCGGCAGAATCGGCAAGCGATATTTGCATGGCGCCAGCCAGCGCCACGATACTTCTGCCTTCAGGCGTTTCGTCGGCCGTCGACGCTTCATGCGCCAGCCATGCCAGATGGGGCAGCGACACCCCGTGGCTTGGAATAAAGGCGCTGGCCTGCCGATTTCCGTAGGTAATCGTACCAGTCTTATCCAATAACAAGACGTCAACATCACCTGCTGCCTCCACTGCCTTGCCCGAGCGCGCAATGACATTCTCCTTCATCATGCGGCTCATACCGGCAACGCCGATGGCAGACAGCAGGCCGCTGATCGTGGTGGGAATCAGGCAAACCAGCAGCGCAATCAGCACAATGACGCTGATCGGCTGGCCGATGCCCGACGCAACAACGCTGTAGACCGACATCGGGTACAGGGTCGTGACGCACAGCAGGAAAATCAGGGTCAGCGACACCAGCAGTATCGTCAGGGCAATTTCATTGGGCGTTTTCTGGCGCTTGGCGCCCTCTACCATGCGGATCATCTGATCCAGAAACGACTCACCGGGGTCGCTGACCACCCGGATGATCAGATAGTCGGACAGCACCTTTGTGCTGCCGGTCACAGAGCACAGATCACCCCCCGACTCACGCAAGACCGGCGCCGATTCTCCGGTAATGGCCGACTCGTCCACGGTGGCCACGCCTTCGATCACCTCGCCGTCGGCCGCAATCAGCTGGCCCGCGTCAGCGCGGATAACATCACCCTTGCGCAGCGTCTCGGAAGGCACTTCGATGAGGGTATCGCGCCGTACCGGATCGACATATTTGCGGGCCATCATGCTTTTTTTCAGCCCCTTGAGGCTTTGCGCCTGCGCCTTGCTGCGCCCTTCTGCCAGCGCTTCGGCAAAGTTGGCGAAAAGCACCGTAAACCACAACCATAATGTGATGGCGACCGTGAACCCGTGACCGGACCGGTCGCTGAACCAGAACCCGGCGATACTGTAGAGCGCCGTCAGCAGGCTGCCGACGTAAACCACAAACATGACAGGGTTACGCAGCTGGATGCGTGGATCCAGCTTCAGAAAGGTGTCGCGCAACACCTGCGCTGGTTGAATGCCAACTGTCATTGATAAGACTTTACTCATGCGTTACTCCGCTGACTGAACTGAAAACAACTGCACATGCTCGGCAATAGGACCCAGGGCCAGCGACGGAATGTATGTCAGCGCCCCCATGATCAGCACAACGCCAATAAGCAGAACGCCGAACAGGACGCCATGGGTGGGCATGGTGCCCACATTGACAGGCGCCCGCTGTTTTGCTGCCAGATAACCGGCGACGGCCAGTACTGCGCCAATTACCGCGAACCGCCCTGCAAACATGGCCAGCGCCAGCATCAGGTTGTAATAGACGTTGTTGGCAGACAGGCCGGCGAATGCACTGCCATTGTTATTGGCTGCAGAGGTAAAGGCATACAGCACCTCCGACAGGCCATGCGCACCCGGGTTGCCCAGCGAGGCAACGCCGACGTCCAACACAACAGACAGGCCCGTGCCGCACAGGATCAGGAACGGCGGCGCCAGCAGGGCCAGGGCAATCATTTTCATTTCCTGCATTTCAATTTTCTTGCCCAGGTATTCCGGTGTTCGCCCGATCATTAAACCGGCAATGAACACAGCCAGGATGGCGAATATCAACATGCCATACAAACCGGAGCCAACTCCGCCGAACACGACCTCGCCCAACTGCATCAGCAGCAGCGGCACCATGCCGCCCAGCGGCATGAACGAATCATGCATGGCCACCACAGCGCCACAAGACGCTGCCGTTGTCACAGCGGCAAACAGGGCCGAGCCCACAATCCCGAAGCGCACTTCCTTGCCTTCCATATTGCCGCCCGACTGCAACAGCATCTGCGAATGCTGATCCAGGGCCAGGCCGGCCAAGGCAGGGTTGGCCTGCTGCTCCGCCAGCAGCACGCATACGGTCAGCACTACAAAGATAACCGACATGACCGCGTAGATAGTCCATCCCTGCCGGCGATCCCCCACCATGCGTCCAAAGCAGAAACACAGACCGGCAGGGATCAGCAGGATCGCGATCATTTGTGCGAAATTGCTGAATGCGCCCGGATTTTCAAAGGGGTGGGCAGAATTGACGTTAAAAAAGCCGCCGCCATTGGTCCCCAGCAACTTGATCGCCTCCTGCGAAGCCACCGGTCCCATGGCAATGGTCTGTCGCCCGCCGTCAAGCGTGTCCAGGACCAGTGAGGGAGAAAAATTCTGGATCACGCCCTGGCTGACGAATACAAGCGCCAGAATCACTGACAGCGGCACCAGCGCATATAACGTTATCCTGGTTATATCCACCCAGAAATTGCCGATATGATCCTGGCTTTTGCCCACGAATCCGCGGATCAATGCAAACACCACGGCAATACCCGTCGCTGCAGACAGGAAATTCTGCACCGCCAGTCCGGCCATCTGGACCAGGTAACTCAGCGTTGTTTCGCCACCGTAACCCTGCCAATTGGTATTGGTCACAAAACTGATTGCCGTATTGAATGCGGAGTCTGCAGATACAGCGCCAAATTGCTGCGGATTCAGCGGCAACCACTGTTGAGTCATTTGCAACAGAAAGACGGCCGCCACGCCGGCCACATTGAACAGCATCAGCGACAGCAGATAGCGTTTCCAACCCATCTGCACGGTGGGATCCACGCCGGACAGTTGATAAATGCCACGTTCGAACCGATTAAATAGCTGCGGACGCAGCGTGGCTGCCGGGCGTGCAATTCGGGCCAGTAACCGCCCGACCGGCGGGGCCAGTGCGGTCAGCACCGCCATGAAAAGAGCAAGGGTAAGCCAGGCTTGGGGACTCATATCAGAATTTCTCCGCGTTCAACAGGGCATAGACCAGATAGATGAGCACCAGCAAGGCGACAAATGAGCAGACAAAGAGAAGCGTTGTTTCCATCATGGACGATCAATCCGAAAGTAAGGGACACGGCAGATCGTATAAACATTGGCGTAAAAATAAGGTAAAAATTATTTTTATCAGCAT
>Ga0079224_100009172_pt1 | contig 13461 bp, 10 predicted proteins | sample Stecom2015_FD_80414 | JGI IMG/M metagenome (GOLD analysis project Ga0079224, IMG submission 80414) | Agricultural soil microbial communities from Utah to study Nitrogen management - Steer compost 2015 | ecosystem: Environmental > Terrestrial > Soil > Agricultural land | place: USA: Utah... | reverse complement strand
TCCGTCCTCGCTATGCACTCCCGGCCGCGGCCGTTCTCATGGTGCTCGCAGTGGTCGGCACGCTGATCGAAACGGCGGCGATGGGAGCGCTGCCGATCTACGCATCGGCGCTGTCATCCCAGGTCGGTTCCCGGAGGCAGATCGTCCGCCGCCTGGTGGCGATCACGATCATCATTCTCGCCACGATCCCGATCACGCCGGTTCCGATGCCGTACGTGCTCTTGATGTACGGCCCGGCGCTGATCCTCGTGTGGATGGTGGGGCTGAGCGTCTTCGAGGACCTCTCCCGCAGCCAGGAGGCGGATCGACTGCGCGCCGAGAACGCCAGGATCCAATACCTGGCGACGGTGACGGAGAGAGAGCGCATCGCCCGTGATCTGCACGACCTGGCCGGACAGGCGCTGACCGCGGTGGCCATGCGGAGCCAGTTGGTGCAACGCCTCGCCGGCTCGGACCCCGAGCGGGTCCGGCGTGAAGCAGCCGCCATCGAGGAGACGGCCCGCCAGACCCTTTCGTCTCTCCGGGAGACGGTCGCCGGTTGGCAACAAGTGGATCTCGACGACGAGCTGGCCAAGGGACGGGACGCCCTCGAAACAGTGGGCGTGAACGTCGAGATCGCAGGAGACTGGCGGCACGACCTGGCGCCTTCCGTGGAAACGGTCCTCGCCCTGGCGCTCAGAGAGGCGGTGACCAACGTCGTGCGTCACGCCCGGGCATCGAGCTGTGTCATCTCGCTGAACGGCTCTCCCGGAGAGGTGGTGCTCGAGGTGGCGGACGACGGGATCGGCTCCGGCGAGCCGGAGGGCTCGGGTCTTCGGGGGATGCGCGAAAGGGTGATGGCGGCCGGAGGCAATGTGGAGAGGAGCGGCCCTCCGGGGACACGCCTTCGAGTGAGGGTCCCGGTGGGATCGGCATGATCCGAGTGGTCCTGGCAGAGGACCAGACGATGGTCCTGTCGGCCTTCGCCTCGCTCCTCGATCTCGAAGAGGACATCCGAGTGGTGGCGACCGCCACTGACGGCCGCCAAGCCTTGGAAGCCGTTCGGGAGCACAAGCCGGACGTGCTGCTCACCGACATCGAGATGCCGGAGATGAGCGGGCTCGACCTGGCCAGAGAGGTGGCCGCCGAGGCTCTGCCCACCCGTGTCCTCATCGTCACGACATTCGCCCGAGCCGGCTACCTGAGGCGCGCCCTCGATACGGGTGTCGCCGGGTACGTGCTCAAGGACGCCCCGATCGCCGACCTCGTCGAAGCGCTGCGCCAGATCCACGCCGGCGGACGGGTCATCTCCCCCGAATTGGCAGTGGCGGCATGGGGAGAGGTCGACCCGCTGACGGACCGGGAGCGCGACGTGCTCCGCTTGGTCGGCGACGGTCTTCCCAACCGCGAGATATCGGAGCGTTTGCACCTCGCCGAGGGAACCGTCCGCAACTACCTGTCGTCGGCGATCGTCAAGCTCGGTGCGCGCAACCGCACCGAGGCGTATGCCATCGCCCGCCAGCAGGGCCTCTTGTGAGGGACCCGGGGAGCAGCGCCACTGCCCGGCCCTAGACTGGCGGCGATGAGCCGCCTCAAGAACCTTCTGGTCCTCGCCACGGTCGTCGGCGCGGTGATCACGTTCCTCCGGAACCGCCTCGCCGAGCCTGCGACGGTCGACCGCGGAGGTTGGAAACCCGTCGAACCTCCTCGATGAAGGTGGTCGTGGCCGTCGAGGGGGAGGCGACCCGTCGAGCGGCCCACAGTCTGTCCACTCATCCCGACATCGAGGTGGCGTTGCTCGCACCTGCCACCTCGACACAGTTCTCGGTGGTGGATTCCGCTGCCGGTCACGACGCCGTGGTCGGGTTGGGCCGTGCTGCACGCGTGGCGGCGGCTTCCGGCGTCCCGGCGGTAGTCGCCGGCTCACTCGACGGAAACCGGGGCATCGAACACTGCTCGATCCCGGGACTGGCGCTGGCACTCGCCGCCGATCTCGAGAGTCCTGGGACGGTCGCAGTGGCAATGCCGGGGGCGGATGGCGGGGACGAAACGATCGTCTTCCCCTCCCCCATCGATTCCCGTCGGGCGCACCCGGAGACGTTCTCGGGTCGCACCGTGTTCGTTGCCGACGGCCACGAGAGCGTGGCGGCGGCGATGGCGCTGGGTCGCGACCTCCACCGGGTGATACTCGACGACCACCGGTTCATGGAAGGGATCGCCCTCGCCGCCGGGGTGGGGATCCTCGTCGCCGGATTCGAATCCGGGCCCGTGTGGGAGCATGCTGCCCCCTACCTGCAGACGGCGACGGAGATGGGTCTCGTGATCGGAGAGCGTCCCGTCTGATCAGCGGACGGCGGGTGCTTCCTGGGTCGGAAGATCGGCGTGTTCGGGCGCCGGGGTGGACCGACCCCCATTGGTCTGCTGGCCGTAGGCCGCCGGGGCATGGAGCACGGGGCCGTTGGGGACTCCCAAGTGCTCCTCGAGGATAACCACTTCCAGTCCTCCGACCACGTCGGTGACCAGGTTGAACATCACCGCCAGGAGGGTGGCGAGCCCGGTCATCATCACCCACCACACGATCGAGCCGAATACCACGAAGCGGAAGAACTGCTCGCTGTTGGCGAACGGATCGGTGCTGGGATCGATGAGCGTGATCTTCACCAGGAACTCGGTGATGGCACCGGGGATTCCGGCGTTCTCGATCACCGACCAGAAGATGACGACCCCGAGGACCATCGCCACCGCGGCGACGCCGAACAGGACCGCCGACACCTTCAAAACGGTCCAGGGATCGATCTTTCGGATGATGCGCCGTACGCGCCTGACAGTTGCCATAGGAATCCTTCCTGGCAGTGTATGGGGAAGGCCTCTACTAGACCAACGACTGCGAGGGGAACGGGGTTCCCTAGAGGTTACTCCCCGTTGTCGCCGTTTCCGATCACGGTGAACGCCGCCAGCGACCCGTCACCGACGTTGATCACCTTGACGCCGGTCGAATCGCGCTTCTGACGGCTGATCGAATCGACCGAGGTGCGCATGGCGACTCCGCTCGTCGAGATGAGGAATGCCTGGTCGCCCGGCGACACTGCGGAAGCTCCGACGAGCGTCCCCCTCACGCGGGTCAGCTTGAAGGCCTTGACGCCCAACCCACCCCGGCTCTGGGCACGGAACTCGGAGAGCTTCGTTCGCTTGCCGTAGCCACCGGAGGTGAGGAGCAGGATCTCGTCACCGTCGACCGAGGAGGTGGCACTCACGACGTAGTCACCCTCCCGCAGCTTGATCCCGCGCACCCCTTGGGTGGCGCGGCCCATCGGACGGAGGTCGCTCTCGGGGAAACGGATTCCCATCCCGTCCTTGGTGAAGATCAAGATGTCGTTCTCGCCGTTCGTGGTGCGGACGGAGACGAGCTCGTCGCCGTCGACCAGCTTGATGGCGATGAGGCTCTGATACTTGGAGTCGTACTCCTTGAACTCGGTCTTCTTGGCCTGACCGTGCTTGGTGACCATGACCAAGTACCGCTTGGTCTCGTAGTCGCGGGTGTCGATGACGGCTTCGATCCGCTCCTCCGGCTCGAGCGGCAGCACCGATTGAGCGAGGACACCCTTGGCGGTGCGGGTCTGGCGGGGAATCTCGTGCGCCCGAATCCTGTGCACCATGCCGGTGTTCGTGAAGAACATGAGGTAGGCGTGGGCGGTGGTGTGGACCAGATGGGCGATGGCGTCGTCCTCGCTCAGGTCGGCGGCCCGCACCCCCCGGCCGCCCCGGCCCTGGGTGCGGTACGTGTTGGCGGGCACCGACTTCACGTAGCCGGTGCGGGACACGGTGATGATCAGCTCGTCGTCGGCGATGAGGTCCTCGAGCGACATCTCGCCGTCGTCGGGGACGATCACCGAACGCCGGGGATCGGCGAACTTCTCCCGGACCTCGCCCATCTCCTCCTTGATGATCTCCCGCCGCTTCACCGGGTCGGCGAGGATCGCCTTCAACTCGGCGATGAGATCCTGGAGCTCGGCGAGCTCGGTTCGCAGCTTGTCGACTTCCAGGGCGGTGAGGCGCCGCAAGGGCATGTCGAGGATGGCGTTCGCCTGGACCTCGGACAGCTCGAACCGCTCCATGAGGGCGGAGCGGGCGGCACCCGTGTCGGCCGACCCGCGGATGATGCGAATCACCTCGTCGATGTTGTCGACGGCGATGATCAGCCCCTCGAGGATGTGGGCTCGCTTCTCGGCCTCGTCGAGGCGGAACCGGGTCCGCCGCTCGATGACCTCCATCTGGTGGTCGAGGTAGTAGCCGACCATCTCGGCCACGTTGAGCGTGCGAGGCACCCCGTCGACCAGGGCGACCATGTTGTAGCCAAAGGTGTCCTGCAGCGGGGTGTTCTTGTACAGCTGATTGAGGACGACCTGGGGAACCGCGCCCTGCTTCAGCTCGATCACCAGACGGGTTCCGACCCGATCGGACGACTCGTTGCGGACCTCGGCGATGCCCGTGAGGCGCTTGCTCTCCACGAGCTCTTTGATCTTCGAAACGATACGCTCGATCGAAACCTGGTACGGGAGCTCGGTGACCACGATGGCAGTGCGGCCCTTGCGGATCTCCTGCACATCGCAGACGGCGCGGATCTTCACACTGCCGCGTCCGGTGCTGAGTGCCTCTCGGATGCCGGCACGGCCGACCAGGTAGCCGCCGGTAGGGAAGTCCGGGCCCTGGATGAACTCCATCAGGTCCTCGGAAGTGGAATCGGGGTGGTCGAGCATGTGCAGGCAGGCGTCGATCACCTCGCCTAGGTTGTGGGGCGGGATGTTGGTCGCCATGCCGACCGCGATCCCCTGGCTCCCGTTGACGAGGAGGTTGGGGAACCGAGCCGGCAGCACGGTCGGTTGCTGCATCTCGCCGGAGTAGTTGTCCTCGAAGTCGACGGTGTTCTCCCTGATGCCCTCGAGGAGCTGCATGGCGAGGGGTGTGAGCCGACACTCGGTGTAGCGGGGCGCCCCCGGCGGGTCGTCGGGCGTGCCGAAGTTCCCCTGAGGGTCGATGAGCAGATGGCGCATCGAGAAGTCCTGGCCCATCCGCACGAGGGCGTCGTAGATCGCCTGGTCGCCGTGAGGGTGGTAGTTCCCCATCACGTCGCCCACCACCTTCGAGCACTTGCGGTGGGCGGTGGTGGGCCCGATGTTGTTCTCGAACATCGAGTAGATGATCCGGCGCTGCACCGGTTTGAGGCCGTCGCGGACGTCGGGGAGGGCGCGGGAGACGATCACCGACATCGCGTAGTCGATGAAGCTCTGCTCCATCTCCTCGACGATCTCGAGATTGGGGTATGGGGTCTGCTCTGTGGTCATGGGTGGTTTCTCAGGCGAAAGTCGGGAGTCGGAAGTCGGAGATGCCGAAGGGCGACCTCATATGTCGAGGAATCGCACGTCGGAGGCGTTCTGCTGGATGAACGCCTTGCGGTCGGCCACCACGTCCCCCATCAGGATCGAGAACGTCTCCTCGGCGCGGGCCGCGTCCTCCATCTCCACCCGCAGCAGGGTGCGCGTCTCGGGATTCATCGTGGTTTCCCACAGCTCCCTGGGGTTCATCTCACCGAGGCCCTTGAACCGAGTCGGCTTGACCTTCGGGTGGTCCTTCTGGAACTCCCGCAGGGCGGCATCGTCGCGGAGATAGTGGACCTTCGAGCCGACCTTGACGCGGTAGAGCGGAGGCTGGGCGATGTAGATGTAGCCCGCCTCTATGAGCCCCCGCATGTGGCGGAAGAACAGCGTCAGCAGCAGCGTGCGGATGTGGGCGCCGTCGACATCGGCGTCGGCGAGGAGCACCACCTTGTGGTAACGGGCCTTGGTGAGGTCGAAGTCGTCTCCGATTCCCGTCCCCAGGGCGGTGATGATGTCTTGGACCTCGGCGTTCTGCAGGGCCTTGGCCAGCCGTGCCTTCTCCACGTTGAGGATCTTGCCTCGGATCGGGAGGATCGCCTGGGTGTTGGAGTCACGGGCCTGCTTGGCCGGCCCTGCCGCCGAGTTGCCCTCGACGATGAACAACTCGGACTGGCCGGGGTCACGCGACGAGCAGTCGGCCAGCTTGTCGGGAAGACCCCCCGACTCCAGTCCCGACTTGCGCCGGGTCAGCTCCCGAGCCTTGCGGGCCGCTTCGCGGGCCTTGGCCGCGTTGATCGACTTCTCGACGATGCGCCGCGCCTCGGGGCTGTAGCGCTCGAGCCACTCGGGCAAGCGCCGATTGAGCACCTTCTCGACGTAGGAGCGGATCTCGGTGTTCCCGAGCTTGGTCTTGGTCTGCCCCTCGAACTGGGGATTGCGGACTCGTACCGACACCACCGCGGTGAGGCCCTCCCGCACGTCCTCACCCGTCAGGTTGGGGTCCTTCTCCTTGAGCAGGTTCTTCGACCGGGCGAAGTCGTTGATCGCCTTCGTCAGGGCCTTGCGGAACCCCTCCTCGTGGGTACCGCCCTCGTGGGTGTTGATCGTGTTGGCGAACGAGAGGACCGACTCGTTGTAGGAAGTCGTCCACTGCATCGCCACCTCGACCTCGCCGTCGGTGTTGGTGTCGACGATGTCAATGATGTGAGGATGGAGGACGTCGCGCTTGGCGTTGAGGTGCTTCACGAAGTCGATGAGACCGCCCTTGTAGTGGAAGGTCTGGTTGACGGGCTCCTCGCCGCGCTCGTCGGTGAGGACGATCTCGAGGCCCCGGTTGAGGAACGCCATCTCCCGGAGGCGGGCGGCGACGGTCTCGTACTCGAACTCGGTGCCCTCCTGGAAGATCTCCGGGTCGGGCCAGAAGGTGATGGAGGTGCCGGTCTTCTTGACCGCGCCTCCTTTCTTCGGGTGCTTCGTGTCGGGAACGCCGCGGCGGAAGCCCTGTGTCCAGATGTGACCGGAGTTGCGCACCTCGGCCTCGAGGCGCTCGGACAGGGCGTTGACTACGGACACACCCACGCCGTGGAGGCCGCCGGACACCGTGTAGGCGCCCTGTTGGAACTTGCCGCCGGCGTGGAGTGTGGTGAGGACGGTGGTGAGCCCGGACAGACCGGTCTTCTCGACCTTGTCCACGGGGATACCGCGGCCGTTGTCGACGACGGTCACTCCCCCATCGGCGCGCAGCGTCACCTCGATGCGGGTCGCGTACCCCGCCATCGCCTCGTCCACGGAGTTGTCCACGACCTCCCAGATGAGGTGATGGAGACCCCGGGGGCCAGTCGTGCCGATGTACATGCCCGGACGGAGCCGGACGGCCTCGAGGCCTTCGAGGACGGTGATGTCTTTAGCTGCATACGTGTCGCGCGTGGCCGTCACAACACTCCTTCGGGGACCTGGCGGCACAGGCAAACCAGCCTGTGGGGGAGAGATTTACACTCGTGTAAGTCTACCGGAACGGCGGCTGTTTCCCAAGCTCCTCGCCGCTCCAAACCGGCGATTCACCGCTCAGCGCTGGCATTTCCGTCCGACGGGACGGCGGTCGCAACTCCACATCTTTGATGGTATCGGCGCCGAATTCGGTCACGAGCAGATGCCTCAATTCCGCCACCGCGTACTTGAGGAACGAAACGCCGCGGCGGTCGTGTGCCTCGACCACCAACACGCCCACCTTGAGATACAGCGGCCGAGCCTGCTGGGCCCATCTCGGGCCGGCGATCCGCCCCCAGTCTCGGGCGATGGTCATCATCACGAGTGGCTCGCTCAGCCCGAGTCGGCGTAGAGTCGACTCCAGGGCCTCTTCGAGGGGGATCACGCCGCTTCCTCCAGTCTCCCGTCAACGACGTCCCACCGGCGGCCCCGGATCGGGACGTCCTCAGGACGCGCTGACGAGATCAGAGTCTGGGCGACGGGAAGCGCCGCCGCCAGCCTCTCCGCTCGTCCCTCGTCGAGCTCGCTGAACACGTCGTCCAGCAACAGGACCGGGGCGGCACCCGTGCGCTCCGTGACCGCACGGTGGACGGCGAGACGCAATGCCAGGGCGGTGCTGCGTTGTTCTCCCTGGGATCCGTGGACTCTCACGTCGTGCCCGTCGAGCAACAGCGACGGGTCATCGCGGTGGGGCCCGACCGTGGTCACCCGTCGTTCGAGGTCGTGGCGGCGGTGAGCGGAGATGGCCTCGGCCAGGGTCTTGGCGTGCTCGGCCGCGCTGATCGTTGCATCCGCCGAGCCACCCCATTCACTCCCGTAAGAGAACGACAAAGTCGAGTCGGAGCCGCTCATCGCCTGGTAGGCCTCGTCGATGTATGGCGCGAGTTCAGTCATCACGGCTGCTCTCCTCGCCATCACTCTGCCACCCGCCTGGGACATCCTCTCGTCCCACACCGACAGAGTGACGTCGTCGGGCGCGCCCATCTTGAGGAAGGCATTGCGCTGGCGGAGGGCACGTTCGTATTCGGTGAAGTCCAGCGCCGCCGCCGGCCGGAGTTGCACGGCGGCCTCGTCGAGCAGATCCCGTCGTCGTCCCGGGCCTCGCTTGACGATATCGAGGTCTTCGGGGAGGAACGTCACGACGCGAACGATGTCCACCAGGTCCGAGACCCGCCGCAGCCGCTGGCGATCGACCTCGGTGCGGCGGGGGCCGCGCCGCGAGATCTCGATCTCGACCAGCGCCTCCCCGCGGTCCTCTCCCCTGTCGATGCCTCCCCTTACATACGCCCGCTCGGCTCCGTCGAAGACGAGAGCTTCATCACCAACCCCTCGAAAGGAGCGGAGTGTCGCCAGATAGCCGACCGCCTCGAGGGCATTCGTCTTCCCGGCTCCGTTGGGTCCGATGAGGAGATTCACACCCGGGTCCGGGCGCCACTCGAGACGTCGATACGAGCGGAAGTCGATGAGTTCCAGCCAGGCGACATGCACAGGCGTCTAGACACGGACCGGCATCAGCAGGTAGATGAAGTTCGACCCGTCGCCGCCGTCGACCACGCTCGGCCGGACGCCGTCGATCACCTGGATCCGAACATCGTCTCCTTCGACTGCTCCGACGCCGTCGGCGAGGTAGCGGGGATTGAAGGCAACCGCTACTTCCTCTTCGTCGCCCGCATAGGCACCGGCGATGTGCTCCGTCTCACCCCCCACGTCCTGGCGGGTCACAGTGACGTCGACGCCTCCTTCCGACAACTTCAGCCGGACGGGGATGTGGTCTTCGGCGACGAGGGACACCCTGGCCAAGGCTTCGAGAACGTCTTCTTTCTTGACGATCACCTGGTTCGGGTAGCTGTCGGGGATGAGAGACCGATACTTCGGGAAGGAGCCCTCGATCAATCTCAGCCGAAGAGTGCCCCGCTCCGAGCTGAACACCGCTTCCCTCTCCCCCAGCCGCGCCGTGATCTTGGCAGCGCCGATCGTGCGGGGCAGTTCCCTCAGCCCTCGAGCGGGGACCAGCCCCGTTCCCTCCAAGCCGACACCGGCGAGATCCCGAACCGCCAACCGATACGAGTCGGTGGCGACTAGGCGCAGACCCTCTTCCGACGACTCGAAGAGGACACCGGTGAGAATGGGACGAGCGGTGTCAGTGGAAGCTGCCACCACCACTTGATTGATGGCCGCCGCCAACTCTTCGCCGTCGACCTCGACACCGTCGCCGGTGGTCTCTGTGATCTCCGGGAAATCCTCCGTGTTGAGGGGACGGATCGAAAAACGCGGGCCCCGTCCGACGATCTCCACTTCGCCGTCGGTGGTGCCGATCGTCACCTGCCCGGGAGGCATCCGCCGAACGGCGTCCGCCAGGAGCCGACCGGGAATGACCACACGGCCTTCCTCCATCACCTCGACTTCCATCGAAGCCCGGACGGTCATCTCGTGATCAGTGCCGGTGACCCACAGGTTCGATCCAGTCACCTCGCACAAGAGCCCCTGGAGCACGGGTATGGCGGTGCGGGCGCCGATGGCTCGATTGGCGCGGCTGAAGATGTCGGCAAGATCGTCCCGCTCGGCTCGGATTCTCACAGGGGTTGTCCCTTCTTCTCTTCCTACTTGATTGATCTTTCGAAGTTCGTAGCCGTAGTAGGGCCTGTGGATTGTGGATGATCGTAGAGCATCCGCTCAACCGGGCCGTTTGCAGCGATCCGGTGGTTGTGGAGAACTGCCGCGGTCTTCCACATGGGCTGGACTCTGTACCCGACGGTTGTGGACATACGCCGCGATTTCAACAGACCCATCGTCAAGTTCCCCGCAACTGTTGAGACAGCCGGGTGACCTGGTCGAACACCTCACGATCCGTCTGCAGGAGGGTCGTCACCTTTTCGATCGAATGGATCACGGTCGTGTGGTCTCGCCCGCCGAAGTGGGCGCCGATCTTGGGCAGGGAGAGATCGGTCAGGTCACGACACAGATACATCGCCACCTGACGGCACAAGACGAGCGGCTGGCGGCGGCTCTTTCCCACCACCTCTTCCACCGAGGAGCCGAAGGCCTGGGCGGTAGCCCGGATGATCTCTTCGGCTGTCAGCTGCTTGGGGTGGTGACCGGGGAGGAGGTCCTGGAGGACGGAGTTCGCCATCGCCAGATCGATCTCCCGGTCCGTCAACGTGGCGAAAGCGGTGACCCGGGTCAACGCCCCCTCCAGCTCTCGGATGTTGTCGGAGACGAGGCCGGCAATGAACTCGAGGACCTCGATCGGTACGTGCCGCGGCGCTTGCTCGGCGTTCCGCCGCAGGATCGCCAACCGAGTCTCCACGTCGGGCGGCTGGATGTCGGTGAGGGGCCCCCACTCGAATCGGCTCCGGAGCCGGTCCTCGAGCGTCGACAGGTTGCGGGGATGTCGGTCGGAGCTGATAACCATCTGCTTGCCGGAATCGTGCAAGTCGTTGAAGGTGTGGAAGAACTCCTCGAGGATCTGCTCTTTGCCTTCGAAGAACTGGACGTCGTCCAACAAGAGGATGTCGACGGAGCGGAACCTCTGTTTGAAGTCGTCCACGCGCTTGCGTCGGATGCACTCGATGAAGTCGTTCAGGAAGTTCTCAGACGTGACGTAGCGAACCGACAGGTAGGGATACAACTCCCGGGAGTGATGACCGACGGCATTCAGAAGGTGTGTCTTGCCGAGACCGGCCGACCCGTAGATGAAGAGCGGGTTGTAGTTGATGCCCGGTCGCTCCGCCACGGCCATCGCCGCGGCGTAGGCGAACCGGTTGGAAGGCCCGACGACGAAGGAGTCGAACCGGTAGCGACCCATCAAGCTGATCGGTGCCTGGGGTTCGGGCTCCGGTGGCGCCGGCGGCTCGGGCTCGGGGAAATCGATTGGGAACATCGGAGCGGGTGGATCTTCGGAGACGCGGTAATCGACCCGCACCTGGGACCCGTAGGCAGCCGCGGCTGCCGCCAGGATCACGTCGTGGTGCTTCTCGCGGATCCACTGCAGATGGAACTCGCTGGGCACGGAGAGGACGATTCCGTCGGCTCCCTCGTGGTCGCAGGTCATGCGGCTGAGCCACGTCTGCCAGCTGCTCTGGGACACAGAACCACGCAGGAAGTCGACGAACGTTCCCCAGCGGTCCGGGGATTGTCGTACTTGGACCAAGAAACCTCCTTCCGGTTCTGTCGGCCGGGCAGCCAACGGGTTATCCACAGCCGTCTCCACAGCTGTGGGTAATCCCTTCGACCCGGGGGCTGTTCACATGTCGGCGCGCACAATCACCACGGGTTCTCGGGGAAGTGAGCGTGGTGTTGCTCAGTGGCCGGGCAGTATGCGAGGGCGTCCATGCGGGCGTCAAGAGCGCGGAAATCGGACTTGACGGCGTGGCGAGGTATCCTTCCGACACGGAGAACCCCAGGTCAGGCCGAGCTTTGCCAGGGGTTTCCACAACCGGACGAAACCGAATTGGGACGAAGAGCCACGAATCTGGTTTTCGCGAGTCCGACATTTTCTTCGCGACTCCCCGAGAACCGGCGGTGAACCGTCCTGGGTCCCGGTGCCCTCGACGCGGTGCCTATGCGATGGTGCCTTTGACAGGGTGCCGAGACCCTCCGTAACCTTCGCCGGTCCGCCCCCTTCCACCGAGTTATTCGCCATGAAGAGAACGTATCAACCCAAGGTGCGCCGCCGGAAGCGCAAGCACGGATTCCGGCACCGTATGCAGACGCGCTCCGGCCGAGCCGTCCTCGCCGCCCGCCGTCGCAAAGGACGGAAGCGCCTCGCCGTCTGAGCCGACGACCCTTCGGACATCGAGAGATTTCCGGCGGGTACTGTCCACGGGCCGACGAATCCGCCGGGGTGCGGTGACCGTGGTCGCGGCTCCCTCCCCCGCCGAGGGACCCCGAGTCGGTCTCGTGGCCGGAAGAGGAATAGGCAATGCTGTTCGGCGCAACCGAGCCAAGCGGCGCATACGACACGCACTACGAGAAGTGCCACTGGAGCAAGGTATGGACTACGTGATCATCGCTGATCGCCAGGTCGTGGAAGCCGACTTCTCCGACCTGATCGGTTGGCTACGCCGCGCAGTGGATGCCCTGAGATGAGAAGACTGCCCCGCCGCGTGGTGTCCCGTCTCATTGCGGCCTACCAGATTCTGGTAAGCCCCTCTCTCGGAGCGAACTGCCGCTATCGGCCGACGTGCTCGGGTTACGCCCGGGAGGCGATCGAGCGGTTTGGAGTGCTCGAGGGGGGGTGGCTGGCGTTGCGCCGGCTCTCCCGGTGTCATCCATTCCACGCCGGGGGGTTCGACCCCGTTCCTCGAGGAGGACATGACTGATGGGTGCGATCTTCGATGCCATCCAGCAGGCGCTGGCCTTCCTCCTCGACCTCATCTATCGGGTCGTCCCCTCTTTCGGTCTGGGGATCGTGGTGCTCACGGTCCTCGTCAACCTGGCCCTCTTCCCGCTGACACTGAAACAGACCCGGGCCACGCGGGCGTTCCAGGCGATCCAACCCGAGATCAAACGCATCCAGAAGGAGTACAAGGACCGTCCCGAGGAGATGCAGCGGGAGTTGATGCGGGTCCAGAAAGAAGCCGGTGCCTCGCCCGGCGGGTGTCTGGTCCCCCTTCTCGTCCAGATGCCGATCTGGTATGCGCTCTTCCGGGTCTTGGGCCTGGCGCAGGTGACGGAGGCGATCCTCCCCCAGGTGGAGAGGTTCAAGCCCGGAGTGAGTATCGACGATATGGTGCCGGGGATTCTCCGTTGGTTGCCCGACGGATCGGCTTTGGGGCAAGCCGTGGCCGAGGGGAACACCCAGTTCTTGGGAATGAACCTGTCTTGGTCTCCTGCCCAGGCCTTCGCCGAGGGCCTGGTGACCGCTCTCCCCTACTTGTTCATGATCGTTCTGATGGTGGCTACCCAGTACATACAGACCTGGCATTCCACCTACGGGCAAGCCAAGCCGGAAGGACCCCAGGCGGGTGCCCAGCAGGCTATGACGAAGATCATGCCCCTCTTCATCGGCTTCATCTCCTGGAATTTCCCGGCAGGTCTGGTCCTCTACTGGGCCACCGGCAATCTCTTCCGGCTCGGCCAGCAGGTCGTGATCTTCAAGATCGACGGCCGGCCCACCCCG
>Ga0079224_100009171_pt1 | contig 13461 bp, 12 predicted proteins | sample Stecom2015_FD_80414 | JGI IMG/M metagenome (GOLD analysis project Ga0079224, IMG submission 80414) | Agricultural soil microbial communities from Utah to study Nitrogen management - Steer compost 2015 | ecosystem: Environmental > Terrestrial > Soil > Agricultural land | place: USA: Utah... | reverse complement strand
CGATGACCTTCGGCTTCATCGCCGCGTCCGCGATGGACGGCGACTTCTACGTGCTCAACCCCGCCGGCGACACCTTCGTCGACCGCAAGACCAAGCGCGTCGTCGGCATGGGCAGCCGCATCCTCGTGACGGTCGCCCAGGTTGACCGCGTCAAACGGATGCTCGATTTCCGACTCTGTATCGAAGAGTCCGATACGCCGCGCCCCGCCGCCACGGAGACGCCTCGCGCCCCGCGCCGGAACGAAAAACCCAAAAAGACCGGGCAATCGCGATCAAAACGTCCCGCCCCCGCCGCCCCCGCCGCGCCCGGAAAGTCCGCGCCCGCCCCGTCCGGCCGGTCCGCCAAACCCATCGTGTCCGAACCCGTCGGCCGCGCCGACGCCCGCCCCGTCTTCAAACTCAAGAAGCACGCCGGTCGGCCGGAATCCTCCGGTTCGCCCTTCACGCCGCCCGGCTTCTCCCCCTCCGCCTCCGGCGGCTTTTCCCGGCCGAAAAAAGCCAAGGGCGGCAAACCCACCCGCGCCGAAAAGCCCGGCAAGGGCAAGCACACCGCCCGCCCGAAAAAATCCGCCAAACCCGGGAAACCGCAGCCGTCCAAACCCGCAAGTCCGGCAAAAAAGCAACGCCGCCGCTGACCCCAAGAAAACAGGCACGGACGAAACGACTCCGTCGTTCCGCTACGTTTGGAGACGGTTCGCGCGCAGAAAGCGGTCTTGGCCTTGCCATCGCCGTCCATCCGGAAAATTTGCCCACTTTCCATCATGACTCACTACACCTTCGCCCATACCTTCCGTTCCCTCTACGATCAGGCCGTCGCCGACTACGCCGCCGGCAAGCGCGGCGCGGACACCTTTTTCGACGCCGCACAAACCGCCTGGCTCGCCGCCAACGGCCTCACCGCGCAGCACCTCTACGACTACGCCGAGGACCACAACAACTACGGCGAACCCGGCTACGACAACGCGCTCACCATCGAGACCGTCCGTCGCGATTATTTTCTCAACGTGCAAAACGGCGTCGCCTCCACCGCCGTCGCCGATCCCGATACCTGGCCGGCCAAGGACGCCGCCATCGACGGCATTGGCTGGCTGCCCCGCATCCTGCCCAAGGCCCGCGCCAAGCTCCGCGGCGAGTTGCCCGCCTCGATGATGTATGGCTGCGGCGGCGACCGGAATTTCTTCAAGACGCACGACATTCTCCCCGCCGAGTTTTTGAGCCTCATCTGGCGCGCCGGCGACGACGACCAGGCCGTCATCACCTGGGTGAAAGCCCGCGCCCGGCGGTAGTTGATCGTTAACGACAAGGCCCCCGGATGGCCCGCGCGGACCGGCCGTTCACATCAGCCACCAGGTCGCCAGACCGAGAAAGCAGCCCATGCTGACGACGTCGGTGGCGGTCGTCAGGAAGATGCTCGACGCCGTCGCCGGGTCCGCGCCGAACTTGCGCAACGTCACGGGAACCACCACGCCTGATACTCCGCTGACCACGCACGCGCCGATCATCGCGCACATCACGGTGAGGCCGAGCACCACGGGCGACTGCTCGGTGTTCTGCATCAAGGCGTAGCCGAACATGCCGAGGCCGGCGGTGAGCCCGACCAGCGCCCCGTTGACCAGGCCGAGCAACGCCTCCTTGAGCATGAGCGCGCGTTCGCGTCCGCCCTTGAGCTCGCCCAGGGTCATGCCGCGCAGGGCAACCGCCAGCGCCTGGCAGCCGGTGTTGCCCGACTGGCCGGCGAGCACCGGGAGAAAAACCGCGAGCACCACGATGGTCTCGATCGTGTGCTCGAAGACGCCGACCACGCCGGCCGCGATGAAGGCGGTGAAGAGGTTGAGCTGCAACCAGGGGTGGCGAAACTTCAGGCTGCGCGCCCAGTGCGTGTCGGTGCGCTCCTCCTTGACCACACCGACCATGCTGCCGGCCTGCGCGCTGATCTCGACGGCCTGCGCGGCGAAGAGCTTCGCGCCCCAGATGACGCCGGCCAGACGACCGTCGGCCTCGCAGACCGGATAACACGGGAAGTGTTTGTTCACGGTGAGCTTGATCGCGTCCATCAGCGGCATGTCGGGCCGCAGGGTGAACGAGTCGCGCAGCATCAGGGCGTCAAGCGGCGCGTCGGCATCCGCCAGCAAGAGGTCGCGCATCGTGACCACGCCGAGCAGACGGCGGTCCGCATCGACGACGTAAACGTAGGTGACGAAGTGCGTCTTGACGATTTCACGGATGCGCTCCGTCGCTTCGAGCACGCTGAGGTCGGGCGGAAAAACCGCCGCGGGTTCCTCGATGAGGTGACCCACGTTTTTTTGATCATCGGACTCGACCGGCGAGGTGCCGGCGGTGGCTTCGGGGGCGGTGTCGGTGGAGCTCATGTGGCGAAGTCGTGGCGAAAAAAAGGCCTCGTTGACACCGAAAATCCCGGGCCGAAGGCGTTTCGATATTTATTTACCGGCGGCGGCGGTCTCAAAAAAAGCCGACGCGGGGTGAACCGCGCCGGCTTGATGAAAACGGAATCGTCCGCGAGGGACCGCTTACTTGGAGAGCAGCGCGTCGATGTTGTCGCTCTCGACGTCGAGGTCGGCGAAGAGCCAGGACGACAGGTAGCGCTCGGCGCAGGACGGGATGATCACGACGATCTGCTTGCCCTTGTTCTCGTCCTTCTTGGCGAGTTCGAGGGCGGCCCACACGGCCGCGCCGGAGGAGATGCCGATCGGGATGCCGTCCTGCTGGCTGACCTGTTTGGAGATCGGGCCGGAGTGTTCCTCCTTCACCTGGATGACCTCGTCGATGATCGCGGTGTTGAGCACGTCGGGCACGAAGCCGGCGCCGATGCCTTGCAGCTTGTGCGGGCCGGGCGTGCCGCCGGAGAGGACCGGCGATCCGGCGGGCTCGACCGCGACGATCTTCACGCCGGATTTTTTGGCCTTCAGCACCTCGCCGACGCCGGTGATGGTGCCGCCGGTGCCGACGCCGGAGACGACGATGTCCACCTTGCCGTCGGTGTCGTTCCAGATTTCCAGCGCGGTGGTCTTGCGGTGGATCTCGGGATTGTCGGGGTTGGCGAATTGCTGGAGGACGACGCTGTTGGGGATCTGCGCGTTGAGCTCCTCGGCCTTGGCGATGGCGCCCTTCATGCCCTTGGGGCCTTCAGTGAGGACGAGTTTGGCGCCGAGAATCTTGAGGAGCTTGCGGCGCTCCATCGACATGGTCTCGGGCATGGTGAGGATGAGCTTGAGGCCCTTGGCCGCGGCCACGAAGGCCAGCGCGATGCCGGTGTTGCCGGAGGTCGGCTCGATGAGCACGGTGTCCTGGTTGATGCGGCCGGACTTGAGGGCCTCCTCGATCATCGCGAAACCGATGCGGTCCTTCACGGACGAGAGCGGGTTGAAGAATTCGAGCTTGAGCAGAATTTCGGCCTGGGCGCCATGGGCGGCGGCGGTGCGGTTGAGACGAACCAGAGGGGTATTCCCAATGGTCTCAGTGATGTTGTTGAGGATACGGGCCATGATAGTTGGGTGGGTTAATAAACTTACTCATAAAAAGCATCCGCACCGTGCGGATGCAAACGCGAACTCCGTAAAATCGTGGCGGCGCGACCGTCCGCGGCGGGTCGGGAGCGTCGTCGCGCCGCAACCTACACGCGGAAGATCGCCCCGAGGCGCTTCCCCATCAGCACGGTCATGCCGACGATCGTCGTGCCGAGAAACACCATCGCCCACACGCCCAGCGCGCTGGCCACGAACTGGCCGTCGCCGAGCAGTTGGAACAGTTCCAGGATCGCCTTGGTGATCGGGTAATACGCCTGCTTCTGCGCCAGTATCAACGAATCGGATACCTCCAGCATCGCGAAGGAGAACGCCAGCAGTCCGCCCGCGATGAGGTTGGCCGCGATCAACGGCAGCGTGATCTTGAGCGTGGCCTTGAGCGGCGGGCAGCCGAGGTTCTGCGCCGCCTCCTCCAGCGTGACGCTGGTCTGCTCAAACCCCGCCGCCGCCGACCGCACCACGTAGGGCAACCGCCGCACCGAGTAGGCGATCACCAGCAGGATCGTGGGGTTCTCCACCGGATTGAGAAAACCAAACAACCGCCCTTCCTGACTCATCGCCAGGTAGCCAAACGCCAGCACGAGTCCCGGCACCGCCAGCGGCAGCATCGCCAGAAAGTCCAGCGCCTGCCGGCCCGGCAGTTTCGTGCGCACCACCACGTAGGCGATGGCGATGCCCAGGATGATGTCGATCACCGTGGAGGCCGCCGCGAACTTCAGACTGTTCGCAATGGCCGGCACGGTGAGGTCGTGGCCAAGCGCGATTTCAAAATTCTGCAACGTAAACGCCGACGGCAGCACGCTCCCATACCAATCCTGCGCAAACGACATCAACACCACGCCGATGTGCGGCAGCACCGCGATGCCGATCACCCCGGCGAACAACGCCGTGCACGCCCAGCCCGCCGCCGGTGACAACGCCCGCGCACCGCCCGTGCTGCTCGCCTTGGCCATCATCGCGTGGCCCTGCCGGCCAAACACCACCTTGCCCAGCAGATAGAGCAACGTCGTGCTCGCCAGCAGCACCGCCACCAGTGCGTAGGGAAACGGATTGCCGCCGATGTCCTTCAACCCGTGAAAAATCTGCACCGACGTCACCCGCGGGTAGTCAAAGATCAGCGGCACGCCCAGCTCGGTGAACGCCCAGATAAACACGATCGTGCCCCCCGCGAACAACCCCGGGCGGATCAACGGCAGCGTCACCTTGCAAAACCGCCGCAGGCCCGTGCAGCCGAGGTTCTCCGCCGCCTCCTCCATGGCCGGGTCCACGTTGGCCAGCGCCGCCACCGTGTTCAGGTAGATGATCGGGTAGAGCGACAGCGCGTTGATGATCGCGATGCCCCAAAACGGACTCGCCGCGAACCAGTCGTAGGTCCACCCCTCCGGCCGCAAACCGATCTCCACGAGGAAGGCGTTGAGCCCGCCATATTGACCAAAAATCTGCTTCAACCCGATCGCGCCCACAAACGGCGGCAAAATCATCGGAATCAAAATCAGCGACCCCAGAATGCCCTTGCCCGGAAACACAAACCGGTCCGCCACGAACGCCAGCGGCATCGCCAGCGCAAACGCCAGCGCGGTGGACGCGATGGCCAACAGCAGCGAGGTGGACAGCCCGTCGCGGTAAATCGGATCCACCAACACCGCCGCCACATAAGCGAACGTCGGACGCCCGTCCGCGTCGAAAAAACCGCCCTGCAGAATCTGCCAGATGGGCCAAATGAAGAACGCCGCGAAAAACAGCACCGTGATCAAAAAAACTGCCCGGGCAAACACCTGCGACATGCGCCCAATCCATGCAGACGCCATGCCGACAACAAGCCGCAATTGTGCGCGCACCACCGCCAATGCCGCTCGGCTCTCCCCGTAGGCCGCCTGCTCGCAGGCGCGGTCAACGCTCCCGACGGCCCATGCTCACCGCGCCTGCCTGCGCTCATGCCCCCTCCACTCCCCCGATATTAGGCAAGGCTAACATTATCAGTTGACGGCAAGTTTATTTGCCTGAACGTATCGTCTCCATGAAGCCTCCCGTCCGGTTCGCCCGAATCGTTTTCACCGCAGCCGCGCTGCTGCTCTCGCTCGGTTCACTCGGCGCCGCGCCGCTCAAGGTCGTCAGCACCACCGGCATGATCGACGACCTCGTGCGTCAGGTCGGCGGCGACCGCGTGACGGCCGAGGCGCTCATGGGCCCCGGCGTCGATCCGCACCTCTACAAGGCCACCGCCTCCGACGTCATCAAACTCCAGCGCGCCAAGGTCATCTTCTACAACGGCCACCACCTCGAAGGCAAAATGGGCGAGCTGCTCGCCCGCCTCGCCAAGGGCGGCCGCGCCGTCTGCGCCCTCGCCGAGACCTTGCCCGCCGACCAATTGCTCACCCCGGCCGGCGAGGCCCACCCCGACCCGCACGTCTGGTTCGACATCGCCCTCTGGGCTCGCGGCGTTGACGCCGTCGCCCGCGTGCTCACCGAGGCCGACCCCGCCGGAGCCGAGACCTACGCCGCCAACGCCGCCGCCACCCGCGAACGCCTCGTCGCCCTCGACGCCTGGGCCCGCGCCAAGGCCGCCGAGGTGCCCGCCGCCCAACGCGTGCTCATCACCAGCCACGACGCCTACAGCTACTTCGGCCGTGCCTACGGCTTCGAGGTCGTCGGCCTGCAAGGCATCTCCACCGTCAGCGAAGCCTCGCTCGCCGGCGTCGCCCGCCTCGTGGACTTCATCCGCGAGCGCGGCATCAAGGCCATCTTCGTCGAGTCCAGCGTGCCCCCCGCCATGATCAAGCGCATCGCCGACGACGCCGGCGTGGTGGTCGGCGGCGAACTTTTTTCCGACGCCATGGGCACCCCCGGCCAGATCGAGAACGGCCACGACCTCGGCACCTACGACGGCATGGTCCGCCACAACCTCAACACCATCGTCAACGCCCTCAAATGAGCCGCCGCCTCCCCCTGCTCCTCATTATCCCCGGCTTCGCCGCCGCCTCGGCCCAGACCGAGCCCCGGCCGCTCACCACCGACCGGCCCGACGCCACCGAGAGTCCCTACACCGTCGCGCCCGGCCGCGTGCAGCTGGAAATCAGCGCCGCCGACTACACCCGCGACAAAAACAACCCCGCCCGCGACGGCACCCGCACCGAGACCTGGAGCCTCGCCCCGCTCAACGTGCGCATCGGCCTGACCGACTCCACCGAGCTCCAGCTCGTCTATGAGCCGCAGATCATCGAGCGCGTGAAGGACCGCGCCCTCGGCACCACCACCACCGAACGCGGCGCCGGCGACCTCACCCTGCGCTACAAGCTCAACCTCGCCAACAACCAGGCCGACGGCTCGCCCGCCTGGGGACTCATGCCCTACGTCAAGCTGCCCGTCGCCGACGACGCCCTCGGCAACGGCAACCTCGAGGGCGGCCTGATCGTGCCCTTCGCGATGGACCTCTCCGGCGGCTGGGGCTTCGGCGCCATGACCGAGCTCGCCGTCGTGCGCAACGCCGCCGACACCGGGCACCGCGCCGCCTGGCTCAACACCGCCACCGTGGCCCGCGATCTCACCGACCGCGTCGGCGTGTTTTTCGAAACCACCGTGCTGGTCGGCGAAGGCAAACCCGCCCTCACCGCCAACACCGGCTTCACCGTCGGCGTGACTGACGACCTGCAATTCGACGCCGGCATCAACGTCGGCCTCACCCGCGCCGCCGACGACCTCAACGTCTTCGCCGGCCTCGCCTGGCGCTGGTGATGAACCGCCTAATCCTTCTCCCTTCCTCTTTATCTTTCTCCTTCTCCCTCGCGTCATCTTTCGCGGCCCGCGCTCCGGGTCGGCAGGAGAAAGACGAAAGAGAAAGAGGAATGAGAAAGATATTTTCGGCGGCTCATCCGCACATTCGCGTTCCTTCGCGTCCATTCGCGGTTTAATTCCTCCCGCCGTTTCTCCAATCCTTCCGCCATGACCGACGACGCCACGCCCGCGCTGGAAATCCACGACCTCACCGTCAGCTACCACCGCAAACCCGTGCTGTGGGGCATCGACCTCGCCGTCGCCCCCGGACAACTCGTCGGCATCATCGGCCCCAACGGCGCCGGCAAGTCCACCCTCATCAAAGCCTGCATGGGCCTGCTGCCCGTCGCCGGCGGCTGGACCCGGGTATTTGGGAAACCCCTACGCGACACCCCCGGCCGCGTCGGCTACGTGCCGCAGCGCGAATCGGTGGACTGGGATTTTCCGGTCAGCGTGCTCGATGTCGTGCTCATGGGCCGCTACGGCCGGCTCGGCATCGGTCGCCGCCCCGGCAAGGCCGACCGCGAGGCCGCCCGCGCCTGCCTCGATAAGGTGCAGCTCCTGCCCTTCGCCAACCGGCAAATCTCCAACCTCTCCGGCGGACAGCAGCAACGCGTGTTCCTCGCCCGCGCCCTCGCGCAGGAGGCCGACCTCTACTTCATGGACGAACCCTTCGCGGGCGTGGACGCGGCCACCGAGGCCGCCATCATCGCCGTGCTGCGCGAGCTGCGCTCGGCCGGGAAAACCATCCTGGTCGTGCACCACGACCTGCCGACCGCGCGCCAATACTTCGACCGGCTCCTGTTGCTCAACATGAACGTCGTCGCCTTCGGTCCGACCGAGGAGGTGTTCACCGCCGAGTTGTTGCAAAAAACCTACGGCGGACGGCTCACGCTGCTCTCGGAAGTCGCGCAGGCCCTGGGTGCGGGCACCGAGGGAGGAGGCAAGGCTTGAGCCGGCGACGACCGCTTTTGTGGCTGCTCGGGTTGTTGGCGTTGGCCGCGCCGCTGGCGGCCGCCAGCGTCAACGACCTCGCGACCGGCGGCGGCGACGGCTTTTGGGCGCAGGCCGCGCGCTTCGTCTCGCTGACCGATCCGTCGGTGCGCTACGCGCTGGCGGGCGCGCTGCTGCTCGGGTTGAGCTGCGGGCTGCTCGGCGGCTTTATCGTGGTGCGCAAGATGGCGCTGGTCGGCGACGCGCTTTCGCACGCGGTGCTGCCGGGCGTCGCCGCCGGGTTTCTCTGGGCGGGCACCAAGGATCCGGTCGCCATCTTCATCGGCGCGACCATCGCGGGCCTGATCGGCACGGCCACCGTCACCGCGATCACCTCGACCACGCGGCTCAAGGAAGACACCGCGCTCGGGCTGGTGCTCACCAGCTACTTTGCGCTCGGCGTGTGTTTGCTGACCATGATCCAGCGCCTGCCCAACGGGAACCAGAGCGGCATCGGCACGTTTTTGTTTGGTCAGGCCGCCGCGCTCGGGGCCGACGATATTCAACTCATGGGCGTGGTCACGCTGGTGGCGGTCGGCGTGATCGTCGCCGGTTACAAGGAACTGCTGGTGACGAGTTTTGACCCCGGCTTCGCGCGCTCGGCCGGACTGCCCACGGCGCTCATTCACCACACGCTGATGTTTCTGCTGGCGGCTGCGGTGGTCATCGCGTTGCAGGCGGTCGGCGTGGTGCTGGTGTCGGCGATGCTCATCACCCCGGCGGCGGCGGCGTATCTGCTCACGGACCGGCTGCACCGGCTGCTGATGCTGGCGGCGGGGTTTGGCGTGTTGTCGGGCGTGGTCGGCGCGTTTGGCTCGTTCGTCGGGCGCGGATTGCCCACCGGACCACTCATGGTGCTGGCGGCGAGCGCGGTGTTTGCCGGAGCGTTTTTATTTGGTCCGAAACACGGCGTGGTCGCGCGCTGGTGGAGACAGCGTTGCGAGCGCGGACGCACCCGGCGCGAGAACGCGCTCAAGGCGATGTTTCACATGTGGGAGGCCGACAACTTTGGGCCCGAGGGCGTGGCCTTGGCGGACTTTGCCCAGCGGCGGCGCTGCACGCTGGAGGAGATCGGGCGGGTGGTGCGCGAGCTGGCGCGGCACGACTTCGTGACGGTTGACCGCGAGATGGTCTATTTCACGCCGGCCGGTCGGCTGCGCGCCGGCGAGATCGTGCGCAACCACCGCCTGTGGGAATTGTATCTGACCGAGTCGGCCAACATCGCGCCGGATCACGTGCACGACGACGCCGAGCGCATTGAACACGTGCTCGGCGAGGCCACGGTGCGCGCGCTGGAACGACGGCTCAACTACGCCAAGACCGACCCGCACGGAAAGATCATCCCCAGCCCGCGCGAGCTGCATCGCGCCGAAGCCGACGGATTGGAACGCCCCGCGTCCGGTGGCGGTGGCCCTGGCCGCGCGGACAAGGAAGGAGACGCGTCATGATACGGACACGCATCTGCGCCGGGGACGGCGCACGCTACACGTGTAGAGTCAGCCGTCCCGGCCGATTTCCGCTGGAGGCGACATCATGATGGCCGAACTGATTCCCGCCTTTGATTTTCACCAGGTCGTGGTCGCGCCGTGGACCGAACACCTGCCGCTGTTCGGCTGGGTGGCTCTGATGGGCTTCTTCGTGGCCGCCGCCTGCGGGCTGGTGGGCAATTACCTGATCCTGCGGCGCATGGCGCTGATGGGCGACGCGGTCAGCCACAGCGTGCTCCCGGGGTTGGTGATCGCGTTTCTGCTGACCGACAGCCGCGGCACGTTGCCCATGTTTCTGGGCGCGCTGGCGGCGGGCGCGGTCACGACGGTATTGATCGAGTTGATACACCGGAAATCGCGCGTGAAGCAGGACGCCGCCATCGGCATCGCGTTCTCCGCGCTTTTCGCGGTGGGCGTGCTGCTGGTGTCGCTGTATGCCGACAAGATCGACCTCGACGCCGACTGCGTGCTGTTCGGCGAGATCGCCTTTGTGCCGCTGGAGTCGATGGTGACGCTGGGCGGTTGGACGCTCGGGCCGGAGTCGGTGGTGCGCATGGGCGCGGTGCTGCTGGCGGTTGGCGCGGTCGTGACGGTGTTCTACAAGGAACTGCTGGTGAGCGCGTTTGACGCCGGTCTGGCGCGCACGCTGGGGATCAACCCGACGGTGTTTCACTACGGCCTCATGGCGATGCTCTCCATCGTGGTGGTGGCGGCGTTTGAAGCGGTGGGCGCGATTCTGGTGATCGCGATGCTCATCCTGCCGGGCGCGACGGCGTCGTTGCTCAGCACGCGGCTGGGCGTGATCCACCTGCTGACACTGGCGCAGGCGGCGATCAGCGCGGCTGGCGGCGTGATGCTCGGCGTGTGGCTCGACTGCTCCATCGCGGCGGCGATGGTGATGGCCGGCACGGTGTTGTTTGTGTCGGCGTGGATCTTTAGTCCGACGCAAGGTCTGCTGAATCGCTGGCTGCGCCGCGGCTCAAAATCACGGTAATCACGATTTCCCTGAAGCGGTCACCGCGCGTCCGCGCCGCCGTGCATCGCCAGGATCTGGCGCAGCCGTTGACCGACGCCTTCGGCGAGCACGATCAACTCCTCCGCCTCCGCGCCGCCGACATGGTTGCGGCAATTGCGCCGCCACAATTCCAGCCACGCCGCGAAGTGCCGCTCCTCCAGTTTCAGCGGCACATGCTTCCACGGCATGCCGCCGGCGTAGAGCCGCGGCCCGCCCGTCATGCCCGACCAAAAGTCGGCGATCTTCTCCAAGTGCGCCGGCCAGTCCTCGATGTTCGCCGCGAAGATCGGCGCGATCTCTTGGTGCTGCCGCACGTCGGCATAGAAGTGACGCAACAATTTCAACAACGGTTCGCGGCCGCCGATTCTGTCGTAAAGCGAGGCATTCGGTTCGATCATGTCCGGCAGCGTTGCGAAGGCTCCGGCTCCGGCAAGGGAATAGCCCCGGAGCCCTCCGCAGGCTGACTTACTGTATCTCTCGACGCGACTTTTCCGCACCGGCGCGCTGCCCGAGCATGACGGCGTATGAAGCACACACCCCAATCCCAACTCGCAGCGGGCGCCCTCGCCCTCGCTTTATTCGCCCTGCCCCTCCAAGCGGCAACCACGGAGATTTTCTCCGAGAACTTCAACTCGATTGCGGACAATACCGCGCTAAACGCCGCCGGCTGGTATTATCGGCATGGCTCCGCCAGCACTAGCTATTGGCCCGGCCCCACTGCCTACGAGAATGGCACGATGTCCGGCAATGTGCTGCGCGGCGGATCCGGCTCCTCCGGCAACAACTGGGTGCTCAAACAATGGGGCGGCACCACCCTGACGAACGTGGGCGACTCCCTGTCGCTGTCGTTCGACATGAGTTTCAACCTCCCCGGCCGCTTCAACGTATCCTTCTTTGACACAGGAGGGACCGAGATCACCGCCAACAGCCACAGCATCGGCATCCCCACTGGCACCAACAGCGTGATCGCAGGATCCACTGGCTACGCCTTTGAGCAGATTTACGCTTCGGGCGAGCCGACCTCGGGCGGTATCGGCACCACCACCGCTGCTTTGAACGGTTTCGATACGGTCAACTTGCAAACCAGCTTGGAGACCCTGCCCTCACTCACCGGAGACGTGTCCACCTTTACCTTTACCGTGACCATGGTCGCAACCGGTGCCGAGATTTCCTTTCTGAGAGACGGCACGCCACTGGACAGCTGGATCGACACCTCGGTGAGCGGTTCGACGAGCTTCGACACGCTCAAACTCTGGGTATCGGCCACCAACAGCAGCACCGTCAACCGTGCGCTGGACAACGTCGTGCTCACCCACACCACCGGCTCCACCATTCCCGAGCCTTCCGCCGCCGGCGTGCTTGCGGGCATCGCGACCCTCGGCTTTGTCGCCGGTCGTCGCCGCCGTCGCTGAGATCACGACCCGGGTTCCCTCTGCTTCTGCAATCCCTCCCAGCCCCGCGGCCATCCGGCCCGGGGCTTTTTTGTTTTCCGACACCAGCCGCGTGCACGCACCGCCGCCGCGTCCGTTCGCGGCCGACTCCGCAGGGAAGTCATCCCCCGAGAACGCAACGCTGGCCAAGCTTACTGTATCTCTACGCGAAGCTTCCCATACCATCGCACCACCCGAAAATCCCTGGGTATGAAGCAGACACCCCAACTCACCATTGCGGCGGGCGTGCTCACCCTCGCCTTGTCCGCCCTACCCCTCCACGCGGCGACCAACGTCATCTTCGAAGATGATTTCGGCACCAGCCCCACTCCCGGGACTATCAACGATTTCGGCTACTACACCCAAGCCAACTCGGGAGGCATGTGGGGGATTCTCACCTCGGACAGTGGAACCACTATGGACGCGAACTTCCTCCGAAACGGTGGATCAAGCGCCAATACCAACAGCATCAAACAGTGGATGGATGCCCCCATCACGCTGAGCGGCGTTGGCGATTCGCTTGTGGTGTCCTTCGATATAGACAGCCGTGGACCGTTTCTTGAGGGCTCCGCGCTCAATCTGCAAATCGCCCTCTACAACTCCAGCTACGAAATCACCGCAAACCAGATCTCCGGCGCAAATCCGTTTGTCGGGAATGTCTCGGGTTACGGCTATTTTCAAACCATGGACGGCGGCAACGTCTATCGACTGACCGACTACGACACGACTGCGGACCTTGGTGGCTCGCCCGACTCCATCACCGCTCCTGCCGAGCTCTACGATCAGACTGTCCATACCGTTTCCTTCCACATCACCAAGGAAGAGACCGGTGCGACCTTTGCGCTCTATGACGGCACCAATCTGCTCTACAGCCACACGGACACCACTGCATCGAGCTTCACCTTCAATACCCTTCGTCTGCGGAATCCGGGCGTCGGCACGGGCGGCGTATATCTCGACAATATCAGCGTCACCCACACCACCGGCTCCACCATTCCCGAGCCTTCCGTCGCCGGCGTGCTTGCGGGCATCGCGACCCTCGGCTTTGTCGCCGGTCGTCGCCGCCGTCGCTGAAATCACGACCCGGCTTCAGTCTGCTTCTGCAAATCCTCCCAGCCCCGCGGCCACCCGGCCCGGGGCTTTTTTGTTTCCCGGCGTCGCCACCAAACACCGCCGACCCGCAGACTTTAACCGCGAATGGACACTAATGGACGCGAATCTTT
>Ga0079224_100009170_pt1 | contig 13462 bp, 10 predicted proteins | sample Stecom2015_FD_80414 | JGI IMG/M metagenome (GOLD analysis project Ga0079224, IMG submission 80414) | Agricultural soil microbial communities from Utah to study Nitrogen management - Steer compost 2015 | ecosystem: Environmental > Terrestrial > Soil > Agricultural land | place: USA: Utah... | reverse complement strand
CTGGAGAAGGCGGGCGTGAGGCCGAAGGACGAATTCAGCCTGCCCGCCCTGAAAACCATCTTTTCGACAGGCTCGCCTCTCGCACCTTCGAGTTTCGATTACGTGTACGACGCGATAGCCGAAGACGTGCAGCTTGCATCCATCACCGGCGGTACGGACATCATCAGCTGTTTCGCTACCGGAAACCCGCTGTTGCCGGTCCGGCGTGGCGAGTTGCAGTGCCTGGCGCTCGGGATGGCCGTGCAGATTTTCGACAGTGAGGGCCAGCCGGTGTGGGGCGAGAAGGGTGAGCTGGTCTGCACCAAGGCGTTTCCTTCGATGCCTGTCGGGTTCTGGAACGACCCCGGAAACGCAAAATACCATGCAGCCTATTTCGAGCGCTTTCCGGGCGTGTGGGCCCATGGCGACTATGCCGAGATAACCCGGCATGGCGGCATGATCGTGCACGGCCGGTCGGATGCGGTGCTGAATCCCGGAGGCGTGCGTATCGGCACTGCCGAAATTTACCGACAGGTCGAAAAGCTGCCGGAGGTTATCGAAAGCATCGCCATCGGGCAGCAGTGGCGCGACGACGTGCGGGTGGTGCTGTTCGTCGTATTACGCAAGGACGTGACGCTGGATGAGGCCCTGCAGGCGAGAATCCGTAAAGTGATCAGGGAGAACGCCACTCCGCGGCACGTACCGGCAAAAATCGTGGCGGTACCGGAGATACCTCGCACCATCAGCGGCAAGCTGGTCGAGCTTGCAGTGCGCTCGACGGTCCATGGCGAACCGGTGCACAACACGGATGCGCTCGCGAATCCGGATGCATTGCAGCATTTCCGCGACCGGCCCGAGCTGGCGACGGATTAGCGATGAAGGAACTGATTGGAATCACCGTGACCGAAGGCACCGTCATCCCGGAGTGGATCGACATCAACGGTCACATGAACGTGGCCTTTTACGTGCTTGCTTTCGACAAGGCCGTCGATGACCTGTGGGCGCAGCTCGGCATTACCGAAGACTACATCCGCTCCGGCGCGGGTACGACGTTCGCGGTAGAGTGTCACGTGACGTACCAGCGGGAATTGCGTGAGGGAGACCGGTACGTTGCGACCTCGCAGATTTTGGCCTATGACGAGAAGCGCATTCACCAGTTCCAGCGCCTGTATCACGCCGAGGAAAGGTTTCTCTCGGCGACGGCCGAATGGATGAACCTGCACGTGGATCTTGCAACGCGCCGGGTTGCCCCGTGGCCGGAGTCGGTTTTGCAGGCGCTCACCCGACTCACCGGGCGCCAGCAGGCAGCGACTGCCCCACAGGAAGCCGGAAAACAGATGAAAATCGCAAAGCCAATCTGGGCCATCCAGGCGCACGATGCCGGTTGACCACCTCCTCGCGATCGACCAGGGCACCAGCAGCAGCCGTGCCGTCGTTTTCGATAGAAGGGCCGAACCGGTAGCGACCGCGCAGCAGGAGTTCACGCAGTTCTATCCGCAGCCCGGTTGGGTGGAACACGACCCGGAGGAAATATGGCAGTCGATCCTCGAAGTGATGAAAAAGGTGATCGCGAACAGCCGGGTGCCGCCGGAGAAATTCGCAGCGCTCGGCATCACGAACCAGCGTGAGACGACGCTGGTCTGGGAGCGCGCGACGGGCAAATGCATCTATCCCGCGATCGTGTGGCAGGACCGCCGCACGTCGGCGTACTGCCGCAAGCTGGTCGAAGAAGGTTTGGAATCGCTGGTTATCGAGAACACCGGCCTCCGGATCGATCCCTATTTCTCCGCAAGCAAGCTCGTATGGATCCTGGATAACGTGCCGGATGCGCGCCGTCAGGCGGAGGCAGGGAAGCTTGCGTTCGGGACGGTCGATAGTTACCTGATCTGGCGACTGACCGGTGGCCGTGCGCACGTGACGGACGCGACAAACGCGTCGCGGACGATGCTGTTCAACATCCACAGCCAGCAGTGGGATGCGGAATTGCTGAAGGCATTGGCAGTTCCTGAAAGCTTGCTGCCCGAGGTGCGCGACTGCGCCGACGACTTTGGCGTAACTGACGAATCCCTGACCGGCGTTGCGCTGCCCATAGCCGGCGTCGCGGGGGACCAGCAGGCCGCGCTGGTGGGTCAGGCCGGTTTTTCGCCGGGAATGAGCAAGAGTACGTACGGCACCGGGTGTTTCGTCATCACGAACACGGGAAAAGAAGTCGTACGCTCGCAGTACAAGTTGCTGTCGACGGTAGCTTATCGGCTGAAGGGGGAGGTGACCTATGGAGTGGAAGGAAGCATATTCGTCGCGGGCTCCGCCATCCAGTGGCTTCGCGACGAACTGAAAGTGATCAGGTCCGCTGCCGAGACTGAAGCCATTGCAGTCGCCAACGGCGTGGTGGAGCATGTTCACGTGGTGCCGGCGTTTGCCGGGCTCGGCGCGCCTTACTGGGACCCTGATGCACGGGGCGCCATCCTCGGCTTGAGCAGGGATTGCGGCATCAGTGAGATAGTGACCGCCGCTTTGCAGGCCGTTGCGTTCCAGACGAAAGATCTCGTCAACGCGATGACCGACGACGGCATCGGGCCGAGCGTGGTGCGGGTGGATGGCGGGATGGTGGTCAACGACTGGCTGCTGCAGTTTATGGCGGACATCCTGGGCCTTACCGTCGAGCGGCCGAAAAATATTGAGTCCACCGTGCTCGGCGCCGCATTGCTCGCAGGTCTTCAGGCCGGCGTGTTCCCGTCCGTCGATGCCCTTTCCAGGTTGTGGCAGCGGGACGCCGTATTCCACCCGCAGATGGATGACGAGCGCCGCAACAGGCTTTACGCAGACTGGGTAGCCGCAGTAGCAAGAGTGCGCACTTAACTCTGCAGGACGGGTGTCGGCGCAAAGGCCGCCCTTACTTCGCTACTGCCACGGCAGGCCCGCTCGACCGAGCGCAGCCAGGAAGTTTTCCCTTGCCGACTCGTCCTTGTGCGGGAAGCTGCGCCGAAAAACCTCGACCGTGTATGCAGGCTTCCGTTCGAGCACCCAGCCGGCGTTATTTCGTGCGTCGGCCGACCGTCCCGCCAGTTCGAGGCACGCGGCGGCAACGGCGTAGATGTGAAAGTGCGCATTCGGCTCCTGAGTCCCGGCGATCGCCCAGGACGCGGCTTCTTCGGGCCTGCCACGGTTGGCCAGCGAAATCGCCCGGCTGGATTTCATCGCGAACAGGAGTGGGTCGAACGGGCTCAGTCGCTGTGCCATTTCAATCGATGGCAACGACGCGTCATCCAAACCTGCGTGTATGCCGACAAAGCCGCGAGCGTAATGGCCTTGCGCATAGTTCGGATTTACGAGCAGTGCACGGTCGATTGCCGACATCGCGCGGTCGTGCTGCCTGGAGAGAAACAGGGCGCGCCCCAGTGCCCAGTGTCCCATCGCGTCGCGCCCGTCGAAATCGACGCTGTGACTGGCGGCCTCCAGCGCTTCCCGTACTTCCCGGTCGACATCGGGTACGGTGTTGAGGAACGCCCGCGAGTAATGCGTGAAGGAAAGCCCTGCGAAGGCACGTGAAAAGTGCGGGTCCACGGTCACGGCTTCCACGAATAGCCGGTGAGCGATCTCGTTGTCTTCCGCGGTAAAGCGAAAGCAATGCCATAGCCCGCGGTGAAAACATTCCCACGCCGTCAGGCTGTCGGGCGGCTTGAGCAGCGCCCGCTGCATCTCGGCGCGTTCAATCGCCGGCTCGATTGCGGCGATGACGGCGTTCGTGATGTCGTCCTGTACCTGGAAGAGGTCGTCAAGCGGCCGGTCGAAGTGCTCCGACCACAGTTCGCCTTGCCCGACCGTGTCGGTCAGTGTGATCGTTGTCCGGACGCGGTTGTTGTCGCGCTGCGTCGAACCGCTGATCAGGTACCGCACGCCGAGTTTGGCGCCGATCTGCTGCGGCGCGAGATTCAGGGCGCTTATCCGCGCCGTCGATTGTCGCGCGATCACGAACAGGCTGGGGAGCTGGGCCAGCCTCGAATTCAGGTCGACGGTGAGGCCGTTCGCCAACACTGCGCCATCGGCGTGCGAACCAATATCGCGAAAGTCGAGGACTGCAACCGAAGGCTTTTCCGGCAGCGCGTTATCGACTTTCCTCGGCAGATCCTGTTCGACGAGGGACATTCTGTTGCGGCTTCGGTCTGCGCGGGCAATTGAGTGCCAGCCAGCAAGCAGCACAGTATGGTCCTGCTGCTCGTCACGGTAATGCCTGGCGATCCGGTCGAAGGCCTGCCGTGCTTCGCTGAGGCCTTCTGCTTCGAACACGAGCTTCAGGTAGCGGATATTGGAGGCGTCGCTCAAGGGATCGAGCGCTACCATCTTGCCGGCGAGTTGCAAAAGCGAAGCTTCGGGCAGCCCTGGCCTCGACATCATCTCGACGATGATCGAGCGATGCAAATCGCGCAACGAGGTTTTCTCTGTTTCCAGCCAGAGCTGGAACTGTCGGCTGCCGAGGCCGTCGAGCCCGTTCAGGTACCCTGCAGAAAAGCTTTTCTCGAGGGCTTCGAGTGCTCGCTCGTCCGCTTGTCCTGCCGCAAGCGAGAGCGTCGAGCGCGCCTCGAGTACGTCAACAGAAACAAGATCGAAGTCCAGGGCGACGGTGTCGCGGTCGGTCAGCAAAGCTGACGTTGTGCCGTGGCCCAGCAACGGACGCAATTTCGCAAGGCTCCAGCGGAGCGCGGCGCGCGGGTCTCCTGGAGCGTCCCAGAGGAGTTCGCAAAGGTCTTCGCGCCGCTGGCGCCTGTCGGCCAGCGCCAGGTACGCGAGCAACCCCCGGGTTTTCCGCGACGGAGGCAATGCGAGGGAGACGCCGTCTGCGAGGATGGCAAGCTCGCCCAGCAGCCGTATTTCCACTTTTCGGGCCTCGCCCACAGTGTTTTCCCGATGATACCGGCGATGTGCCATTGTCGTTGTGCAATTGTAGTCAGGCAACGCGCTTTTCAACGGCGTTGCCAACGCCGGTTCAACCGCAGGGCAGCCATATTGCTGTCGTGGCAGCCATGCTGCCCTGCGCCGAAATCCTTCGGCGCAGCCATCAAATTCTGTTTCTCTAAACGAGGCAGAAGGAAGGAGTAAGAGCAATGCCCCACATACAGGTCCATGCTATCAGAGATGTTTTTAACGCGGAACAGAAGCGCGAAGTGATCGAAAAGCTCACCGACGCGATGGTGAGCGTCGAAGGGGAAAACCTGCGCGGCGTCACCTGGGTGTCGTTTCACGAGGTAGAGAGCGGGGACTGGGGAATCGGCGGGCAGTGCCTGACGGCCGCAGACGTAAAGGCTCTGCAGAAAGGCTGAAGGAACCGCACGGCCGGATCACGAGCCTGGGCAAATCCGGACTCGTGATCCGGCGCCTCCGAAACGGCATTGCGTCAGCGGATGGTCGTTTATACTCCGCGGCATGCGCAATTTTGTCTCCGAACTCAGGCGGCGCAACGTGTTGCGCGTCGCGGCCGCGTACGCGCTTTCCGCCTGGATCATCATCGAAGCCGGCTCCGTGCTGCTGCCGACTTTCGGTGCTTCGGAGGGTTTTTTCAAGGGTTACGTAATCGTCGTTATCGCCGGTTTTGTTGTCTCGGTGATCCTGGCGTGGATATATCAGGTTACGCCGGAGGGCGTTAAGCGCGACCGCGATGCCGACGACTCCGCCCCGGCCGACCCGCGGTCGCGACAGCGGATGAACTACGTGATCATCGCGCTGCTGGTGGTAGCGCTGATCGTTTCCCTGACCTTCAATGTCTCCAGCATCCCGGAGGCCGGGAGCGGTGAAACGTGGAAGACCTCCGTCGCGGTGCTGCCGTTCCCCAGCCGCAGTGACAACCCGGAAAACCGAATCTTCGCCGACGGTATCCACGATGACCTCCTCACGCGCCTCGCGAACATCCGGGAACTCAAGGTGATTTCCCGCACCTCCGTCATGGAGTATCGGGATACCGCGAAGAATGTGCGGGTAATCGGCGAGGAGCTGGGTGTCGAGTCCGTGTTGCAGGGTACGGTGCAACGTGTCGGCGACAGCGTGCGCATCAACCTGCAGCTGATTGATGCTGATACCGATGAACACATCTGGGCAGAGACCTATGACCATCAGCTGACGATGGAAAACATATTCGCCGTGCAAAGCCAGATATCGGAGTCTGTCGCTAACGCGTTGCAGGCAACCCTGACAGCCGGAGAGCGCGTGCGCGTAGCCTCAGTGCCTACCAGCGACCTGCGCGCTTTCGGCCTGTACAAGGAGGGCAAGAACAACCTGTACCAGAGGCGGCTCGATGCACTGAGGCTGGCGCGGGAACAGTTCGCGGAAGCTATCGCACTCGACCCCGCGTACGCGGAAGCGCATGCCGGGCTCGCTGAGAGCTTCATGCTGCTGTCGATCAATCACCAGGACATCCTCGAAGATGAAGCAGCGAGGCTTGCGACGTCGAGCGTGGAGCGCGCGCTCGAGCTGGATCCGACGCTTGCGGATGCCTACGCCGTTCGCGGGCTGATCAAGATGAATGCGTGGTCACGAACGAGGATCGGGCCGGAGAACGTCGAGGCCGAGCAGGCTTTTCGCCGTGCCATCGCTCTCAATCCGAACCATACCAGCGCCTACATGTGGTTTGCCTCGTTGCGCGACAACGAAGAACGTCTCGAGGAAGCTATAGAGCTGTACCAGAGGGCCATGGAGCTGGATCCGCTCGCGAGAATTCCTTATTCGAACCTGCCGATGGTTTATGCGAAGCGGGGGGAGCACGAGGCAGCCATGCGTTTGTGGCTGCAAGCGACGCGCATTCACAGCGAGTGGCCGACGGTGTACCAGTATATTGCCACCCAGCTGTGGGGTCTCGGCCGCTTCGACGAGGCATACGCATGGTATGCCAAGGCGATGGAACTCGGCGCGGCACCGGGCATCGGTGGGAATTCGGACGTCGGCATGCTGGTGGACCTCGGCGACCTGGAGCAAGCCGAAGCCGTTCTGGGGCGGTTCGACGAGTCGCATTCGTTTTTCCCGTTTGCCGAAGGCATACGCCAGCTGATAAGGGGCGATTACGAGCAGGCGGCCGATACGTTCTCCAGGATCCTGGACGAGGGAATGCTGCCGGAGAGATACGTCCTGGAGATGGCTGCCAATAGTGCGCTACTTGCGGGCGACCTGGAATCCGCGAAACGGTACACGCTGGCGGCGAGCCCGACCCTCGCGGGCGATGCCGCGGAGCAGGTCGATCGATCGTCCGCCGACAACGCTCTCAAACTTGCGTTCATCTACCAGCACGAAGGGCGCGAGGCGCAAGCCTCGCGGTTCCTGTCGGAAACCCTCGAACTCATACGGGACGCGCCCCGGTTGGGAACATTCGGCTACGGCATCCGCGATGTGCAGATATACGCGCTTCTTGGCCGTCGCGAGGATGCCATCGCGGCGTTCCGTGAAGCGCTCGATGAGGGGTACCGGGGATCGGTGGTGTTCGATGGCTGGCCGCTCACCATAGACCCTTATCTCGACGCCATTCGTGACGATCCGCGCTTCATCGAGATGGTCGCCGAGCTGGACAGCCACCTCGCCGTCATGCGGGACCGGCTGTACGCAGCGCAGCTGTCAGACAGCCTCGATGAGCTGCGGGCGCGTGCCGGAACAACCTGATCCTGCGGTTCCCTACGGCCAGTATTTTCCAGGCTACAATTTTTGGTTCCGGGTCTAATTTAATAATATATCAATAAGTTGAGATCGCTATTTACAGTGTTTTCGCAGCACCGGGTACCGGCGCGTTCCGAATTTCACGAACGATGCCGGGCAGTAAGGTGCCCTCGGGTTCGCGAGCGGGAATGGCTACCTGCAAACCGGTACACTTCGCGTTTCGCCGCAACAGGTACTGACCGGCAAAGCGACCGGGACGTGGCCTGCGGACAGCAAGGTCATCAAGCATGATTGACGTGCCGCGCGAAGCGCTACGCGATTACATCGGCCGGGAACTCGAGCCATCCGACTGGCTGACAATCGACCAGGAGAGGATCACGGCGTTTGCCGATGCCACCCTGGACCACCAGTTCATTCACGTAGACGCAGCAAAGGCTGCGAAAACGCCATTCGGCAAAACCATTGCGCATGGCTACCTGACGATGTCACTCATTTCCTATTTCGCGGGACAATGTGGCGTCCGGCCGGACAACACCATCATGGCGATCAACTATGGCTCGGACAAGGTACGTTTTCTGCAGCCGGTCAAAGTCGACAGCCGTATCCGCGCGCGTGCAGCGCTGCAGGGAGTGGAAGAACGCGATCATGGCCAGACCCTGCTGAAGACCCGTTTTACGATAGAGATTGAAGGTGAGGAAAAGCCGGCGATGGTTGCGGATATACTCAGCTTGTTTATCTCGGCTTAAAGGTTAAGCACAGGTGGCAATACGCTTCGACGACAGGGTGGTAATCGTAACCGGCTCCGGCAACGGACTGGGCAGGTCGCATGCGCTGGAGTTCGCACGCCGCGGCGCTCGCGTCGTTGTTAATGACCTGGGTGCGGCACGCGATGGCTCGGGTGCCTCGAGCGACGCCGCCAATGCCGTTGTCAAACAGATTGTCGATGAGGGCGGGGAGGCGATGGCGAATGGCGCAAACGTCGCTGACTACGGGCAGGTGGAAGCCATGGTTGCCCAGGCCGTCGACCGCTGGGGCCGCGTCGACGTACTCGTGAACAATGCCGGAATCCTGCGGGACAAGACTTTCGCCAAAATGGATCTCGCGGACTTCCAGCTCGTGCTCGATGTGCATCTCAAAGGCTCCGTGAACTGCACGAAGGCTGTCTGGGAACTGATGCGGGAGCGGCAATACGGCCGCATCGTCATGACCTCCTCATCGAGCGGCCTGTACGGGAACTTCGGGCAGACGAACTACGGCGCGGCGAAGATGGCCCTGGTTGGATTCATGAATTCCCTTGCCCTGGAGGGCCAGAAATACGGCATCCGGGTGAACTCCCTCGCACCGATTGCTGCGACTCGCATGACACAGGACCTGATGACGGAGGCGGTGCTCGGCTTACTGGAGCCGGAAGCCGTCACGCCCGCTGTGATCTTCCTCGCCAGCGAAGACGCCCCCACCCGCCAGATCCTGGCTGCGGGCGCGGGCGTTTTCGCGCGCGTCGTACTTCAGGAAACAGAAGGTGTCTTCCTGCCGCAGGATCGGCGCGATGCCGAACATATTGCTGATATGTGGGACCAGATCAGTGATCCGGCGGGGGGAGTAGAACTGCAGGCGGGCGGCGAGCAGACGATGAAATTCCTGCAGAAGGCCGCCGCCCAGCTAGGCCTCAAACTCGGCTGAAAACCGGCCGACCGGAGCAATGATGAAAGAAGCGGTAATCGTATCAACGGCGAGGACGCCCATAGGAAAAGCCTATCGTGGCGCATTCAACAACACCGAAGCCCCGACGCTTGGCGCGCACGCCATTCGCGAGGCGGTAAGGCGCTCGGGCATCGATCCTGCCGAGGTGGATGACGTCATCATGGGATGTGCGATGCAACAGGGGACGAGCGGACTGAACGTCGCGCGCCAGGCACTGCTCGCAGCAGGCCTGCCGGTGACGGTCGCCGGCATGTCGGTAGACCGGCAGTGCTCGTCAGGAATGATGGCCATAGCCATTGCCGCGAAACAAATTCTCGATGACAACATGTCCGTAGTCGTCGGCGGAGGCCTGGAGTCAATCAGCCTCGTGCAAAACGATCATCGCAACACCTACCGCACGCAGGATGCCAACGTTTTAAAGGCGGCGCCCGATATCTACATGAGCATGCTCGAAACCGCCGAGGTGGTCGCGCGCCGCTACGGAATCTCGAGAGAGCAGCAGGACGAGTACGCTTTCCAGAGCCAGGAACGGACGGCTGCGGGCCAGCAGAAAGGAGCCTTCAACGACGAAATCGTGCCGATCACGACCAGCATGGGCGTCAAGGACAGGGAAAGCGGCGAAATCAGCTTCCGCACCATCAACATCGACCGCGACGAGGGTAACCGTCCGGACACGACGAAGGAGGGTCTCGCCAACCTGAAACCGGTGTTCGACGACGGCCATATCACGGCGGGAAATGCCAGCCAGCTTTCCGACGGTGCATCTGCGGCAGTGCTGATGGACAGCAAGCTCGCGGAGAAGCGCGGACTGGAACCACTCGGTATCTATCGCGCGATCGCGGTCGCCGGCACCGAACCGGATGAGATGGGCATCGGACCGGTTTTCGCCGTACCGAAGCTGTTACAAAAGAGCGGTCTTAAAGTTGACGATATCGGGCTGTGGGAGCTGAACGAGGCTTTTGCAGTCCAGGTGATTTATTGCCGTGACAAGCTCGGCATTCCAAACGAGCTGCTCAACGTCAACGGCGGCGCCATCTCGATCGGTCACCCGTACGGTATGTCGGGCGCCAGGATGGTCGGACATGCCCTGATCGAAGGAAAGCGCCGAGGCGCCAAGTTCGTCGTCTGCACCATGTGCGTTGGGGGCGGCATGGGCGCGGCGGGATTGTTCGAGGTATTGTAGCCACTTGCCAGCACACGACCGAAGGAAAGAACGTACATTGCTGAAAGCCCGGCAGAAGCTTGGCAAGTATCGCATTCTGCGCCGCATTACCTCCGGACCCCTGGCAGACGTATACGCCGCGTTCGATACCATTCACAAGACGAGGGTGGCGCTCAAGATCCCGCGAGTGGGAAGCGGCGTCAGCAGCGAGGATTTCCTGCGCGAAGTCCAGGTCGCTGCGAAGCTTCGACATCCCAATATCCTGTCCGTGCAGAACGCGAGCTACATCGGCGACCATTTCGTCATCGCCATGGAACTCGGTACCGAGTCGCTCGCGGACCGGCTGTTTCGGCGCATGTCGACGGCTCGCGCGCTGGAATTGGCAGACCAGGCCCTGGCGGGTCTTGCGCACGCGCATTCGCACAAGATCATCCATTGCGACATCAAGCCGGAAAACTACATCCTGTTCCCGGACAACGTGCTCAAGCTGACCGACTTCGGCTTCGCGAAGATCAGCCTGCGGACGCTGAAGGCATCGGGCTCCGGCACGATTGACTACATCGCGCCGGAGCAGGCCATGGGACGACCGAAGTTCCAGTCCGACGTTTTTTCCGTGGGCCTTGTCCTGTACCGCATGTTCTCGGGTATTTTGCCGGAGTGGCCTTTCAGCTGGCCGATGCCGGGGTCGGACCGCCTGGTCGCACGAGTACGGCCCGAATTCGTTTCCTTTTTGCGGCGCGCGATCCAGCTCGATCCCTCCGACAGGTATCGCGACGCCATCCAGATGTACGATGCGTACAAGCGCCTGCAGAGCCGCGCACGCCGGACGCGGCGCCGGGACACTCGGCGCAAGGTGACGCAGTCCTCCTCCTGGCGGCAGCAACAATGGCGGGAGTTCCAGATCCTGTACAAGAAGGTGCTCGACACCCGCTACCAGTGTCGTCGCTGCGAAGGTCCGGTTGCCGAAAGCATGCAGGCGTGTCCGTGGTGTGGCATCGACAATCCCTCACGCGGTGCGTCAACACGGATGGCTTCGCAATGCCCGCGCTGTGAGCGGGGCCTGAAACTCGACTGGGACTACTGCCCGTGGTGCTACGGTCCCGGCTTCGAACCGGAGACAAATCGCCACTACAGCGATAAACGTTACACCGCACGCTGCACCAACACCCGGTGTCGAAAGCCGCTGATGCCGTTCATGCGCTACTGCCCGTGGTGTCGCACCAAGGTGAAGAAACCGTGGAAGCTGGAAGGCAGCCGGCATAGCTGCCGGCGGTGCAAATGGGGAATCGCCAGGGAGTTCTGGAATTTCTGCGCATGGTGCAAACTACCGGTGCAACGCTGATGCTCGTAAACTAAGGTGAGCACAGCGTCGCCGTTGAATAGCGAAGCGGCTACTGCCGAGCGGATGGTCATGCTCGACGGTGGTGCGACCGCCGAAACGCACATCATAGGGATCGGCGGTGGCAGCATGATCGCCTACACCTGCCGCTCGCCGGATAAGGACACCGATAACGAAGATTCGGTGGCCGCCATCCCATACGGACCGGACGCGGCGGTGCTGGTCGTAGCAGACGGCGCCGGCGGCCTTCCCGCCGGACGCCGCGCTTCCCGAACCGCGGTGACTACGCTCGAGGCATCACTGCAAACGTCCATGTCGGAGACGACGCTCCTCCGCACGGCGATTCTCAACGGCATCGACGAAGCCAATCGCGCAGTGCTCGAGCTCGGAGGAGGATCGGCAACGACATTTACGGTGGTCACCATCGAAGGTCCTGTCGCGCGGACCTACCAGATCGGCGATTCTGAAGCGATCATCGTAGGTCAACGCGGGAAAGTGAAGGCGCAGACGCTGGCGCATTCTCCGACCGGCTTCGCCGTCGAAGCAGGCTTCCTCGATCAGCGGGCAGCGCTGCACCACGAAGAACGGCACCTGGTATCCAACTTTCTGGGCAGCAGCGACATGCGCATCGACATGGGTGCGAGGGTGACGCTCAATCCGTTCGACACTATTCTGCTGGCGAGCGACGGCCTGACCGACAACCTGCACTTCACCGAGATCGTCGAGATTATGCGGAAGGGGCCGCTGGACTTCGCTGCCGAGAACCTGACCCGGCTGGCCAAGCGACGCATGACGGTCGAGTCGAAGAACCAGCCGAGCAAGCCGGACGACCTTTCACTCATCCTTTTTCGCAAGCGGCAAAAACGCACCCGCAGGAAACCGGACGGCGCAGGCTAAACCCCAACGAGCCGCTACTCGTTTCGCAGCGATATCACCACGCGTAAACCCCCGCCTTCACGGTTACTTGCCACGACCTTGCCTCCATTCAGTTTTATCGCGCGCGCCGCGATGGCGAGTCCGAGGCCGGTGCCGGGTTTCGAGCTGTCAGCCGCCGCACTTCGCGTCCGGAAGAAGGGTTCGAAGAGGCGGTCGAGTTCACCCTCGGGCACGCCTTTGCCTTTGTCAGTAATTTCCACGAGCGCCGCTCCGTTCTCCTCGGCCACGCGAACAAGGACTTTTTCATTCGGCGGGCTATGGCGAACAGCGTTCCGTACAATATTTTCGATCGCACTGGTGAGCGCTTCGGCGAAGCCGGACACGGTCGGCGTAGCGTCGAGTCTCGTCTCCACGTTCACTCCGTCATAACCTTCCGCCCGACATTCGAAATTGACGTTTTCCACCACCTCCTGAACCAGGTCAGCGAGATCCACGGGGGCGAGTTCCGATGCCGAGCCGGATTCCATACGGGTATAACTCAGTATCTGCCCGATCAGGCGGTCCAGCCGTTCGGTCTCCTCGTCGATACGATCGAACTCCGGGAGTTCTCCGGTCTTTCGCTTGGCAAGCTCCATGGCGACTTTCAGGCGGGCAAGCGGTGAGCGTAGCTCGTGTGAAATGTTGCGTGAGAGTTCCGTTTGCTGCGCGGCTGCATGCTGCAGCTTTTCCGCCATCACGTCGAAGTCGCGGGCGAGCATGCCCAGTTCGTCGCG
>Ga0079224_100009169_pt1 | contig 13462 bp, 15 predicted proteins | sample Stecom2015_FD_80414 | JGI IMG/M metagenome (GOLD analysis project Ga0079224, IMG submission 80414) | Agricultural soil microbial communities from Utah to study Nitrogen management - Steer compost 2015 | ecosystem: Environmental > Terrestrial > Soil > Agricultural land | place: USA: Utah... | reverse complement strand
CTCGGAGGCCGACTAATCGGCGGCTTTAAGAATTACAACCTGCTCAAGCGCTGAAGACTAGGCTGCTTCTGCTTTGGCTGTTTCAAACGTACCGTGCGCAAGCTTCTTGTAGTTGACCGACCTGTGGCTCAACCACGTTCTCCCTGCCAACGCTGAAGCGTAGTACTTCACGATGTTCAGATATAGCCGAGGATAGCTTGAAAAAGAACGCTTGAAAAACAACAGTGTGCCGAGTATGGCCGACAGGAGCGGCATGCCAAAGATATTGTTGATCACAAAGTATGAGTGCATCAGAACACGCCTCCAACCTTTGGAATGTTTCTGAATGTAGACATGTCGTGAAATCATCACCTCTGATTTTGTCAACGCTTTGACGTAGCGGTTGATGCGCGACGCGCCTCCGTGGTTGTGTATAATCTGCGTGTTCTTGATGAGTGCAACCTGTCCGCCCTGATCCCGAACTCTTTTGCAGATGTCCATATCTTCAAAGTACATCCAGAAATCTTCATCCCATTGAAGATGATGATACCAATTGCGGTGCATCAGCATGACCGAACCTGATACCCAGTCGGGAAATATCACGCTGATGTCAGGTTCGACATTCACAGGCGTCACGCTATTGTTCGAGATTTTGTAAAACATCCGAAGGAAGCTCGTCAGTGTTGCGAGCCGGAGGAAAACGCCATGAGGACGGTCGTCTTTTCCTTTATCCGTCACCTGGCTGCATGAAAGTATGGTGTATTCCGGATGTCGTTCCGCGACATGCACCAGTCGGCTGATTGCTTCAGCGTTGACAATGGTATCGGGATTCAGAAAAAGCAGAAATTCTCCCGAAGAATTCTTCGCACCGAAATTGCAGCCATTGGCAAAGCCATTGTTACCGCTGTTCTCAAGGAAGTAGAACTCAGGGAACTGCCGCACAAATTGTTGAAGTTGATCTCCGCCTGAATCGTTGTCAACAACGATCACCTCCCAGGTGAACTGTAATTCTCCCAGATTGCGCAGGGATTCCAGGCAGCGTTTCAGTGATTTCCAGCCACGATGGTTTACTATGATTATGGATAGTCTCATTAGTTGTGATCTCTGACCGCGCGTAACACTGCCTTTCGCAGGTAGGGTTCCCTGACGACATTGGTCCGCCCGTAATAGTACAACATATATCCATCGGAAAAGGAGGTGCTGAATCCGCTTTGCTTCAGCATGGGCTCCAGAATTCCGGCGTCCTCTTGCCGGTGGTAAGTGCAAATGGCCACTTTAATCTGTGGCTGAGAGGTGAGCGTTCGTGACGCGCCGCGTAGTACTTGAGCCTCTGCGCCTTCTACATCAGCCTTAATAAAATTCACGGTTTGCCCTCCAGAAAAGTAGTCGTCGAGCGACACCGTATTATCGGTAGTCTTGTCGGAGACGTATTTTCTCTCAATTTTCACCTTGTGCTTCCATGGTGCGAAGGTGCTCTCCAGTGCTTTAATCCATCGGTCATCGGTTTCAAAAAGGTAGATAAAGCCGGCCCGCTCGACAACGCTGAGAGAGAAGTTGCCTTCCGCCGCGCCGACGTCGACGACTACATCACCTTCATCGACATCGAAATCGTCCGCGAGATATCGGTGCGGCGAGCGAAGGTCCTGCTCCAGGCGCAAGCTGTTGAAGTACTGTGCCGCCTTCGATGCGCGGCTTCCATTTTTGTAGTATAGCCGCTTCCCTTCCCACAGCATATAGTAGAGTCCGTTCTTGGGATCCCGGGAAAGTTCGATGTCGGATGCATCATATTTCTGGGGAAACTCGTAGGGAAAAACGGATATGTCGTTTTCCCGAAGGTATTCCAGCACTTCTTTCTGATCGCGCGAAATGGCGTCCGCGGGAATACCTTCGAGGTACTCGATGACTCTATTTTTCAGACGGTTAAGCCGAACACGTTTACTCGTAAGTCTTTCGAGGATACTGGATTTCATCAACTGGCTGTTTGGGCTCTGACAAACAACAGGCAGCAAATATCTAATAAGTTACGATCTTTTTCGGCGTTACCCAAATTCCGCTGCAATCATGGCAACCGGGTTTCCTGCAGATCGACACCCAGCAGCGTCCGGGCAATGTCATTCATTTTTTCATAATCCCCCTGAAGGTGGATAGTGAGTTGTCGGTGTTCCTGCGAGGCTCCTGGTTCAAGCTCAAGGGCTGCCGATGAAGACTCGAGTTCATAGAACGGTCCGAGCTGGCCGCCATCTGCCAATGGTCCGTCGTTGTACGCGTTCACTACGTCACCTCCATATGGATTCTTCTGAAGCTCCCATTTTGAATTGACGTAAAGACCGTTTTCGTCCACAGGGAAGAAGATCACAGATAAGATGTTCTTTGCGTAGTCGTAACTCGCTGCAAACGGTTTCGCTGCCTTCGGCGATATACCGATTTTGCTTCGATACTTTCCGTCACACTTCAGTATCAACACGCTGTCTAGTCGCACGAGCCGCTCCGCCGGCACGTCACCGAAATAATTCGTCGTTATCAAAGTGTCCACACCTTCCACAGGTCTGAAGGGGATGAGCGCGACGGTTTGATCGCTCGGCCGCAGCATCGACAGCAACCAGATTGACATGAGTCCTTCTTCTTTTTTCCACGATCGCGTGCCTGCGTTCGTGATCCTGTTGACAGTTTCATAGGCTACGAACGCAGCGTCACCGACTTGCATACCCGTCCTGCTCGCCAGGCTGTTCTTGTCTACCATGATGATGTCGCGCTGCACCGCCACATCGAAGTCGAAACCCGAGTAATTCGTCACTGTGGCACGTTGTTCAAATCGCAGGCGATCAGGGCCTGGTGCAGATTGGTTATAGGAAACCGTATCGACAAAATAGGGGACCTGCCAGTTCGATATTTCGAATGAATCACCCTTGCTGAAGTAAAAAGAATACTGTCCGCCTTCAGGTCCGATCCAGAAACGCTCCTCTCCGCCTACAGGATTGAACTGATCAAGCATTTCGCCGGAGCTAATGAGATCGTAATTGATCCATCCGTAGCTGTCACCCGTTAATCCCTGCGCAGTGCTCGTCATAACGCGTCCCTGGTATTTCGCACTCAGCGCGATGCGCGCATTTCCGGACTCATCCGTGAGTTCAACAACATCAGGAACATGTGCGCGGAGAAACTCCAGGTCGTGTTTGTACGATCCTTCGTGTGTCTCTTCTGCGGGGCGATTTCCACCGCATGCGAGACATGCTACAGCCGAAATGAGGCAAAGGGTGCGTCGAATCAGTCTCATGTTTGTTCGCTCGTAAAAAATCCGAAAATAACCATTTTGATGCCGACCCGGTCATCTTTTTGATTTGCAGCGTATTAATAATGCTCTATCCCGGGCAAACATTTGTTAGGACGTCCGATGGTAATAACATTCGTCGAAAAGGCTCGTAAAAGTTGGAGTGGAATTGAATTTACTCTACTTTTACGGTAGACTAACTATAGTTCAGGGGATATATCCTAGAAAAAGAATAAGGGGTAGTTATGCAAAGCTTTCGAACGGAACTAGAAGATATCAATAACCCTGTAGTCCAGGAGGACATCATCCGACTGGAGCGTCAGATCCGTTTGTACCGCGAGGGCAAGATCGATGACGACAAATTCAGGAGTCTCCGCTTGTCGCGGGGTATTTACGGTCAGCGTCAGCCTGGCGTGCAAATGGTTCGCATCAAACTTCCTTTCGGACGTGTAACCACCCAACAACTGCGACGGATTGCTGACATTTCAGATGAATATGCAAGTGGCAACCTTCACGCCACCACGCGTCAGGATATTCAGATTCACCACGTGAGTCTTGATCGCACGCCGGAATTGTGGACGAAACTTGAGGAGGATGGTGTGACCATTCGCGAAGCTTGCGGTAACACCGTGCGCAACGTGACGGCTTCTGCAACTGCGGGTGTAGATCCCAAGGAGCCATTCGATGTGTCTCCTTATGCTTACGAGACCTTCAAGTACTTCCTGCGCAATCCGATTTGCCAGGACATGGGTCGCAAGTTCAAGATATCGTTCAGTTCCAGCGAAGATGATACGGCGTTCGCTTTTATTCACGACGTAGGTCTTATTCCGAAGATTCGCGATAACGAGCGGGGCTTTAAGGTATACATCGGCGGTGGACTCGGTGCCAACCCGTACCTGGCTGTCCCGGTTTATGAATTCCTCCATGAGGACAAGATCATTCCTTTTATTGAAGGCGTCCTTCGAGTATTCGACCGCTACGGTGAAAGAACCCGCCGGATGAAGGCGCGTTTCAAATTCCTACTCGAGGATCTCGGTGTCGAACGCTTCATGGAATTGCTTGAAGAGGAAAGCAAGGCATTGAGCGTACATTCATACAAGATCAATCGCGACATTCTTCCGGCTCCCATTATGGCGCAGGAATTGAATGGCGTTGCTCGCCCCGTGATTGACGAGGACAAATTTGAGAAGTGGAGAAAGACTAACGTTTTCGCACAAAAACAGGAGGGATACTTTGGCGTTTACGTCAAGTTACCTCTTGGTAATCTTTCCTCAGATCATGCGCGAAAGTTTGCTGACATTGTCGACAAGTACGCGGCAAACGAACTTCGTGTCACCGTAAATCAGGGATACCTGATTCGCTTCGTTCGCGAGAAAGCGCTGCCTCATCTTTTCGCTGCGCTTGACAAACTCGCTCTGGCTGAGCCCGGCTTCGACAGTGTCGCGGATATCACGGCATGCCCGGGATCAGATACATGTAATCTCGGAATATCCAGCAGCTACGGTATCGCAGTTGCGCTTGAAAAGATGATCAAGGAGGAATATCCTGATCTCATCTTTAACAACGACATAAAAATCAAGATCAGCGGATGCCCGAACTCTTGCGGTCAGCACACCATTGCCAGCATCGGCTTCCATGGAAGTTCCGTAAAGGACAAGAAGGGTGGCGTGCTGCCAGCGCTTGTCGTACTCCTCGGTGGCGCAAGGCTTTCTGACGGACAGGGCATCGTTGCTGAAAAGATACTTAAGATTCCGAGCAAGCGCGGAGTTGAAGCTATGCGCATCCTCCTCGACGACTACGAAGCCAATGCGCTTGAAGGAGAATATTACCACAACTATTATCAACGCATAGGTGGACGTAAGTACTTCTACGATTTGCTGAAGCCGCTTGGTGATCTTACGAACATCGCTCCTGAAGAGTATATCGACTGGGATGAGGATCATAACTTTATTCTCCACACAGCAACAGGTGAATGTGCCGGCGTTATTATCGACCTGGTTGCTACCCTGCTGTATGAAAGTGAGGAGAGAGTAGGTTGGGCAGCTGAGGCTCTTGACCTTGGACACTATGCTGACTCGATCTATCATAGCTACGGAGCCTTCATCAACACGGCCAAGGCGTTGCTACTCACGAACGACATTCGCGTAAGCACGCAAATACAAGTGCTTGATGAGTTCAACAAGGCGTTTGCTGACGCCTTCCCTGATGTTGGTAACTTCCGTGACTATGTGCTGCGCATCAACCGCAATGAACCGTCGGAATCCTTTGCTCTGCAATACATGAACGACTCGCGCAAGTTCCTCAAGGATGTGATTGCATTCCGCGAGAACCAGCGGGTAACCGTTGAAGCCAAATGAATCAGGAAGGCAGACATGGCACGCCCAGGATTACCTTGATCGGCGCAGGTCCCGGCGATCCGGACTTGCTTACCATCAAAGGCCTGCGTGCGCTGCAATCGGCCGACGTCGTTTTATACGATGCTCTTGTTTCAGACGCGTTGCTCACGCTCATTCCCCATGATGTTCCCGCCTGGTCAGTAGGCAAACGTGCCGGAGCACATTCATTCCGCCAGGATGAGATCAATACGCTGATGGTAGACTTCGCCTATCGGTATGGTCACGTCGTGCGACTTAAAGGCGGCGATCCGTTTGTCTTTGGTCGCGCTCAGGAGGAAATTGAATTTGCTCTTTCCCGAGGCATTGAAGTTAACGTTATCCCCGGAGTCAGCAGTGCATTTGCTGTTCCTGGTGCGCTCAACATTCCCCTTACAAGCCGTGGTGTGAGCGACAGCTTCTGGGTGGTAACAGGTACGACCCGGTCGGGTAGTGTATCTGACGACCTGCGGCTTGCTGCACAATCATCTGCAACGATCGTAATCCTGATGGGGATGTCGAAGATCGCTGAGATCATGCGTACATTTGAGGCGCACGGCCGGTCTTCCACACCCGTTGCCGTTATTCAGAATGGTACGCTTCCCAACCAGCGATCTGTCGTTGGCACTGTCTCAACTATCGTCGACGACGTAGTGCGCGCGGGAATTGGATCGCCTGCGGTCATCGTTGTTGGCGAGGTTGTCCGTTTTGCAAAGGAAGCCGGCCTCGGCGACTTGCTTCGGTCAGCTGTCCAATAAATCTCCATGGATCAGAATCGTCTATTCCCGGTTTTCCTCAAGCTGGAGGAGTTACACACGTTGCTCGTTGGCGCGGGTAATGTTGGCCTGGAAAAGCTCACTGCAATTTTGAAGAATAGTCCCGAAGCCCGGGTCACTGTCGTTGCTCCATTCATTTCAGAAGGAGTGCGCGAACTGGCGGTCTCGCATCCTCGCGTGCGGCTTGTCCCGCGAAAATTCCGCCGCACCGATCTGGTCGGTGCCGACGTCGTTATCCTCGCCACGAGCGATCGCGCCCTGCATGAGCGGATCCGTAAGGAGACGAGGAAAAGGGGAATCCTGATCAATGTGGCGGACACGCCGGATTTGTGCGACTTCTATCTGGGCTCAATAGTCACGAAAGGAAATCTTCGCATAGGCATATCAACGAACGGCAAGTCGCCCACCATCGCCCGTCGCCTCCGCGAGTTCTTTGAGCTTGCACTACCTGACGAAGCCGACGAACTGCTCGCCAACATGAACCGCATCCGCGACCGCATCGCTGGGGACCTGAAGGAGAAAGTCAGAGCGCTGAATGAGATTACGGCGTCGTGGCTGGAGAGAAAGTAGGCAGTTGGCACGGCCCTAACGTAAACACGTAAACACGTTACCTCCTCCAATTCGCCGGGTCCACCCTCCACGCTTTCAACGATACGAGTTGTTCCTGGGTGATGTACCTCTGGTCGATCGCATAGCGCAACAGGTGGCTGTAGTCAGAGAGGCAAATTAGCGAGGTGTCTGCTTCGTAAAAATTCTTGCTGGCGACGTCGAATCCATAGTTGAAGACCGAGACCATGCCGATCACCTGGATGCCGCGTTCGCGAAGCGCTTGTACGGCCCTCAGGGAACTTCCTCCGGTTGACACCAGGTCTTCCACCACAACGGCACGGTGTCCTTTTACAATGCGGCCCTCGACGAGGTTTTCCATCCCGTGCTCTTTGGGTTTGGATCGTACGTAGATCATCGGAAGATTCATGGCCTCTGCCACAAGTGCTGCCTGTGGGATACCGGCTGTTGCGACGCCGGCGATCACCTCGGCTGTGAAATAATTTTCTCGGATAGCCGAGACCAACCCTTCCTTGATCTCGCGGCGAATGTCGGGATAGGAAAGCGACAATCGGTTGTCGCAATAGATGGGCGACTTCCACCCGGAGCTCCAGGTGAAGGGTCGTTCGACATTAAGTTTGATGGCTTCAATTTGAAGAAGGAGGGAGGCGATACGGGCTGCCGTCCGCTCCTGAACTTTAATGATCGGCATGGTCGAAATATAGGGTTTTGGAGAAAGGTTTCCACCATTTTGAAAACGCCCGGGCAAAAAACGTGGGCGATGCTTGCCCGCGAGGAAATTATTTATTCTTTTGCGAACATGGTGGCGCTTAACCTGATTTTTCATGATTGTTTTCATCAACGATATCCCCGTCCGGTTGTTGAAGGGTAATGAGGAACCGGACCCGGGACATGTTAACGTTAGCATAGATGCCGCCACCGGCCCAATCTCCCGTGCCTCACTGATCAATCACGTCCACATCCGCAATGTCAGGGAGAAGGACCTCGATACCATCCTCGATTATCTGAACTCCAACGTTCCTACAGCGCTGCTGTCGCTTTACCTGTCCATACCGGAATACGACAAGGTGAAGGCATATTTCAAGAAGAAGTTTAAGGTCATAAAGGCAGCCGGAGGATTGGTACGCAAGAAGGAAAAATTCCTTATGATCTATCGCCTCAAAAAATGGGATCTGCCGAAGGGAAAAAAGGAAAAAGGGGAACGTTACAAGGATACAGCCATTCGTGAGGTCGAAGAAGAATGCAACATCACGGTTAAACTCGATCGGAAGATCTGCACCACCTGGCACACGTATACCATGAACCGTCGACCGATGCTGAAAAAGACACGATGGTACGCAATGGATGTCGTAGACGACAACCGTATGAAGCCTAACGTCGACGAAGACATTGAGGAAGTTCGCTGGATGCGGAAGAAAGAAGTTTACCACGCACTCGATCACTCATACGAGTCAATCAGCTACGTCTTTCAGCAATACTACGCACTATTTGAGTTGAAGATCCCTCCTCAGAGTTCGTAAGGCAGGAATTTCGATACGTCGCCGCCGTAGAAATGCACCTCCCGGATAATGGAGGAGTTGATCGCGGCATATTCCGGAGAGGTAATCAGAAAAACAGTCTCAAGTTCGTTGTTCAGGTATCGGTTTACCTGTGATATGCTGTTCTCGTATTCAAAGTCCGTCGTGTTCCTCAGCCCTCTCAAAATATAGCGCGCTCCATGTTTCCGGGCGAACTCCGCGGTGAGTTCCTGGAATGTAGCCACACTTATCGCGGGATAGTCGGCAAACGTTGCCCGTATCTTTTCAATCATGTAGTTCAGTTCGAAGTACCGCGTCGTCTTCTTGGTATTGTGGCCCAGCGCGATGATGATTTCATCGAACAGTTTTAGTCCACGAAGGACGATGTCTTCATGTCCTTTCGTAAAAGGATCGAACGAACCGGGGAAGAGGGCGATTTTCTTCATAGCGATGCTCGCTATTCGAGGAGGTGCATCCCATATAGATCCAGGTACTGATGATCCTGGATTTCGTCAAAGGGATATCCGAACTGCAGGAAGCGCGGACGCGCCCCGAACGTGACATTGTTGATGTATTTGTAAAACTCGTGATAGTGCGGCGAGTTTTTGCCAAGATAGCCCCACAACACCACCTGACTCGTCTGCTGGTCCATGTTCAGCGTTTTCATGACCATCATGATATACTTCACGTAGTCCGGGAATTGCTTAATCACGAACTGATTGTAGAAAATCAGCCGGTTATTGGTGCAGGACAGAATGTGCAGCTTGAAACGGTCGATGAAAATATAGAGCGGATTATCCTGACGCGAGGATGCGTAGTCCATTACGCTTTCGATCAGGCAGGCCGACTGATGAAGAAACACCGGCTGCCTTGACGGATACATGCGCGTGATCCATTCTCTCAGGTCGCGCGGGATAGCGAATACGGTTTTGGCCTCTGCCCTGGGATTGTTGACGTACAGGACGTCTTCGGTTACAGTATCAGTCGCTGCATTAAAACCCAGGTAATCCGTCGCAGCATCCGCAATGAAGAGTGTGTCAGGCACCTGGACGAATTTCGCGTTCTTCACCGATACCTTTACCTGGTTCCAGAAGCCAGCTTTCAGTAGTTCGTGAGAGTCGAAAATCAGATCAAGGACCGACATGAGGTCCTTGTGTTGTTGCACGCTGGGGAGGACGTAATCTTCGAGCCACAGCAGTCGTTGCTCGGCTGCGCCGACAACCGCCACCTGCAGGTCGCGCAGGCCAACGTGGATGAGCAGGTTATAAAGGTGAAGGTTTTCTTCGTCAAACCGCTCGTCCTTGATTTTTTTGATCAGCTTATACTGAAGGCCCGTGGTCTGCAAATTATTCCCAGTTACCCGATGTATTGACGTCCGTCTTTGATCCGAATTGGAGAGGTTGTCTGTTCCTGGCTTCGTTAGACGGCCTGCGGTTCGGGTTGATCGGAGCCGGATCCCACACGTGAATAACGTCTACCAGCAAGCCATTACGGTCAATTTTACCCGTGTAGATACCGAATTCCTTGCCCGAGCCGGGAACAATGTTCAGTTGACTGATATCCATGTTGGGATCGAACTGCCAGTCCCAGAGCGTGATAAGATATTGCCCTTTGGTAACCTTGTCGCCGGGATTCACTTTCGCAAGATCGCTGATAGTTCCCTTTTCGAGGAACGCAAAGTCTTCCACGCGTCCGTTGCTTTCGCGGCGGAGAGAATACGACTTGCCTCCCTTAAATACCTGATCACCGACCTTTGCACCAAAGCCCAGGAACGTACCGTCGTCTGCCGAATTAATAGTTGTGGTTTTCTTGAAGATTCGGTCTTTCGCGGGAACGAATCCCAGCGTATCGATTTGCACGCGAATGCTGTCCCGTCCGTAGCTGAGGGGAATGATCGTTTCAGTCCGTACGGTGATGGGTACTTGAGCCGTTTGGATGAAATTGATCAATGAATCCCAGTTCGAGGTGTATCGGCCGTGCTGCTCCCTGAATACTTTTTCCGCTTCACGAATTACGGCGAGCTTCGCAGTGATCTGAGCCTCGGTTACCTTAATGGATTCCTGCTCTTTAATCGTCGTGCTGATGCTGTTCCAAAGGTACCCCGCCAATGCGATGGCGACTAAGAGCAGTACGATCGATACGATTTTAGTAACGTTCATTCTTACAGGTTTAAGAGTTACAATAATAAAGATTTTGGCCGTTAAATCGCAATATGAACCCGCAACGGCGGTCTTATATTTTCCAATATCCGTAGGCTGTTTTCAAGCTTTCCGGAGTGCTGAAAATCCGGAAGATCCCGTGTTTTTCCGATGCCTTCACCTTGCCGAGTTCCTCGAACGACATGAACCGCGCCGCGGTGATGATCTGTTTATCGGGCGGCAATTCGGGATCAATGCCCTTTCTGAGGGTTCCATCCCTCTGTTCCACCTCAAAAAACAGCTCTATGGCGTGCAGGGGCGTGTTCAGGTACTCAAACACACATAAAAACCGGCCGGTTTGTACCTGCAGGCCCGTCTCCTCCCGGAATTCCCGCTCGATTGTCTCCGGAACGGTTGATCCGAACTCCACGCCGCCCCCGGGAGGAGCCCAAAAATCGCCTTCCGTAAGGCCGACGTGGTTGACCACCAGCACGCTGTCCCCATGCCAGCAAATGCCGCAGGCCCGGACCCTGACGCGGTTTCCATATATTCCGTCGATTTCAGGGACCATCGGTGGTTACCTTTTGTTTAAATACGAAATCGAACTAAAAGTCACGTCAACCCCGAAAATTCACGTGGATTGGCAATATTGTTGTACGATCTGTCGTAAATTTGAGCAAAAAAACAGCGCATCATGAAGCACGTCATATTTTTCGCGGTTTGCCTTGCCACATTCTCAGCGTATAGCCAGGAGGTGGCCAAGAAGGAAAATGGTCCCGTCATCACCTGGAAGGAAAGCAGCTACGATTTCGGCGACATCCGTGCAGGAGAAAAGGTAGAACACACCTTTGTCTTCACGAATACGGGTAATGAACCTCTCATCATCACCAACGTTCAGGTTACCTGCGGTTGCACTACTCCTAAAGGCTTCCCGCGTGATCCTATCGCTCCGGGACAATCGGGTGAGATTACCGTTGCCTTCAACAGCGCCGGTCGGGTAGGAAAACAGAATAAGGTTGTAACGGTTGTGTCAAATTCTGTGGGCAACACGAACCAGATTTCGTTCACTGCGAACGTGCTCAGGCCAGAGAATCCGTAAAGCGATCCGATATCATTCTAAGAGGTCCTTTCAGGACCTCTTTTTTTTGCCACACCCAGAGCGAGCAGCAGCCATCCTGCGATGAAAGCCGTGCCTCCAAACGGTGTTATCGCTCCGAATGCGGGTATGTCAAGAATGGAAAGCACATACAGACTTCCGCTGAATACCAGCACACCACCCGCGAAACACCAGGCTGACGCGCGCAGGAGGCCCGACATTTCCTTTTGTGACGAAAGCCCTACGGCCAGAAGCGCAAGGGCGTGATAAAACTGGTACTCAACCGCAAGGTTATAGGTGTCGAGGCGTCCCAAGGCCACCAGCCGATCCTTTAAAGCGTGAGCGCCAAAGGCGCCCAGAGCAACGGCGGTCATACCCGCTAGCGCGCCAATCACAAGGGTGTTTGTTCTATTCATGATTTTGATTCGGTGAGCTGGGCTTCAACTTCGTTCGCCAAATATTGCAGATCCGATTCTTACCAGCGTGCTGCCTTCCTCAATGGCAATCTGATAGTCACTACTCATACCCATCGACAATTCGGTAAAGCGCACATTAGACGGCGTGTTCATGGTCTTTATCTTGTCGAACAACTCACGCAGCCCCCGGAACTCACGCCGGATCTGTTCCTCATCGTCTGTCAGCGTGGCCATACCCATGAGGCCCCTGATTTCAACATGGTGCAGATCTGCTGTTGTTGGTGACGTTACGACTTCGGGAACTTCGTCGGGACCAAATCCGAATTTCGTTTCCTCTTCTGCGATGTGTACCTGTATCAGGCAGGGTATTACCCGGGACACACGCTCGCCCTGCCGGTTGATCTCATGCAGAAGTTTTACGCTATCTACCGAGTGAATGAGCGCGACAAAATCTGCAATGTATTTTACCTTGTTCCGTTGCAGGTGGCCGATCATGTGCCACTCAATGTCGGCGGGAAGCTGTGGCTGCTTTTCCACCATTTCCTGCACGCGGTTCTCTCCAAAAATCCGCTGACCCGCGTTGTATGCCGCCATAATTTTGTCAACCCCATGTGTTTTGCTGACAGCCACAAGCCTGCAGCCGGCGGGCAATGTACGGGTTAATCGCGATATGTTATTTTCGACATTCATTCCGTAATTTTGACACCCCGTTGGGGATCAAAACAGCTGCAAAAGTATGGCTATACTGGGAGAATTGCTCAAAAAAGGCATTCGCATCCGCGAAATGCTTGAGCAGGAATACTCCTCGCCGTTCGATCTTCAGAAAAAGGAGCTCAAAGAACTTTTGATCGCGGCCAGCCAAACCGAGTTCGGAAAGCACTATGGCTTTTATGATATCCTCCGCGCTTTCCGTGCCTCCCCCCGCGACTTTTACCAGGAATTCAAGACGCGCATCCCGATTCACACGTACGATGCCATATTTAACACATGGTGGAAGCGTTGCCTCCAGGGCGAACGCAATGTGTGCTGGCCGGGTCGGGTAAAATATTTTGCACTGAGCTCCGGCACGTCCGAGGCATCATCGAAATACATACCGGTGACCAAGGACATGACGAAGGCGATTCAAAAGACAAGCATCCGACAGATTCTTACGCTCTCCAAGTATGACCTTCCGGCACACATCTTCGAATCGGGCATTCTCATGCTGGGTGGGAGTACACACCTGAACCACCGGGGCAGCTACTTTGAAGGCGACCTGAGCGGCATCCAGGCAGCACGATTGCCTTTCTGGTTTCAACACTTTTATAAGCCCGGAAAACAGATTGCGAAGACG
>Ga0079224_100009168_pt1 | contig 13463 bp, 8 predicted proteins | sample Stecom2015_FD_80414 | JGI IMG/M metagenome (GOLD analysis project Ga0079224, IMG submission 80414) | Agricultural soil microbial communities from Utah to study Nitrogen management - Steer compost 2015 | ecosystem: Environmental > Terrestrial > Soil > Agricultural land | place: USA: Utah... | reverse complement strand
CGTAGTTAACAATTATAAGAGTGATATCGCAATAGATGCACTCGCTGTGGCACAGTCCATCCCTCCATGTATTCTACTGGCCGTGTCAATGGTTGCCACGGATGTACGCTGCTTTTCAGGAGGAGATGGAACAGCGACTGTAAATGTATCGGGTGGAGTGAGTCCGTATGTATATCAGTGGTCAAATGGAGCGACAACTGCCAATCTTTCAAGTTTGACTTCGGGAATATATACAGTCACTGTGACAGATGCTCTCAACTGCAGTTCTAACACATCAGTTACGATTGCTGAACCCAATCCGTTAAATGCCAGTTTTGCTGTGGTTAATGAAACTTTCCCGGGTGCCGCTAATGGGGAATTGGATCTCACAATCAGCGGGGGTACACCGCCATACACATTTAATTGGTCGAACGGAGCGACCTCAGAGGATATCAGTTCATTAGTTGCGGGAGTATATACCGTCACGATTACTGATGATCAAGGCTGCGTGTTGATTGGAAGTGAGGAGGTTAGCACAGGTAGCTGTGATCATCTTATCAGTACTTTTCCATATGAGGAAAGTTTTGAGACCGGTATGGGATTCTGGACTCAGGATACAGATGATGACTTTAACTGGACTCGTGATTCAGGCGGTACACCAAGTTCAGGAACAGGACCGACTTCCGGCTTTGAGGGTGCATATTACCTTTATACTGAAGCTTCCGGTAACCCATACTCAACAGCCAGTATTACAAGTCCATGTTTGAACCTGGATCAACTCGCGTACCCCGAGTTAAGCTTTGCTTACCATATGTACGGCATTGACATAGGTTCATTGACCTTACTCGTTAGCACAGATAATGGAGGTACATGGGTTGAATTGTGGACGAACTCCGGCAACCAAGGGAATAGCTGGTATGATGTGGTCATCCCGATTGATCAATACAAATCCTCAGCCACAAAGCTAAAATTTGTGGGTAATACCGGACCGAATTTTAGAAGTGACATGGCTATTGATGCTGTAAATATATCAGATAGCACCCCTCCTTGTAATCAGCCGTCAGTGTCAATATCAGGGACGGATGTCAGCTGTTTTGGGGGGGCAGATGGGACCGCTAACGCAACAGTTTCTGGAGGGCAAGCGCCTTACAGTTACCTGTGGTCAAACGGTGCGACGAGCTCTCAAATTTCAGGATTACCAAGTGGCACCTATGAACTTACTGTCACAGACGCTTTGAATTGCACTAATACGGCTTCAATCAGCATTGCAGAACCCGCTCCAATATCTCTGACGTTTCAGGTGATTGATGAGGCATATCCGGGTGCTTTGAACGGTGAAGTTACTACCCAAATTAGTGGGGGCGATGCACCCTATGAGTTCGCTTGGTCAAATGGAGAAACATCGCAAAATCTGACTGGCTTGCAAGCAGGCACGTATATTGTGACGGTTACTGATGTCAATTCATGCATAGCTATAGAACAGGTTGTTATTGGACTGTCAGGTTGTGATGTATTGGTTTCGAATTTCCCGTATGATGTGAGCTTTGAAGGTGGAATGGAAGAGTGGGAGCAATCTGGGGCGGATCAAATGGATTGGACGCGTCGAAGTGGGCAGACACCAAGTAATGGTACAGGCCCTAATTCAGCATTCGACGGAAATTTCTATCTATATACAGAGTCATCCGGAAACTCCAACAAGTCAGCCATCCTGACCAGTCCTTGCCTGAATTTGACAGGTGTTACCGACCCAGTACTATCCTTCGCATACCACATGTATGGCAGGGATATAGGCTCGCTGCATGTCGAAGTCAGCACTGATAATGGGAATACCTGGACTCAGATTTGGTCGAAAATTGGTGAGCAAGGAAATGCCTGGTACACAGATTCTGTTTCGCTTGAGGGGTATAAGGTAACTGCTACGAAGCTAAGATTTGTAGGTCAAACCGGCAATGGGTTTAGGAGCGATTTAGCTATCGATAAGATACAAGTTGATGGATTTGTGCCTAATTGCAATCAGCCAATAATTAGTATTGTGAAAAGTGATGTCGGTTGTAATGGAGATGCAGACGGTGTTGTTGAATTAATGCTGTCAGGAGGAACCGCACCTTATGAGATTTTGTGGTCAACTGGTGATACAAGCGCAAATATAGAAAACCTAGCCGCAGGTACTTATCAAGTAACTGTTACAGACCAGCTCAACTGCCCAGCAAACGAGTCGGTTGTAATTAATCAACCGTCAGAAATAGTGCTTGACTTTGATGTGTTGAATGAAAGTTTTGCAGGTGCCTCAGACGGGTCGATTGATTTAAGTGTACAGGGTGGAACAAACCCATATACCTATATTTGGTCGAATGGTGCTAGCTCGGAGGATATTTCCGCTTTGAGTGCGGGCACATATTTGATTACCGTTACAGACAACAATGGGTGTGATGTGTCAGAATCAGCTATGGTTGTAGTGGCGCCTCAATGTACGCCATATGCAGGCTTCCCCTACTTTGAAGGCTTTGAACAAGGCCTCGGTCAGTGGGTACAGGACCCAGGTGATGCCTTTGATTGGTCAAGACGTTCGGGTAAGACACCGAGTAACGCAACAGGCCCTAATGGCGCTTCTCAGGGTAATTTTTATATATACACTGAAGCAACTGGTCAATTTGGAACAGCGATATTAGAGAGCCCTTGCGTGGATTTAGCTGGTACGAACAGTCCCGAACTTAGCTTTGATTACCATATGTACGGGAATAACATGGGAAGTCTCGCACTGGAGATCAGCCTCGATGGAGGTAGTTCCTGGATGGCTTACTGGAGCAGGTCAGGTAATCAAGGCAACCAATGGCTAAATTACAAGTCTGATTTAAGTGCCTACGTCGGACAAACAGTTAAATTCAGATTTAAAGGGACTATTGGTAATGGATTCAGAAGCGATATGGCAGTTGATGCGTTTTCGATTTCCGAACCAACCAATGCGCCTGCTGGCTTAGTATTAGGTAAGGTGTCCAGTAATTTGAACTTAGAATCTTTGTTCCCGAATCCTGCAAGCGATGATCTGATCGTCGAATTATCAGGGCTTAACAAAGGTGTTGTAATCTGGACTATACTGGATCCTCTCGGTAAGGTTGTGAAAAATGGCAAGCTAGATGTCGCAGACTCTATATACGACTTACCTATGTCTGTATCCGACTTAAATTCCGGGTATTACCTTCTTACTATTTCGAATGAAGGACAGACAGTCACAGGGAAATTAGTAGTCCAACGTTATTAATATTGCAGTTTGGGATTTATGTAAAACAAGGTGAGTGCAAAAGCACTCACCTTGTTTCGCTTTGGCACAAGTTAAAGGGGAATATTGCCGTGTTTTTTTGCTGGTAGACTTTCCTTTTTATTTTCAAGCATAGAAAATGCCTTAATAAGCTTTACTCTCGTGGCTGTGGGATCTATTACCTCGTCGATAAAACCACGCTCTGCAGCTTTATATGGATTCGCAAATAGCTCCGCATACTCTTGTTCCTTTTTTGCGAGCATTTCTGCGGGCTTGTCGGCCATTTCTATTTCTTTCTTGAAAATAATTTCACTGGCACCTTTAGCCCCCATTACAGCTATTTCCGCACTTGGCCATGCATAGTTGAGATCAGCACCGATGTGCTTTGAATTCATCACGTCATAGGCTCCACCATAGGCCTTTCTTGTGATTACGGTTACTCTGGGCACAGTTGCTTCACTGAAAGCGTAAAGCAGTTTTGCACCATTTGTAATAATAGCATTCCACTCTTGGTTAGTGCCGGGTAAAAACCCAGGGACGTCTTCAAGTACTAAAAGCGGAATATTGAATGCATCGCAGAATCTGACAAATCGAGCTCCTTTTTTGGAGCTGTCAACATCTAATACACCCGCAAGACTCATCGGTTGATTAGCTACGATGCCAATGCTTCTACCAGCCAATCGCGCAAATCCAACAATGATGTTGTCGGCGTATTCGGCTTGTATTTCAAGAAAAGACTTCATATCAACCAACTCGTTGATCACCTCGTGCATATCATAAGGTGTTTGCGAAGATTCCGGCACAATATCGCGTAACCTGGGGCGGAGTTCCTCACCAAACTGATAGAGTAGAGCTGGGGGCTTTTCTTCACAATTCTGAGGAAAATAACCGATTAAGCTTCGAATTTTAGCAATGGCTTCAACGTCATTTTCAGAAGTGAGGTGAGTCACCCCGGATTTTGTGGCATGAGTGTGTGCACCACCCAGTTCTTCAGCAGTAACCGTTTCGTTGGTTACCGTTTTTACCACATTGGGGCCGGTAACGAACATGTAGGAGCTCTCTTCAACCATCAGAATAAAGTCTGTCATTGCTGGCGAGTATACTGCGCCTCCTGCACAAGGTCCCATAATAGCAGAAATTTGCGGAATGACACCGGAGGCTTTTACATTGCGGTAAAAGATATCTGCATAGCCTCCTAGTGATCGCACTCCTTCCTGTATTCTGGCTCCACCTGAATCATTCAAGCCAATCACCGGGGCTCCATTCTTCATCGCCAAATCCATCACTTTACAGATCTTTTCAGCATGAGTTTCTGATAGAGAGCCCCCAAATACGGTAAAATCCTGGGAGAAAACATAAACTAATCGGCCATTAATTTGACCATAACCAGTAATTACACCATCCCCATAATACTTTTGCCCCTCCATCCCAAATTCAGTAGTTCGGTGTGTAACGAGCATTCCTAGTTCTTCAAAAGTGCCGGGGTCCAGGAGTAATTCAAGTCTCTCGCGTGCCGTTAACTTTCCTTTGGAATGCTGAGCTTGTATCCGCTTATCTCCGCCACCTCTCTGGGCCTCGGCAATTTTTTGGTTTAGATCGATTATTTTTTTCTCAAGCATATAATTCAGGTTTAGTGCAGCATGTCACTTTTTGATAATAATTTACTGAGCAGTTCTATGGCGGCGCTTGCAATGACCGTTCCCGGGCCAAATATTCCTTCCACGCCTAAATTTCTTAGAAATGTATAGTCGTTTGGCGGTATTACCCCCCCAACAATCACCATAATGTCCTCACGACCGAGTTTCTTAAGCGCATCTATTGTCTGTGGTACTAGTGTTTTGTGTCCTGCAGCCAGCGATGAAATGCCGAGGATATGTACATCGTTGTCAACGGCGTTCATTGCGGCTTCTTCCGGTGTTTGAAAAAGCGGACCTACATCAACGTCAAAGCCCAGATCCGCAAAACTTGTTGCGATAATTTTGGCTCCTCTGTCATGCCCATCCTGGCCCAATTTAGATACAAGGATCCTAGGCCTTCGACCTACTCTTTCTTCAAATTCTCGTGTGAGTTGGATCGCCTTTTTAAAACTTTCATTGTCCTTCATTTCCGATGAATAAACTCCGGTAATTGTTTGATTATTCGCTTGATAACGACCAAAAGCCTTTTCCATAGCGTCTGAGATTTCTCCCAGGCTAGCCCTAAATCTAGCTGCCTGAACTGCGGCTTCCAAGAGATTGCCTTTGCCAGATTGAGCAATTTGAGTCAGCTGGTCCAGGGCTTTTTCAACCATGGCTTTGTCACGATTTTCTTTTATGCGCTTTAGCTTATTGATCTGAGCAGTTCTAACGGCCGAATTATCAATTTCCAACAGTTCGATATGTGCTTTATCATCGCTTTGAAAGATATTAACGCCGACTATTTTATTATCGCCACTATCAATTTTTGCTTGTTTTCTTGCGGCTGCTTCTTCTATTCTTCGTTTAGGCAGCCCATCCTCTATAGCTTTCGTCATGCCACCGAGATCCTCTATTTCCTTGATCAGGCCTCTTGTCTTATGTAAAAGTCTATCAGTAAGGTATTCAAGGTAATAAGATCCTGCCCAGGGGTCGACGGCAGATGTAATATCCGTTTTTTGTTGAAGGATCAACTGTGTATCTCTTGCAATTTTGGCAGAGAAGTCAGTGGGAAGAGCAATTGCTTCATCCAAAGAGTTCGTGTGAAGGGACTGTGTACCGCCAAAGGCTGCGGCCATGGCTTCAATGCAAGTGCGAGTAATATTATTAAAAGGATCCTGTTCGGTAAGGCTCCAGCCTGAAGTTTGACAATGCGTTCTCAATGCCGATGATTTGGCATTTTCAGGAGAAAAGCCTTGGACTAACTCAGCCCATAACACCCTTCCCGCTCTCAGCTTGGCTATCTCCATGAAAAAATTCATGCCTATTGCCCAAAAGAAAGAGATGCGAGGCGCGAATTGGTCTATGTTCAACCCAGCTTGAAGGCCTGTTCTAATATATTCGAGCCCATCTGCCAGTGTGTATGCCAGTTCCAAATCAGCAGTAGCGCCTGCCTCATGCATATGGTATCCGCTTACCGATATTGCATTGAATCTGGGCATATGCGATGAGGTGTAGGCAAAGATGTCTCCAACGATTTTCATGGAGTGTTTTGGAGGGTAGATATAAGTGTTGCGCACCATGAACTCCTTCAGAATATCATTTTGGATGGTGCCGCTGAGGTCTGCCAATTTTACGCCCTGTTCTTCAGCGGTGACTATGTAAAATGCCATGATGGGTATAACGGCCCCATTCATGGTCATAGACACGGACATTTTGTCCAATGGGATTTGATCAAACAAAATTTTCATATCCTCTACCGTGTCGATTGCAACCCCAGCTTTACCCACATCGCCAACGACCCTCGGGTGATCCGAGTCATAGCCTCTGTGCGTTGGGAGGTCGAAGGCAACTGAAAGCCCTTTTTGTCCTTGAGCCAAATTTCTTCTATAAAAAGCATTGCTCTCCTCGGCACTTGAAAAGCCCGCGTATTGCCTGATCGTCCATGGCCTTTGTACGTACATGGTACTGTATGGGCCCCTTAAATAGGGGGGGATACCCGATACAAAGGCGAGGTGTTCAATTTCTTCACGATCTGTTGGGCCAAAATCATGACTGATTGGAATTCCTTCCGGGGTTAATATCCCCTTGTGGGTTTGCATTGACTTTCGACCCAATTCAGGGTTGAAGTCCTGGTTGAGAATTCTTTTCATGCCGGATTTATTTTCGCTGTGACCATTGGACACTAGTAATAGGTAGTCGAATCGAAGCTTCGTGCGCCTCGAATAATCCGACCGCAAGTTTTGCGGCTAACTCAGCTAGAGGTCTTTCTTGTTCTTCAAGCTTTTCAGGTGTAAAATACTTTTCAACAAAGTGGGTATCGAATTGCCCAGCTCTAAATGCCTCGTGTTCCATTACAAATATTCCAAAGGGGAGTGTCGTTCCAGGTCCCTTTATTTGGTATTGGCCAATCGTTTTGATCATTCGCGTGATGGCTTCTTCCCTGGTTTTACCCCAAACAATTAATTTAGAGATCATTGGGTCGTAATAAATGGGAATGTCCATTCCAGCTTCGTACCCATCATCAACCCGCATATGCATTCCCTTTGGTCTGTGATATTGTACAATTTTATCGATGCTGGGCATAAAATTGTTGAAGGGGTCTTCTGCATAGACGCGCAGCTCAATAGCGTGTCCTTTTATAGATAAGTCATTTTGTGAAAAGCTCAAGGCCTCACCACGGGCAATTCTAATCTGCTGCTCGACTAGATCGATATGTGTTATCATCTCGGTCACGGGGTGTTCCACCTGTAACCTGGTGTTCATTTCAAGAAAATAAAAATTCTTGTCTTCGTCAAGTAAAAACTCAACTGTTCCGGCACCTACATAGTTGCAACTCCGGGCTACGTTGACGGCCGCTTCCCCCATGGCCTTCCTGAGTTTGTCATCCAGAATGGCAGAAGGCGCTTCTTCTACGACTTTTTGGTGACGACGTTGAATTGAACATTCACGTTCAAACAAATACAAATGGTTGTCGTATTGGTCAGAAAGTATTTGGACTTCGATATGCCTGGGAGAGGCAACGTATTTTTCAATAAAGACAGAGCCATCTCCGAAGGCTGACATTGCCTCGCTGATTGCTCTATTCATTTGTTCCTCCAATTCGTCAACGCTTTTCACTATTCGCATGCCCTTTCCGCCGCCACCTGCAGATGCTTTAATGAGAATTGGAAAGCCAATTTGTGCGGCCACAGTTTTGGCTTCATTGACATCATCAATAGCTTTTTCTGTACCCGGAACCAGTGGGATATCGTATTTCATAACAGCTTCTTTCGCTGCCAACTTGCTCCCCATCGTTTTTATAGCCGACGATGGGGGCCCGATAAATGTGATCCCCGCAGCTTTGACTTTTTCTGCAAACTCTGCATTCTCACTGAGAAATCCATAACCGGGGTGAATAGCATCGGCATTTGTTTGTTTCGCAGCTTCAATAATCGTGTCCATTTTTAGATACGACTGATTGGGAGCTGCAGAGCCAATACATATTGCTTCATCCGCTTTCCGAACGTGCGGAGAACTCGAATCGATGTCAGAATAGACAGCTACGGTTTTGATGCCCATCTGCCTTGCAGTTCTGATAACTCTTTCTGCAATTTCGCCCCTATTGGCTATTAATATTTTTTTCATGAAAGACTTACTTTATGTTGTAGTGTGGCCCAAATGGAACGGGCCATATCTTCGGTCATTTTTTCAAAGAAATAGCTACCGGCAGCTGGATCTTTGACATGAGCAAGACCTGACTCATAATTGAGTATATGACTGGTATTTCTGTTAATTCTTCTGTGAAAATATTCCTTATCTCGGTCTTCTTTGTTGGGAATTTTAATGGCGATAGATTCCGCACCGGCCACGGCACCAACCATGGCAACTATTGTAGCGGCGATTTTTTGGTCATTTTCGTTCATGCTTGAAAGCTCCTCTGCACTATGCACGTCAATCCGAAATACCTCAGGAGATAAGCCAAATGAGCTAGCCAGATGGGCTGATACGATTCTCGCTGCCCTTAGTTTCGAGATTTCCCAAAGAAGATTAACCCCTACGGGAATTGTCAGCCTGATTTTTTCAGAAAGAGCTTCTCCTTCCTTTGGAGCCATGGAGCGGTACTCTAAATGTCGGGCAATTTTATAAAAGCACTGTGTCAAACCCTCCACTGAACTGGCTGGTTTTGTGCATAATTCTGTCGCAGTAAATGAAGGGAAAAGGTATGTCTTTCTACCGGATAGAATGAATTGATTATGATCTCCACATTCCAAACTGTGTGCAATTGGAAGTACATTTGAGGCACGATATTCTGTCCACCACTCCAGAAAATTGCCTAATTCTGAGGTGCTTGAAAGTTTCCAATGAATTTCTATTTCCTTGACGGGGATTTGTTCAAGGAGAGAGGGAAGCAATCCAACATGAATTCCTTTATCCAAATTGATGTTAAAAACTGTAGTGCCTCCTTCGAATTCATTCGTGATGGTCCTAATAGCTTGTGTCAGATCAGTTAATTCAATGAAGGTGGCGGGCTTCCAAATGTTGTTCCTTTTTTTTGACTTGATTGGATCCGGCGCAATGTGTTGATCTTCAGGGTGAGAGAATCTGGGGATGCTTATGTCACCAAATTGCAGATCCAATTCTTCAATCGACACAGACTTAAGATCTGATTTGATTTTTTCAAGCCAGTCTGACTTCGAGGCAGGTTTAAAGATCATAGTCAATCTATTCAAATTCAATCAAAGCCTGCCCTTTTTCAACGGCCTGGCCTTTCGCAACGTGGACTTTTTTAATTATAGCGGCATCGCTCGCTTTCAGCACATTTTCCATCTTCATAGCTTCCAGAATTAATAAGCTTCTGCCGTTATCTACTGATTCTCCTTCGTTCACTTGAATTTCCAGCACCATGCCCGGCATCGGGGCGAACAGGGTATTTGTTGATTTCTTGGTGCTTCTGTTCAATCCCATATCATTGATCATAGCATCCAAGGGTGTTTCGAGCTTTAATGTGAAAAGCCTGCCGTTAATGCTAATTTGATATCTTTTGGAATTGTGATCTTCAGCCATGATCAATGCGTGAAAATGCTGGTTACCTCTTTTCACTATCAAACTATTGCCGTTGCGATGTATAATTTTAGGTAGATTCTGGCTGTCGTTATCAATACGCACGTCCCAATCCCGATCTTCTAAAATTATGTGGTAGTTAGATGGTTTTTTCATAGCATGCTAATTTACAACGTCAATAATGGAATCAATGTTGAAAAGGAGAAAATTTAAGCTCTTTCACGAGAACGCTACCTTGTCCGGGACAAATTAGTTGTCGTCTCGTGATATTCTAAAACCTTCGGTTATAATTTCTTTGCCTAAATTGGCCACATAGGTATTTTCAAACTTTTCTTTCAACTCCGCTTTCACACCAGTCCAATAGTCATGCATGGGGCAGGGGGTATGCATTCCGCAGCCTCGCAGACCCAGGAAGCATTTATTGAAATAGCCAGGTCCGTCCAGGATATAAATTAGCTCCAACAAGCTGAGTTTAGCAGGGTCTCTTTTTAGTCTCACTCCACCTGTGGGTCCTCTGTGTGAATCCAGAATGCCGGAATGAGTTAGCTGCTGCAGGACTTTTGTCAAGAAGTGAAAGGATATTTGGAGTTCGTTGGCAATGTCTTTTATACTGTAATATTCATTTGCTCCCAAACTTTTTGTTGTGAGTAAAAGTATAGATCGAATGCCGTAATTGCAGGGTTTGCTTATAATTTCCAAGAACGTGTTCTCCTTTAGATTGGTTGCATCAACCAACGGTTTTACTTGCCATTGAAAATAAAGGAATTTTTGACATATGTGCAATTCTTTTGGAGACACTCTTGTTGAGTAAATATTGAAGCACGGTTCGTTTACGCGGGAATAGAAGCAGGAGGTCCGGATCAATTTTTCTTGCATATTCAGCTACCCCTTCTGCAATGTTTTTGTGATTGGAAAAAGTAAATGCGTACCGAATATCCCCCAAATATGTTTTTAACTCATCTGCACTAAAGTCAGAGGAAATTGATTCGTTGTGGTCAATAATTGTGACGACGTGAATAAAGGGGGTGTTTAACTTTATTTCTTTGTATACAAGCTCGAAGTCGGACTTCGGTAGCCCAACTTTCAGGTCCAAGGGTAATAAGACTTTTTCAGGTTTACGGTATTCCACACCATTTGGTACCGCAATGACCGGACAATTCGCATGCAGAAGCACTTCGGCGGTGTTGCTGCCGAACCACTTTGGACGAGAAGCCCCTTCCGTTCCCATCACGATAAAATCAGCATCAATTTGCTTGCTATAGGCCAGGATGTTTTTAACAATAGAACCACTTCCGGTTTCAGTTTCGATGGTGAGAATCTGATCGTGGTAGGTCTGATTGAACTGATCGAGTTCTTGCTTGAGTTTTTTCTCGATATCATCAAAAACGATATCCTGAAGCGTGTTTAAATCATGAACATGGTACAGGTAGTATCGAGTTTCCTGATGTCCAAAGAAATCCATTGCATACTTTGCAGCATTATGTGCATTCTCTGAGAAGTCTGTGGGCAGCAAGATTTTTTTCATGTCATTGTTTTGTTTCTGATTAGTTGGCAGCGTTTGCCAACGAAGGAATATTGACAAGCTTACATCTTATACCTTTCTCTTTTGCATTTTCCTGAAAATTATAAATGACTTCGAGGGCATCATGATGAATATCCTGTGTGAATGTACCATCAATAATGACTTCCTTATCAGGCGGAACTTGTTCCAGTGTTAATGGCAAGCTTGCTTTATTCAGGAATGTCACATGTTCGCTCAACTGGATTTTGATTACATCTTGTTGATTGAGCTGACCGACCTCCTCTCTATATTGATACGGAATTTTGTAATTCGCTCTAAGGATGAAGAAAATGCCGACAACCATTCCGATTACGATTCCAATCAACAAGTCAGTAAATAAAATTGCCAGCACAGTAATAACGAATGGCAAGAATTGCTCTTTCCCCAAGCTGTATTGGTACTTGTACAGTGCTGGTTTGGTTAATTTGTATCCAATAATTATTAGAATCGCTGCCAGTGTGGAAAGGGGTATCTTATTCAAGATGTCAGGAATGAACAAAACTGTAACCATCAAAATAATCCCGTGCATAATTGCAGAAAGCTTTGACTTTGCACCGGCATCCAGGTTCGCCGTACTCCTCACTATCACAGCAGTAATTGGAAGGCCACCTATCAATCCACTAAGCATGTTACCTACACCCTGAGCTTTGAGTTCAGCGTTTTGCGGCGTCCGTCGCTTCATAGGGTCTAGCTTGTCAACGGCTTCTACGCTTAGCAGTGTTTCAAGACTAGCAATGATTGCTAATGTTACGGCAGTGACGTATAGCTGGGGGTTTCCAAACTGTGAGAAATCCGGAAAATTGAGCATACTTACAATTGATTCTCCCGGGGCAAGCACAGGCAGATTGACCAGGTGACTGCTGGAAATGGCAAGTGCAGGGACAAATCTGATAAAGACTTCATTAAGAATCACTCCAGCTGCCACTGCTAGTAATCCACCGGGTATTTGACGTGTGATTGGATTTCTCTTAAAGACAGGGCTCGACCATCCAAGTATGAGGATAAAAGACAGAATCCCAATTGTCAAACTACCCTGGCCGATATGTTTGAACGATTCGAGTAGGTACGAAAAGGTATTCATTCCATCTTGTTGAATAAACTCCATTTCGCCGAATGCATCTAGATCAAAGCCCAGTAGGTGCGGGATTTGCTTTAATATTAATATCAAACCGATTGCCGCCAACATTCCCTTTATGACTGAGCTGGGAAAGAACAGACCAATAATCCCTGCTTTTAAAAATCCCATGATTAGCTGAATTACACCGGCTAATACCACAGCGAGTAGAAAAGCTTCGAAGGTGCCAAGTGACTCTACAGCATCCAGGACTATCACGACCAGACCGGCAGCAGGACCACTAACACTTAAATGCGATTTGGATAGTGAACCGATCACTATCCCTCCGATGATGCCCGCCACAATTCCCGAAAACAGGGGGGCTCCCGATGCCAGGGCTATGCCCAAACACAGAGGAAGGGCAACTAAGAAAACGACAATACTTGCCGGGAAATCGTTTTTAAAGGTAGAAAACAGACCAGAGTTTTGGTTTGCCATAAAGTATGAGTTGTTATGTTGTCAGATGTCAATTGGTTTAAACAGCTATATTCTGTATGCCCAAATTAACCTGACGTGTTTTCTATTTGTTCAAAGGCCAAGGAGGATTTCGAAAAAAAATAACGAAGACAAACGAATTTCTTCAATTTGTTTGAGCCGCTTCACTGCTATTTTTGGAAGTGGCGATTAACGCGTAGCCTAAAAGACTTGCGATAAGTGAAGCCCCCAGAATGCCAACCTTGGCCTGATTGATGTATTCTTCATCAACAAAAGCCAAATCTGTTATAAAAAGAGACATAGTAAATCCAATTGCTGCCAAAAAACCCGCAGCACTAATATGTCTCATTGATAGATCGGATGGAAGTGTAACAATTTTGAGCTTTTTCAATACATATACAAGGCCAGTGATACCCACAAATTTACCAATTAACAGGCCCAATGTGACACCAAGGGTGACGG
>Ga0079224_100009167_pt1 | contig 13463 bp, 11 predicted proteins | sample Stecom2015_FD_80414 | JGI IMG/M metagenome (GOLD analysis project Ga0079224, IMG submission 80414) | Agricultural soil microbial communities from Utah to study Nitrogen management - Steer compost 2015 | ecosystem: Environmental > Terrestrial > Soil > Agricultural land | place: USA: Utah... | reverse complement strand
TCAACGCCATCGATATCACCGAAAAACACGCCCTCGAAGAAAAGGTCAAGACCCTGACGCTGACGAAATTCAAGACTAAACTGGAAGGGCAGCGGAAGCGGACGGCCATGGTGATTGAAGTGCAGGAAAACGAAAAGGAACGCATTGCAAGAGAATTGCACGATGGAGCCGGTCAACTGCTGAGTCTGGCTAAACTCCAGATCGAGGAAATGGAAGTCTCGACGGGTGGTGTGGACCGCGCGGGACTTGTGAAACTGAAGGAGGTGATTCAACATATCAGCTCCGACCTCAAGGGGCTCACACGTGAGCTGATGCCGCTCAGTATCCGCCGGTTGGGCCTTGAATCTGCCCTCAGGGAACTGGTGCAGCGGTACCGCGATGTCAGAGACGGGAAGGTCGAAGTGTTCTGTAAGATTCACCTTGACGGGTACAATCCCGATCAGAAAACCGCCATCCATATATACAGGATGGCTCAGGAGGCGGTTAACAACTCGATCAAGCACTCGGGCGCTACCTCCATGTCGCTCATGTGTATGAAACTCAAGAATTCGGTCAACCTCATCGTGGAAGACAACGGGAAGGGCTTTCATGTAAAAGGCGAGCAAGGTCGGGTTAATGGCTTTGGGCTCAAGACGATGAAAGAACGCGCTCGTCTGATAAACGGACGGCTGCGAATAAATTCCAGACCCGGTCGCGGAACGACGATCAGTCTGACTATACCTCTTGTATCAAATGATTAGGATTGCTGTTTGTGACGATCACAGCCTTCTCAGGGAAGGGCTCGTGAACATTCTCAGTTCGTCAGGAAAAATTTCGGTCGAGGCGCAGGCGGGTACTGTAGCCGAAGCCAAACAGATGCTCGACAGGCACCCCGAGGTGAGTATCCTGTTGTGTGATATCAATTTACCGGACGGCGATGGGTACGAGGTGCTCGAATACGTGAAAACGTACAACAAGGCGGTAAAGGTTGTTTTCCTGTCAATGCACGACAAGTCGTGTTTTGCGACACGTGCTATGGAAGCCGGGGCAGCCGGCTACCTGACCAAAGACGCGCAAAAGGACGAACTGCTTACGGCGCTTCTCGCCGTCGCCGATGGCCGAAAGTATATCGGCCAGCAGATAATGATCAATCTGGTCGAGAACATGAACAAGAGCAACGAGGGAAGTGACTTCTTCCAAAAGCGACTTTCCAAGCGCGAGCTCGAGGTACTCGAGCTGATTGTTGCTGGGTTTGATACAAAGGAAATCGCTGAAAAACTGTTTATCAGCGAGAAAACAGCAGCGAACTACCGGATTGCGATTATGCAGAAATGCGGAGTCAAGAATATCGTTCAGCTCATCAAGCTTTATCTGGAGACCGCCTGATCGGATATAGGAAATATCCCGATCCATTGTGAGGATCGCCCGACGAATTCTGAAACTTCCCGTCCCGCGCCGCGGACCCAATGTTGAGATTTGTGATCCGTGACCCGCCAGTTCTCAGTATGGACCAAACGGCGGGAGATCTTATGAGGGAAACGAGTAAACGTGAAGCAGAACGTCCATTCACTGAACCTAACCTGTTGTTCTTCAGCCAGCTCAGGAGGAATATTGAAGAGCTCCGTCAGGACCTCGATGATTACTTTCTGATCACTTCAGAAAAAATTTCCAGAATCCAGTCGATAGCACAGGATGAATTAATTCCCGCCACGGCTACCCCTGCATTACGGCGTCAACTGCTAAAAACGATAACATCTCTTGAGGCTATCAGCGATGAACTGTCGTGTCGGAAGTCTCTGAACGAGCAACTCACGCGTCTTCAGGAGTTGTGCTCCGAACTTTTGCGCGAACGACAAGCTTCGGATGTCGAGGCCAGTCGGGCAACGCGCTACCTGGAGGTCCTTCCCGAGGTGATGGCGTTGATGACCGCGCAGTTTATCCGGCTGCGGAACGACTATCGGATGACTACGCTTACGGTGAAGCGCGCCCTGACTCCGCTTTGTGAAGACAGCCAGCTACTCAGTTGGATGGGGTTCTTCATTCTGAACATGAACGACTATGCAGCAAAGGCCCTGGCGTCGTTCGAAAAAATCATCTGCGACTGTGAATTGCTTGCTGGCGGATATGAACTTGTCTGTGAAGATCGTCGAGCTATCCTGCTGACGATCAAAGAATCATATACCGTTGAGGGTGAGCAGAAGGTGTTTGAGTGGCTCTTTGAAGACGGCCCTGAATGCCCCGAGCTTCCTTACGTCTGCGGGTGGGACGGGACGGTGCGTGCCAGCGAACAGTAAAAACGAAACATGCACATTGAAGACCATGGGGACCTGTTTGTTCTGGAGGCCGTTGAGCTGATCGATAGCCTCGAGCGGGCGGTGATTGCGCTGCAGCGAAGGCCCGATGACCTGACGCAGTTGGAGGAAGTGTTTCGTGTGATGCACTCCTTCAAAGGCACCGCTAAAATGTTCGGGTACCCCAGGATTGGAGAATTGACGCATGGCCTGGAGACCATCTATGATGATCTGCGGCGAGGAAGAATTGCCCTGACCGACGATATCTTCAATATTACCCATCGATCGGTACATCACATTCGCCATTTGCTCTACCGCGGTGACGAGGATGACAACCGCCATAAAGCGTTTATGCAGGAAGTCAGACTCCTGGAAGCCGGGGTCGGCAGTCGTCGAAGCGTGTCGCCCCATTCCGAAGCCCGGTTGTATCTCATACGTGTAGTCCCTGGCGGGAACACATGTCCGTCCGGCCATCACCCGTCAACTTTTATCAGCGAACTTTCTTCGTTTGGCCCCCTCGTCGTGAAAGGTTTTCCGGATGGACTACTGTGGGAAGAGGAAGTGGGAGAGGTCACATTGTTGCTGTACACGCCGGCAGGAAGGCAAAGTATCTGCAATGAGTTTGTTGAAGTAGAGGATTGCATCGAATTGAAGATCAGTGATCTGGGGGCGGTTAACTGGATTGAAAATTCAAGTGTAATAGAGTACTTCCACGCCGCCCGGGGAGAGGTGACCGCCGGGATGCTGAGGGATTTCGTTGCGAGAGGAAAGGCACAGGCTACATCGGTATCAAGGGCGATGTCGCAGGCAACGCTCGTCGATTCACGGAAGGTTGATCGCATCATGCGTGCCGTGAATGAGTTGTCGGAAGTGCATTCCAGGTTGAAGACGCTGGCTGCGGCAGGCACCGATTCGTCGGTGTCGGAAGCTGCCACAGCGGTGGGGCAATTGCTGCGCGGCCTTCAGGATGATACGTTCGGAATCTCCCTGTTGCCTGTAAGCCTCTTGTTTTCGCGCTACGCTACCATGGTGGATACCACCGCCAATGAGTTGGGAAAGAAGGTGCGGTTAATTGCCGAGAGCAACGGCGTTGAACTCGATGCGGCAATCTTCAAGCGCTTGTCGGAAGCGTTAATGCATATCATTCGCAATTGTATCGACCACGGGATCGAGCTCCCCGGATTGCGTGCCAACAGGGGTAAAGACAAGACGGGGACCATCCAGTTGCTTTCTTATTATAGAGAGTCGAGTTTGGTCATTGACGTCAGGGATGACGGCGGGGGCATCGATGTTGCCCGCGTTCGCGCGAAGGCGATTGAGCAGGGGTTCATCGGCCAGGACGACAAACTCACGGCTGATGAGGTTATTGCTCTGGTGTTTCGCGCCGGACTGACCACCGCTGAAAGAGTCTCGGGAGTCTCCGGCCGGGGCGTGGGTATGGATATCGCCCGGCACGCGATAACGAAACTCGATGGCACGTTGGAAGTGAATTCAAAGTCCGGGGAAGGAACTCACTTCCGGATATGTCTGCCTATCGCGTCCGGCATGATCAGTGGGATGGCAGTCGCGGTGGGACACCAAACCTTCATCCTGCCTCTGACAACGGTTGACCGCTTTTCGGAAGTCCGGCGCTGTACGGTTGTTCCTGACTCCGAAGGTACGCTGGGGCTGGACGGTGTCCGGTATCCGTTCTTATCTCTTCATAAACTATTGGGAGTCGACGCGCTGGAGAAGGAGGAGGTTACGCTCGTAGTTATTCGTCATCCTGTTCGGCAGGTTATTGTTGCGGTAGATGCTATCGTCGCCGAACGACCTTTTGCTATCAAGCCGATTTTCAGAACCGAGCGGCGTGAGCTGCGGATGAATCAGGGCGCGGCCGTTCTCGATGATGGTACCGTTGCGTTGCTGCTTGACACCGATCGACTCTTATTCCCTTACCTGTCAAACACCCCGGATAGGTAATTTCACTTTGTCGTTCGGGATATTTCCCAAAAACCGGAGTTCATTTTCCTTAATAATTCCGAATCTTCCTATACAACGGGGCGTCTGATTCCATTCACTTTGTATGAACAAAGAATGACCGGGGTTCACCTTAGTGCACCCATCGTTCGATGTTGAATACTTGACCCCATACCAAGACCCCATGAAGTTAACGCCGTTAACTATTCTGTTGTTGTGTTGTCTGTTCAGTCAGTTCGCTGAAGGGCAGACCGTGTCGCTGGGCGGCGAGTTCAGGATTAACCCTGTCTATTCCCGCGGATTTCGCGAACCCCTTTACGAGGGCGACAAGCCCGGACTTTACACCATGCAACGGACGCGGTTCATTCTGAACTACGAAAAAGAGAACGATCTCCGCTCCGAAATCATTGTACAGGACCGCCGCTTTTGGGGTGAAGAAAGTGATCGCGCCGATGTAGCGCACATGGCGGTGTTTCGCGCCTGGGTTGAAAAATCCTTTACCCCCGAACTCTCCCTGCGACTCGGTCGCCAGGGTTTTATTTATGACGATCAACACCTCCTCGGTGATCCCAACTGGGTCGGTACCCGCGCTCATGACGCCGGTCTTCTGAAATACGAGAAGGAGGGACTGAAAGCGCACCTCGCTTTTGCCTACAATGCGAACGGTCAGGAGCTCAAACGGAGTGTGTACGAGTATAATCAGTATAAAAACCTGCAGTTCCTCTGGCTGGAAAAATCGTTCGGTCCTCACGCCATCACGCTGACAGCAATCAACCGCGGGATGGAACGCGGTAATATGTCATCGGCCTATACGCAGACCTTCGGACCGTTCGCCCGGTTTAAAATATCGGACAGACTATCAGTCAAAGGAATGTACTACCATCAGGTGGGAGAGACTGAAGACGGCAAGAAGGTGAACGCATCGTTCTATTCCGGAGTACTGACCTTCAACGCCAGCAAAAACCTCCAGTTGGTGGTAGGGGTAGACGCAGGGTCGGGAACGGATCAGGCAGACAGGGAAAATCCCGACTACGACAAAAGTCATTCGTTCGACCGATTGTCAGGATTACTTCACGGACATTTCGGATATATCGACTATTTCTATGTGCTCAATCCGACACCCTATGGTGTGCGGGATCACTATGTGAAAGCAAAGGTGAATGTCACCGACAGGTTTTCGATAGATAACCATTTGCATGCCTTCGCGGCAACGTCTGACATTAACAACCCGAACCGCGAGGGAGACGTAATGCCAGCACAACTGGGCGTTGAAAACGACATCCTGCTTACTTATCGTTTCTCTCCGGCTTTCAAAGCAACCCTTGCTCATTCGATTATGTTTGGAACTCCTACGCTCGATCAAGTTTTTGGAGGGCAGGAGAGCGTGGAGTCCCAGATGTTTTATGCGGTTATCACCGCTTCTTTAGACTTTTTCAAATCCACTCCTGATAACCGGTAACCTATATGATTAACTTAACCCAACTGAAGACAGGGCAGCGTGTAGCGCTGGCGTTCTTCGTCATTATTCTGCTGAATGGCGGGAACATGATTTACAACCTCGCGAATCTCTCCGAGATCAATGAGAATATCACGAGTATTTACAAGAACAGGTTGTTGAGTATCACCTCATTGCTTGAAGCAGATCGCGACGCCTATCAGGCCAAGATGGCGCTGTATGAAGGACTCGGGCTTGCCTACCAGGGAGGCGAAATCCAGGCAGAACTCGACACCAAACTTCGCGATGTCTACGAGAACATGGACCAGCTTCGAGACCGCTTTTTGACGTTCAAAGACATCTTCCTTCATACAGGAGGCAAGAACCACGAGGCTTTCTCGGTATTTGACAGGGAGTATGCTGCCCTCATGCAGTTTTCGAACGATATGGAGAACAAGCTCAAAGCTTTTGATATTGAGGGGGCCAGCGTGCTCTTTATGGGAGAGTACAATGTACGCTTCGAGAGATTGCGCTCGGCAATTGATCAACTCGGCGACTTCAGCATGGCACAAACCCATGAAGAATATGAGGAGAGCATCGCCATGTCCAACGATATCTCCCGCTTGGGCTACGTCTTCTTTATTGCTGTACTGATTGCTATGGTTGCTGTAGGTGTGATGCTTACCCGAAGCATAATCCTGCAACTCGGGTGCGAGCCTTTCGAGGCAGCGGAGATCGCACGTAACCTGGCGAAAGGGAACCTCCGGCTTACCGTTGTTAAAGACCGTGAAATAGGTCTGTATAAGGACCTGAAAATAATGGTCGATAGACTTAAGAATGTGGTGCAGGATATCATGACGGTATCGACAAATCTTTCAACAGCGTCAGGGCAGCTGTCGGCGGGCTCGCAGGAAGTGTCACAGGGCGCCAACGAACAGGCGGCTTCAGCTGAGGAAGTGGCTGCGGCTATGGAAGAAATGTCGGCCTCGATTCAACATAACGCTGACAATGCGCAACAGACGGAGAAGATATCGATCAAAGCGGCGAATGATATCATGGAGGGCAACAAGTCGGTTTCTCAAACGGTCTCAGCGATGAAGACTATTGCCGAGAAGATCAAGGTTATTGGTGAGATCGCCCGTCAAACGAATATTCTCGCGTTGAACGCTGCTGTCGAAGCTGCGCGTGTAGGTGAACACGGTAAAGGATTCGCGGTGGTAGCCGCGGAAGTGCGAAAGCTCGCTGAACGCAGCCATACGGCAGCCGCGGAGATCAACGATCTGTCGAAGAATAGCGTGGAAGTAGCCGAGAAGTCGGGACAACTCCTTGCGGAAATCATGCCCGACATTCAACGGACTTCCAGCCTGGTGCAGGAGATTGCGGCAAGTTCGCTCGAACAGAATGAGTCAGCAGGACAGGTTAACATCGCCTTGCAACAACTCAATCAGATTGTTCAGCGCAATGCCGCCAACGCAGAAGAGATGGCAAGCAGCTCGGAAGAACTGTCATCCCAGGCCGAAAGTCTTAAAGACCTTGTGTCGTTCTTCAGGGTGGATTAAGACACCAACAAATTTGTTGTACAACTGCTAACTACGCTGTAATGGGAAAGAAAATATTAATCGTCGACGATTCGCTGTACATGCGAACCCTGATCAAGAAGGCTGTAGAAGAGGCCGGGTACGAGGTAATTGGTCAGGCAGCTACAGGTGAGGAAGCGATTGAGATGGCGACAACCCTCCAACCGGACGTCATTACACTGGATAACGTGCTCCCCGACATGATCGGGACGGACATACTCAAGGTTTATCAGGACAGAGGGCTGGCAGCCAGCGTTCTTATGATAAGTGCTGTGGGACAGGACGCGGTGGTTGAAGAAGGCCTGGAGAACGGGGCGAAGGCTTATCTCGTTAAGCCGTTTACTCCTGATCAATTGGTGGCGGAACTCAACAAACTCTAAAGGAACAAATGTTCCGTTTACTGTCATGAGTGCGAAAAAACGTCTGGCTACGCTAACCGATCTGGAAGAAGCTTTTATTCAGGGGTATGTGAACGCGTCGTCGTCGCTGGAAGCCCTGAGAAATGCGAAGGTACAGTATCGCCAGTTTCACAGCGGTAGCTACCGGCTTAATCAGGTGCAGGAGTTCGATCACGACCTGCTGAGCAGCGGCCGGGATATGGTGGTCACTACCGAGATATTCGGTGATCTGGTAGGGAAGAGCTATCTGCTTATTTCTACCAGTGAGTTCGAGAGCCTGACCCGCGACATTCCGGATTCCGAGATGCCCGGCATCAACATGAAAGTGGAGTTCGTCAAGGAACTGGATAACATCCTCTCGGCATCGGTTATTACCGAGTTGTCAAACCGGTTGCGGATCAGGGCCTTCGGTGATGTGCCCATCGTCGCAAGTGAGTCGAGCGCGTCGATTGGTGAAGTGATCTTCGACGATTTCCGCTCCCAAACCGACGCGGTCTATGTGACGGCGATCTACTTCTCGTTTGAGAATGAGACTTCGATTATGCCGAGGTTTGTCTGGGTCGTGAACCGGAACGACTTCGAAGGTTCTGACGACCCCGAAACACGGGGCACTACGTAGTTATACGGAGATCCGCCCGTTACAACGCAGAGGCTATCTCCGTAATTGATTCATTGAAAGAGGGGTAATGAATAACCAAATTGCCTCACGACATAGGTGAAATTGTGGCTTTAACTAGGCTTTAGTAATGATATCCAACGACCTGGCAGCGGAAATTGAGCGGTTGCGGCAAGAGAATGAAATGCTGAATGTGAATCTCGAGGAGCTGGCCAAGACCAACGAATTTCTGGTTTCGGCCACCTGGCGCGAACGCGATATGAAGCAAAAGCTGCACGTCGCCCTCGAAGAACTTACGCTCACGAAAAAGGTTGTCGACGAGCAAAACAAGAACATCCGCGACAGCATCAACTATGCGAGCCGGATTCAGGATGCCATCATTCCCAAGTATGACGAGCTGAAGGAGAAATTCGCGGATATCTTCATTTATCACAAGGCTAAAGACATCGTCAGTGGTGATTTTCCCTGGTTCTTCGAAAGCGGTGACTATGTGTATATGGCGGCGGTCGATTGCACGGGGCACGGAGTGCCGGGAGCGATGATGTCACTCATAGGTCATCTTCTCCTCAACGATATTGCAAACAAGGAGCCCGTTGGAGCTGCAGAATTGCTGACGCAGCTGCACGGAAGTGTGGTGAAGACGTTGCGGCAGCTTGAGCCGGGACGGCAGACATCCGATGGAATGGATGTCGCCATGTGCAGGATTGATCGGAAGAACAATGAAGTGAGTTTTGCCGGAGCACACCGTCCGCTCTACTACCTCAGCGGAGGAGAGCTGGAGGTATTCAAAGGCGACAAGTTCCCGATCGGTGGAAATCAGTATAAGGGAAGGAATGAATTTACTGAGCATGCGATCAGGGTGAAACCTGGAGATACAATCGTGTTCTTCTCCGATGGGTGGACGGATCAGTTCGGTGGTCCCGATGACCAGAAGTTCGGCGCGAAGCGTGTGCGTGAACTTCTTGTCGAGAATGCTCACCTGAGTATGGGTGACCTTCGCAACAAGATCGAGTCAACGTTCGACGAGTGGAAAGGAAACGGGAAACAACTCGACGATGTTCTGGTAATAGGTATAAGGTTCTAGTCTCTTTATCAACGCAATAAAGTATACAGATGCAAGAGGGCAATTTTATGGATTTAGTTTACCGCATGCACCGGGAGATGGTCGACAATCGTATCCTGCTCGTCTATGAAGGCGAAGTTAACCAGGATATTACAAAGGCCTTCACTACGATGACTCAGCGGAATCTTGAAGAAGATGTCGAAACCAGTCTTCCCATCAAGAAAAGAGTTTATCACGTCATGGTCGAATGCCTTCAGAATATCGGAAAGCATTCCGATAACCTTCATTCGGGCGAGCCGGAAGTTCCTGGCTCGGGAATCTTCCTCGTGAGCCGGTCGGATGCCGGTTTTCACGTCGTAACCGGGAATCCAATCGCTAACACCCGGAAGGCAGAAGTCGCTGAGATGCTTGATAAAGTCAACGGCATGAACGAAGAAGAGATCAAGGCTTACTACAAGCAGAAGATTGTTGAGAGCCGCATCTCGGAAAAGGGTGGAGCAGGATTAGGCTTCATTGACATTGTGAAGAAGACAGGCAACAAGATCGAGTATCACTTTGAGCGGATCAACGACGCTACTTCGTTCTTTATTATGAAAACGTTAATAAGCTAAGATATGGAAGTACTGAAGATTGAGGCAACTGATGAAACGCCCGCCGTGTTGCTCGACCCGGTGAACAACGTCTTGGAATTCTCAGGTAAATCGTTGCCCGAAGATGTAACGACCTTCTATTCACCGATTCTCGAATGGTTAGGTGCATACAGCGCGGAGCCCCGTGCAAAAACGACCGCCCATTTCAAACTGGTCTACTTCAACACGGCTTCGTCAAAGCTGATACTCGACATTCTATTCGAGCTGGAAAAAATTCAGGAGTCCGGGACCGAGATTCTCATCAAGTGGTACTACGAGGAGGAGGATGAAGATATGAAAGAAGCAGGGGAGGAGTACAGTGAATTGATCGAAGTTCCGTTCGAACTCGCAGTATTGGACTAAGAACATGGCAGCACAAGGAAATAATAAGATCGGCACGGCTGTGCCCCAGGGACTCAGAGCCCGGATCAGTATCCTCGTGCAGTTAGCCAATGTGGACGATGAATTCCATCCGAGAGAGTTGTCGTTTATTTATGGTGTCGGCTTGCGAAATAACCTTGACCTGGATACCATCGGTGATATCATCGCCTCACCGGAGCCTGTCATTGGCGTAGAGGACCTTACGCTGGAAGAGAAGATTTCGCTACTCAGTGATAGCATTCAGCTAATTCAACTAGACGGCAAAGTGCTCCCGCGGGAAGTGGCGTTTTGTCTCGATATGGCGTCACGGCTGGGTCTTGGAAACCCCGATGTGCGCCTCTTTATCAAAGAAGCGGGACGGGTTCGGGTCGGAAGCGGAAATGAAATCAAGGCGACGCTGACCCGTTTGATTGGATCAGTTGATCAGGACAAAAGCACTACCCCATGAGTGAGGAAATTCTAAGAGCACTTACTCAACTTTTTGCAATCATCACCAAACAGGACGATGGCGTCTCGGAACGTGAACGTCAGTTTGTGATCCGGTTTTTTGAACAGGAACTCGACCATGCTTCGGTTCCGGAATACATTGCCTTGTACGACCAGTTTTCGGAGTACAAGAAGGACGGCCAGGGAGAGAGCGGACGGGTACGACTGACTTCCGTGAAAGATTCGGTCCGCACTCTGGGCATATGCCGGAAGATCAACAAGACGCTTACCCAAAAGCAAAAGGTTGTTGTTCTGGTAAAACTTTTTGAACTGGTCGGACTCGAACGCAATTACACGAGTCAGCGAATGGAAATCCTGAAGACGGTTTCCGATGTCTTCAATATCGCGGCAGGGGAGTTTACACTTATCGGCGACTTTGTGGCTCAGGAAGATCTTGCTGTCCTCAACTCATCCGATATACTGGTAGCCAACGCCGACAGTGGACCCGCTGCAGAGAGTCAACGCCACAACCACTTGCACATCGCAGGGAGCCTCGTTTTTCTGCGCGTTCGCAGTGTTGATATGTACTTTGTAAAGTACCTGGGTGATGAATCCAACCTTCTCAATGGATTCATCATGCAGCAAGGCCGGGTCTATCTGTTCTCCCACGGTAGCATCATCAAGACGCAGTCGGGAACTGCGTTGTACTACAGCGACCTGGTAGCAAACTTCAACGACAGCATGAAGACCACCCGGCTGGCCTTCATAGCCAATATTGAAGAATTCCGATTCCCCAATGGTGCTATCGGTCTCCGTGATATCGTAGTGGCTGAGGGACCGGGAAAACTCATCGGGATCATGGGTGGGAGCGGAGCCGGAAAGACCACCCTGCTGAATGTTCTCGCAGGTCTGGAGAAGCCAACGAAAGGATCCGTGTCTATCAACGGTATCAATATCCACGAAGATCCGGAAAAGATCCATGGTGTTATCGGCTACGTGCCGCAGGATGACCTTTTGATTGAAGAACTTACCGTTTACGATAACCTTTACTACAATGCCCGATTGTGTTTCTCCGACCTCAGCCGTGAGGAGCTGCACAAACGGGTGATGGACGTTCTCACCAGCCTGGGACTCGACCAGCGCAAAGACCTGCGTGTCGGCAACCCGCTGGAAAAGACGATTAGTGGCGGCCAGCGGAAAAGACTCAACATTGCCCTCGAACTTCTTCGCGAACCCGCGGTACTCTTCCTCGATGAACCGACTTCCGGACTGTCGTCGCGTGACTCAGAGAATGTAATTGACCTCCTGAAGGAACTTTCGCTGCGCGGAAAACTGATCTTCGTGGTTGTCCACCAGCCTTCGTCAGACATCTACAAGATGTTCGACAAGATGATCATCATGGATACCGGAGGATACCCGGTGTACTACGGCGCCCCCGTTGAGGGCGTGACGTACTTCAAGAAGGCTACCTACCAGGTGAACAGCAACCGCGGTCAGTGCGAGGTGTGCGGTAACGTTAACCCCGAGCAGATCTTTAATATCATCGAGGCAAGAGTGGTTGACGAATACGGTCAGCCCACAGCGAGAAGAAAAGTAACGCCGGAACAGTGGAACGAGATGTACAAGAAGTATATTCCTCTTCCCGTCAGCGAGACCGTGAGTGAAGATCCGCCGAAGTCGCTGAATCTTCCCGGACGACTAAGGCAGACGCTGATCTTCGCTACCCGCGACTTTTTTACAAAAGTCAGCAATCGTCAATACCTTCTGATCAACCTCCTGCAAGCGCCATTGCTGGCGGTGCTTCTTGCATTGGTGGTCCGCTATCACGGGGGGCCTGAAGATGGTGAATATATCTTCCGGTTCAATGATAATATTCCCGCCTATTTTCTGATGAGTGTTATCGTGGCCCTGTTTATGGGGCTGACGGTCAGCGCTGAGGAAGTGATCCGCGACCGGAAGATTCTGAAGCGCGAGTCGTTTCTTAACCTAAGCTGGAATAGCTATATCCTCTCGAAGCTGGTTATCCTTTTTTCACTGTCGGCGATACAAACAGGAATGTTTGTCGTTGTAGGCAACCTTATCCTTGGTATTCACGGTATGAACCTGGTCTTCTGGTTCATTTTGTTTACCACGTCGTGCTTCGCCAATATACTGGGGTTGAATATTTCGTCAGCCTTTAACTCTGCGGTGACGGTTTATGTTTTGATTCCACTTCTGCTGATCCCGCAGATGGTATTCAGCGGTACGATCTTCAGCTTTGACAAACTGAACGAATGGATCAGCAACAAGGCCCGTACTCCCATAATTGCCGACATGATGGCTTCCCGCTGGGCTTATGAGGCCATGGCTGTTCATCAGTTTACACGTAACGACTACCAACGGCAGTTTGTGGAGTATGAGCGGCTCCAGGCGGACGCCGATTTCAAGGCGACGTACCTGCACGATGAATTGGTAGCACGGGTTGAGCGGCTCACCGAGGCGGCGACCCGCAACGACGTGCCAACGTTCACACGAGAACTTGGCGTTGTTCGCCGGGCACTGGCGAGCGAACCTTTCCGCGACGGGATCGAAGACATGGAATTTGAGGGACTGCATAAGCCGGAGTCCTTCCGTCCTGAAACCGCCGGGCAACTCCTCGACTATCTCGGACGGTTTCGCAATCATTACCGTAACGTGTTTAATGAGAATATAAAAATCCAGGAGTTGAAG
>Ga0079224_100009166_pt1 | contig 13464 bp, 13 predicted proteins | sample Stecom2015_FD_80414 | JGI IMG/M metagenome (GOLD analysis project Ga0079224, IMG submission 80414) | Agricultural soil microbial communities from Utah to study Nitrogen management - Steer compost 2015 | ecosystem: Environmental > Terrestrial > Soil > Agricultural land | place: USA: Utah... | reverse complement strand
GAGTATTCCGAGAACATTCCCAAGCCCATGGTTCCCATCGGCTACCGCCCCATCCTCTGGCACCTGATGAAATATTACGCCTCCTTCGGGCATAAGGAATTCATCCTGGCGCTGGGTTACCGGGCCGATACCATCAAGGATTATTTCCTCCATTACGACGAATGCCTGTCCAACGATTTCGTTTTGAACGGGCAAAGCGCCAAGCCGGAATTGCTCAACCGGGACATCGAGGATTGGAAAATCACCTTTGTGGATACCGGTACCCATTCCAATATCGGCCAGCGCCTGCGCGCGGTGCGTAAGCATCTGGAGGGCGAGGAGCATTTCCTGGCCAATTACAGCGACGGCCTGAGCGATCTGCATCTGCCCAACCTGATCGACTTCCACCGCCGCAACGGCCAGGTGGCCTCTTTCCTGTGCGTGAGCCCGGGGCAGAGTTTCCACGCGGTGGAGATGGAAAGCGACGGGCGCGTTACCGACATCTGCGATCTTTCCAGCACCGGCGTCAGCATCAACGGCGGGTTCTTCGTCTTCCGGAAAGACATATTCGATTATATCCGAGACGGCGAGGAACTGGTGCACGCGCCCTTCAAGAGACTCATCGAAGCGCGCAGGCTCATGGCTTATCCCTACAAGGGATTCTGGGCCAGCATGGACACCTTCAAGGACAAGCAGAAGCTGGACGACCTGCACGCCCGGGGCGAGGCGCCCTGGGAAATATGGGTTCGCAAGGAGCTGGAAGAGAAGGTCCATGCTTAGGATCGACCCGTTCGCGGGCGGCCTCTCGCCGGTCCGCCTGCTTTGCCTCGGGGCCCATTGCGACGATATTGAAATCGGATGCGGAGGCGCCGTCGCGAAACTGCTGGAGGGCGGGCGGGAGGTAGAGGCCAAATGGGTCGTCTTCAGTTCCGATGAGACCCGCGCCGTCGAAGCCCGGCAAGGAGCCGGAATTTTCCTGAGCGGCGCCGCACGGAAAGACGTGGCCGTGCACCAGTTCAGGGACGGCTTCCTTCCCCTCCATTGGGGCGAGGTCAAGGAGGCTTTCGAACGCATCAAGCGCGAGTACTCTCCCGATCTCATCTTTACCCATTATCGCGCCGACTTGCTCCAGGATCACCGCATCGTTTCGGATCTGACCTGGAACACGTTCCGGGATCACCTGATCCTCGAATACGAAATCCCCAAGTACGACGGGGATTTGGGCTCTCCCAACGCTTTTTTCCCGCTCACCGAAAGCGAGGCGCGGCGCAAGTCCGCGGCCATCCTGGAAACCTACCGTTCGCAGGCGGGCCGATCCTGGTTTTCCGAGGACACCTTCCTTTCCCTCATGCGGATAAGGGGAATCGAGGCCAACGCTCCGGGCAAATACGCTGAGGCGTTCCATTGCCGCAAGCTCGTATTCGCCTAAGCCTCCCCGCCGCGCTCCGTTATTGTGAGCATAATCACGGGTAATTCCCGTCTTCCTCCGTCCCGACGGGGATATATTCCTTCTTACCCGCTTATTGCTTGGACTCCCGTTTTAAGAGGGTGAACCCATTTGAAAGGATCCAGGATGAATTGGATGCGCTTTTCCCGATTTTCTCTCGCCCTTGCGGCCTCATTTGCGGCCGGGTGCCTTTCGGAACCCGGAAACGAGCCGGAAACCGCCCGGGGGGCGCTTTACAGATGTATCGGCCTGCCGGGCTACACCGAAGGAGCTGTCCAGGAAATATTGGCCGAATTGAAGGCCAATCCTCCCGATTGCAGGGATGGCGCGGCGTTGCCACGCCTCGGCCGATCGATGAACGTGTCCGATACAGCCTCGGATTCCGTCTCCGTGCACCTGATTGTCATGGACGAACAGTGCGATCTCATCAAGGAAACCCGCTCGACTATTGCCGATTCCGGAGCGAACCTCTCCTTCCACTGGTTATTCGACGGCCTGGACGGGATGGGAAACCCACTGCCTTCGGGAGAGTATTTCATGAATGCGGAAGTCACCAGAGGCGCTGCCAGAGATACCAGTTACCAGAAAATCGGCTGGATTCGGGACCCTTGCGCGCCTTGAAGCGGGAAAGGGGGCCTTTCCCGCCGGTTTCGGTCATTTCCGGAAGCGGGCCAGGGCTTTCAGCCCGCGGGACGGACGGGCGCAATGCTCCAGCTTCGTCTTGGCCATGCGCGCCTTGGCCCGCCAATGACCCGAGTTTCCGGGTCGATGCCAGCCATGCGGACGGTCGACCCCCCCTTGTCGGCATGCGATTCCTCCGGAATCCCGCGGTGTATCGAGGCTGATGATGGTGCGGTCGATTAAGCCCGCATCGCCTTCCGGGCCGATTTGCACTCCGACTTCGAAAAGGGTCACCCGGTTCAGCGCCCGGCTCAACGTGATTTCATCCACAGCCTCGCCATCCAACAGGATTCGATAGGCATTCGCATCGATTTCCACGTCCAGAACCAGCCGCGAATCCGACGGAGGAGTCCAGGGCAAAACCACGCTTTGATCGAATTCGACGCCGCCGGCTGCACCGAACGAATCCAGGAACAGGGTCCCCGAGCTCACGGAGTACCTCAGGAAAACGAACAGGTAATTCGAGTAGGAACCGTCATCGTCGCCGGACAGGAAAAACAGGGCTTCCCGCTCGGATGGCGCCGCCGTAACTTCCCTTGCCGAAACCAGCTCATTCGAAAACCGGAGCACCCGCCCGTCTCCGAGCGCCCCGTCTTCTCCCGGCGCCCAACCCGCCGCGGCTGATTCGGCGCCCTCAATCGCCGTGAACAGCCCGTCCGCCACCCATTGATCCCCGTCCCCGTCCCAAAGCGCGCTATCGAAGCGATCCCACGTTTCCGTCAGGAGGATGCGCGTATCGAAAGCGGTTCCATGATCCGCCGACGGGCAGCACCTGAAGCCGGGGGCGCCTTTGCGGCCGAAACCGTGCCCCGGATTCCTATGGCCTTGCCTCGCCGCGGCCGGCGCCATCAAGGAGGACGCGGAAACCTCGGTCCCATCCGTTTCCTGCCGGTCGGATCCCGGAATGCACCCGCTCAATCCGATTAGGAACGCAACCTGCCCGATACCCATCGCCAGGAACCGGCTATTCCGTTTTTGCGAATCCATGGGACGCCTCCTTTGTTGTTCAACCCTATCAGGAGGGTACCGATAATATCCTTCACATGCAAGCCCCGGCGCACCCGGGTGTTGGGATGGATGGGGATTTGGAGGGAAGAGTCCAAGACCGCGTGAGCCCGCTCACGCGGATCGGCAGGGGGGAGGCGCCAAAACCGTCAGGAACAGCGGGTACGTGGAAATTCTTCCATGCGCGACCTTCATTGCGTCATTCCCGCGTAACGGGCCGCGATCTCCTCTCCGATGGCCAGCGAGGCCGTGGCCGCGGGCGAGGGCGCGTTGAGGACATGCAGGCTGGACGAGCCTTCGGCGAAGGCGAAATCGTCCACCAAGGTCCCGTCCCGCCGCAAGGCCTGGGCCCGCACTCCGGAACCGGCAGGCGTGAGCGCGGCTGCCGTCACCTCGGGGAGAAGCCTCTGCAGCGCCTTTACGAAAGCGGCCTTGGAAAAAGAGCGGTGGAATTCCCCCAGGCCCATGCGCCAATGCTTCACGGCCAGCTTCCGGAATCCGGGATTCGCGATCACCTCCAGCATATCCCCCGCATTCACGTCCGCCTTGGAATATCCCTCGCGCTTGAAGGCCAGCACCGCATTGGGGCCGCATTCCACCCCGCCGCCCACCATGCGCGTGAAATGCACTCCCAGAAAGGGGAAGGCCGGATCGGGCACGGGATAGATCAGGTTTTTGACCAGGCCTTGGGCCGACGGGTTCAGATCGTAATATTCGCCGCGAAAAGGCACTATGGACACTCCCGGATCGATTCCGTCCAGGCGGGCGAGCCGATCGCTCATCAGCCCGCCGCAATTGATGAAAAACCGCGTACGGAATTCCTTCCCTCCCGCGCGCACGACCTTTCCGCCCGGAACCGAGGCCAGGAAATCGACCTGCCGGCTCAAATGGATTTCCCCGCCCAGCGAGCGTATCAGATCCGCCAGTTTCTCCGACACCTTCACGTAATCGACGATTCCGGTTTCGGGCACATGCAGGGCGCGTATGCCCGCCACATGGGGCTCAAAGCGGGAAACACCCTCCCATTCCACCAAGGTTACCCCGGCCAGGCCGTTGGCCTCGCCCTTGCGGCGCAATTCCTCCAGGCGCGGAAGCTCCTCCTCGGAAACCGCGACCACGATCTTGCCGCAAATCTCGTGGGGTATGCCGTATTCGCGGCAGAAAGAGACCATGTATCCGTAGCCGAGGCGGCACAAGCGCGCCTTGAAGCTCCCCGGCTTGTAATAAATTCCGGAATGGATAACGCCGCTGTTGTGGCCGGTCTGGTGACGCGCCACTCCGCCTTCCTTCTCCAGCACGGCCACCTTCCGCCCCGGGAACCGCTGCAACAGGCGCCAAGCCGTCGCCAGTCCCACTATGCCGCCTCCGGCGACGAGAACGTCCGACTCTTTCCCGCTGCCGGGGCCGCCCGGGCTTACCGGCTCATCCCGGTTTTCCGCCTCCGCGCTTTCAGACTTCATTATCCGCATCTTCCTTCATATAGTCCCGGAAGGCGGGCCATCCCCGGGTCAGCGCGAGCCCTCCGGCCGCGGCTCCCAGCATGGCCCCGATCACGTCGGTGACGTCGGGGTAACGCCCCGGCACGAACCCTTGCGCCGCTTCTATCGACATGGCCATGATCCCGGCCAGAACCGCGGCCGCCAAGGCCGGCCGGGGGCGGGGAAAAAAATAGGCCAAAAGAAACCCCACCGGGAAGAAAACCGTGGCGCTTTCCAGGACATTTCCCAGGGCGGCGAAATCGGTTCTCTCGTATTGGGAATGGAAAGGCGCCCAGTTGAATCCCGAAAAACCTTCCGTGAAACGGAACGGATACAGGCTCCGCAAGGCCACGGAAGCGAATACCGCCGCGATACCGGCCGCGGCCCAGGTCCAGGGACGCTTATGGAAACCCGGAAAGAAAAAGGCCACGCCGCCGGCCGCGGCTCCCAGCATGGACACCAAGGCGTCCTGATAATCCGGCTGGCGCGATTGGATGATAATCTGGGAAGCCTCCAGCGCCACCCCCGCCGCAATGAGCAGGAGCACCCCTTTCAGGGCGGGACGCCGCAGGCCGGATTCCTGCGCCACCCGGCAGACGAACAAGGTGGTGAGCAGAAAGCGGATGAAGGTCACCATATCGTCGTTGGGCCGCGCGAAAACCGGCGGATTGAAGAACAAGCGCTTGATGTCGTTCTTGAAGGCGCTGAAATCCAGGGCGAAGTCGAAGGGCTGCCAGCATCCGGCCGCCGTAAGGATCAGGAATACCAGGGCAGGAAAAGCGGCGGGGGCGTCCAGAAAGCGGCGGGCGGCGGGATTGGACTTGAATCCCAGCACGGTCCGCTTAAGGGCTATTCCCAGGGCCAGGCCCAATGCCGCCCCCAGGGTGTTGAAAACGATGTCGGACATGGAGGGCCAGCGCGTGAGGGAGAAAATCTGCAGGAACTCCACCGAAACGCTCAGCAAGGTTCCCAATCCCACCACAATGATCTTCTTCAGGCGCGATCGTTTGTGAATCAAGGAAAAATACCCGAGAAAGCCGAAGGGAATGAACAGGAGTATGTTCTGGAGGATGTCGGAAAGACTGATGTTTCCGGCCACCCCTCCCAGGGGCCGCCAATTGATGCGCGCTACTCCCGAGAGAAAGGAATCCCAGTGGAACCGGAAAGGAAAGGTGGTGCCGTAAACGACGAACAGCGAGAAAAGCGCCCAGAGCAGGCGCGCGGTGCTTTTCGGGGGCCGGCCCCGCCCGCTCAGGCCGAAATACCGCCTCTCAACATCGGTCCCAGTGAATTGGCCATTTTCAGGGGGAGCTTCGCCCATATGGTTCGCGTCCACCCTAATTTCCCCTGGGCATGATGCCGGGTTTCTGCAAGCAAGCGCCCCTTTTCATCGAATTGATAACGATACAAAGGTAGCTCATGGGCCATCCATTGTTTTTTGAACCGATAAGTTCCTTCGTCCCGGGTGCTCCGCCCGAAATCCACCCGGACGCAACCTTCCCCGAAGGCGTAACGGATGGCGTCCCAATACAAGGCGTTGTTCGGGCAATGGATGCGCTCTTCCTTGAGGGTCGATGCCCAGGGAATGGCCAACTCATTCTTCCACAGGATCCGGAACAGTCCGCCTATGCACTTTCCCTGGCGATGGGCCGTGCCGATGGACGCTCCCGGAAAATGGCGCAATACGGACTCGAAAAATCCCCGGGCATGGGTGGGGGATCCCAGGTCGCGCATGTTGACGCAGAATACCTCGTAAAAATCGTCCAGTCGTTCCTCGCGCCCCCAATGCACAGTCACACCCGATTTTTCCGCCTTGCGTACCTGATTCCGCACCTTGGCGTCGAGCGATTTCCAGTATTCGTCCACCGTGCGCGGCATCGCCGCTTCTACAGCGGTTACCACGGCTGCCGGCGCAGGGGATTCGACTGCGGCTCCATCCCGGAGAGGCTCCGCGGGCACGCCTGTCCAATCGCCTTCCACGGAAACGAAACTCTCTTCCGCCAACGGCAGGATCATGGAAACCTTGACGTCCTGGGGGGCCGGAAAGCCGCGCAAGGGAGCCCGGCTGCGGATTTCCAGTCCAACGCGCCGGGACGCGGCTTCGGCCAGCAGCTTGTCCCGGAGCAAGTCCTCGGATTCGGGCCCGTCGGCCAGGAGGCCGCCATAGTCCAGGTAGGGAAGGCATACCAGGCTTTTGCCGAACGCGGCCGAGGACAGGTAACAGGCCGGCGCCAGGCCCCGCACTTCTCCGGTAACCGGATCGGTGCGCACGAACATGAAGGTTTCCTTGCGATATGCCTCCCGGATGACCTGAAGCCAGGCCGGATCCTGGCAATAATCGGCCTGGGGGGAAATTTCCAGGAAGTCCCGGCAAGCCTGTTCCAGGCCCGGTTCGTATGTGCGGATCATTTTCGGCTCCTCAGGGAAGGGACGGCGGGACAGGGAACCCGGGCCGCAAGTCAGAAGATAAATTCTGCCGCGCCCCTAGCAACCTTTCCGTGACCGCGTTCAAATCCTCAGCCGCCGGAAAACCGCGTCTGGCAGGGCTTTGATGATGAGCATGATGTATTTCCAGATGAAAGGCGTATATACCACGGAACGGCGCCGCCGCATCGCCTCGGCAATATCCTTCGCCACCCGGGCGGTTCCGGCCATCAACGGGCTTTTCATTCCTTCCGTCATGCGCGTGCGCACGAAGCCGGGCTTCACTGTTTGCACGAATACGCCCGTTCCCGCGAGGCGGTGGCGCAGGCCGGCGAGATAGGCCGACAGGCCGGCCTTGGCCGCTCCGTACGCGAGCACCTTGCCGCGTCCGCGATCTCCGGCCACCGACGACACGCAACTGATGAATCCCGTTCCTCGCTCGCGGAAATACCCCGCGAACAGGTCCATCACGATCGCGGGCCCGGTCAGGTTGGTGTCGAAAGTGAGGCGGGTCTTGAGCGGATCCCGATCGCATTCATCCTGGGGGAACAGCACTCCGGCGGCGAAGAACAAGCCCTTGATAGAATGCCCCGAAGCCAGAGCCCGGAACTTCTCCGCATGCCCGTCGAAATCGAGAACGTCCCATACCATGCAGGCCGGCCTCCCGCCGTGGCGGGCTTCCATATCCCCTGCCAACGCTTCCAGCGCCGCCGCTTCCCGGCCGATGAGAATGAGGCTCTCACCCTCCCCGGCCAGCCTGTCCGCCACGGCCACGGCGATTCCGGATGTGGCCCCGAAAACGGCGATGCGGCCCGCCGCCACGGCGGCGCCGTTTCCGTCCGGTTTTACAACTTCCACAGTCCCAGCCTTTCCGCCATCCGCGAATCGCTCCTGGCATCGGGATTATACTTCCGCACCGCTTCCATCCATGCGGGGGCTTCGGGATACATGGCCCGGAAAGCGTCCGCCCGCAGACGGGCATCCTTGGTAAGATAAACCCGCCCCCGATAGTCCAGCACCAAGGCATCGAGCCGATCCAGCAGCCGCAGCGTCCTTTCCCCCCGCATGGGAATGTCAAGCGCCAGAGTATAGCCACGCTTGCAGAAAGGCAGCATCACCTCGTCGTTCCCGCAGCGCTTGAGCACCGATAAAAAGGCCCCCAGGCCATGATCGCTCAGAAACCGCAGGCATGCGGCGACTCCCTCCTCACCGCGCGGATCGGGAATGGCGCATTGGTATTGCAGGAAACCGGCCTTTCCGTAGAGCAGATTCCAGTCGTGGACGCGGTCCAGCGGATAGAAGAAGGACTTGAAGCCCTCCCGCGCGGACACTGAATCGCGGCGCGTGAGAAAGTAAGCATGGTTGAAAGCGGCCAGGCCGGGACGATTGAGCAGAAAGTCCGGCAGGGCGACGGGAATCCGGACCTTGCGCCTTGTCCGGAAAACCAGGCCCGCGGCCTTGTCCCCGCCGCCGGAGGGGGCATGATTGCCCAGCATGAGCAGGCCCCGTCCCAGGTTTTTGCCCCTGGCGAGGGCGTCCAGCCAGGCCACCGAGTACTCATAGCCGTCCTCGTGCCTGCCCATCAAGGCGAGCAGGGAGTCCAGATCCGGAGCCCGCAAGCGCAGGCAATCCACATCGGCGGTTTCCACCGGCTTAAGGCGCAGCTTGGCCCGGGTAATGAAACCCGTGAGGCCGTACCCTCCCAAGGTAGCCTGGAAAAGGTCCGGATAGGCCGCGCGCGAGCAGGTTACGGTTCCCGACGGCGTGGCCACCTCCATTTCCAGCACGAAATGCTCCAGCGACCCCACTCGATGGTGGTTTTTGCCGTGGACATTGCTGGCCAGAGCTCCTCCCAGGCTCACCGCCATGGTTCCCGGAGTTACGGGCACGAAAAAACCGCGCGGCAGGGCGATGCGGATTATGGCCTCCAGAGTCACCCCCGCTTCCGCGTCCATGACTCCGGAGTAGGGGTTGAAGGATAGGAATCTGTCGAGACCGCGGGAATGGACGGAAACATGGCCCGAAGCCGGCAAGGAAGCGTCGCCATAGCTGCGGCCGCAGCCTCTCGGCAAATATCCATGTCCGATAAGGGCGGGAATATCTCCGGGGGACACCGGAAAGGCCTGTTCCGCATCCTGGACCGGATAGCGGCCCCAACCCGACAATGGGCCCCGAGTACCGGGCGGCGATGCCGTCATGCGACTAATGCTTTTCACCGGAGATTCGCGGCATGGCCTAATTATAGCGACAATAGCGCTCCCCGCGCCGCCCTTCGTTGTCTTCGCCCGCCGAATGCTTATATTTTGCGCTTCGCTAAAGCTGGAGATACGCTATGCAATGGGCACTATTCAATTCCGACGGACTTTTGTTCCTGCTTCGCTGGGGGCATTTCATTTTCGGCATCGCCTGGATCGGCATGCTCTGGTATTTCAACTTCGTCCAGGGCCCCTTCTTCGCCAAGGCCGACGCGGCGGTCAAAACCGCCGCCACCCAGAGCCTGGTTCCCAAAGCCCTGTTCTACTTCCGCTGGGGCGCCATGGGCACCCTCATCACCGGCTTGGCCATCATCCTGATCAAATTCGGCCAGGCGGGCGCCGCGGGCGGGGCCCTTTTCAACACTTCCTGGAGCGCCACCATCCTGACCGGCACGCTCATGGGTCTGGTAATGTGGTTCAACGTCTGGTTCGTGATCTGGCCCAGGCAGAAGAAAATCATCGCCTCCGCCAACGGCGCCAAGGTGGAAAACCTTCCCGGCATCGCCCGCCGGGCGTTCCTGGCCTCGCGCACCAATACCCTGCTTTCCATTCCCCTGCTCTGGTTCATGGGCTCCGCCAGCCATCTGACCCTGGCCGTTGAACCCGGCAAGGTGGGCATGTGGCTCGGCATCGTAACCGTCATCCTGCTCCTGCTCGAAGCCAACGCCCTGCTGGCCGACAAGGGCGCCACCACCAAGCCCATCGAAAAGGTTTCCGGAGTCATCCATTGGGGCCTGCTTCTGACGGTGGTCTTCTACGTCCTTTCCGAAGTCGTCCTCTAAAAAGAAGGATCCGGCTTTGCGACCAGGATCATCCGGTTCCTCCGGCCCTATTCCGGGCCGGCTCCGGCGGCGCCTCCCCGCCTTCAGCCGGTCCGTCCCGCTCCTGTTCCTGGCCGCGTGCGCGCTGCAAACGTGGACGGCCTGCAACAAGCGGGATCCGAATGAGGATCCCAAAACCCGGACCGGCCGCGTGCTGTACATGGCGAGCTGCAGCGCCTGCCATAGCCGGAACCCCGCCCTCGACGGCGCCCTGGGGCCTTCGGTGAAGGGCGCGACCCTCGATCTGCTCAAAGCGCGCGTCATCCACGGTACGTATCCTCCCGGTTACACTCCCAAGCGGAATACCAAGGTGATGACCAAGCTCCCCCTTACCGAGCAGGACGTCGAAGCCATCCACGCTTTCCTGAACGCTCCCTAGCCCCGTACCGCCCCTCAGAAGCGCAACAATCCCGGGACCGGGGTTTTTATAATCGTTGTATCCTTCCTCCACAACAGTTATTTTTATCGGACAAGGTTTTCCATCCTCAGACCGGAGTTCAATATGGCTTTCACTCTCCCTCCCCTTCCTTATGCCACCGACGCCCTGGAACCCTTTTACGACAAGGCTACTCTGGAGATTCACCACGGCAAGCATCATGCCGCCTATGTGGACAAGCTGAACAAGGCCATCGAGGGAATTCCCCATTTCGAATCCAAGCCCGTCGAGGCCATCCTGGCCGAACCCGATTCCATTCCCGAGGGCACCCGCAAGGCGGTTCTCAACAACGGCGGAGGCCATGCCAACCACAGTCTTTTCTGGTCCATCATGGCGCCGGGCAAGGGCGGCGAGCCCAAGGGGAAGATAGCCGCGGAAATAGCCCGCAACTTCGGAAGCTTCCAGGATTTCAAGAAAAAGTTCTCGACCATGGCGTTGGAGGTTTTCGGCAGCGGATGGACCTTCCTCATCCAGGAACCCGACGGCCGCCTCAGCATCGCCAATCTTCCCAATCAGGACAGCCCCATCAGCAAAAGGCAAAAGCCGCTGCTGCTGGTGGACCTGTGGGAACATGCCTATTACCTGAAATGGCAGAACCGGCGCGCCGAATGGGTGGAAACATGGTGGAAGCTGGTGGATTGGGACAAGGTGGAACAATTGTACCAGGAAGAGCCGGCCTGGCTCTCGGCCAACGTGGAATAACGGCACTCAGAGGGGGGCGCCGTCCCCCTTCTTCGACAATTTCCACAACAGCAACCTGTCGAGCATGGCATTGCTCAGGAACCTCCGCGCCAGGCGGAACTTTTTCGCCTCGGCTCCCACGGCCACCCTCACGGGGGCTTTGGGATTCTCTAGCACCGACAAAATCACCTCCGCCACCGCTTTCCCATCCGGTATCGCCGGATCGGAATCCCGCGAATAATCCAGGAACGGCCTCAAACGGGGTGCATACGGGCTCCCAGACCTGATCACGGGCCGCAAGCGGTTGTGGAATTCGCTGCGCACCCATCCCGGTTCCAGTACATGCACCCGGATGGCATGGGGATGCAGCTCATAGCGCAGCGCCAGGGAAAAACCCGTAAGGGCCGATTTGCTGGCGCAGTACTGGGCTTTGAACGGGAATTGCAGATCGTGGACGATGGATCCCATGTTCACGATCAGGCCCCCTCCCCGTTCGCGCATGGCCGGCACGGCCAGCTTGACCAGGCGCACGGGGGCGAAATAATTGACTTCGAAAAGGCGCCGGCTCTCCTCGAGATCCGTATCCTCCACCGCGCCCAACTCTCCCTCTCCGGCATTGTTGATCAGGATGTCGATGCCGCCGAGCATGGCTTCGGCCTCGGCGAATCCCGCCTCTAAGGAGGCCGGGTCCGTCAAATCCATGCGCACCAGGGCGAATGCCTGCGGCGATCCGGTCCCGCTTTCCAGCCGCTTCCGCAATCCTTCCGGATCGCGCGCCGTCCCCACGACCTGGTATCCCGATTGTGCGAGCAGGCCCGCCGCGGCCAGGCCGATGCCGGAGCTAGCGCCGGTGATGAGCACCCTGTTAAATCTTTTATTGGCCATGGACTATGGGTAGCAATTAGCCCCCGGCCCAGCAAGGGCGGAGACGTTACCTCCTCCGCAACGATTCCGAGCCCAAAAACAGCAGGGCGGCGCAAGCCAACAGGAAAACAGGCAGCGCGGCATGTGACGTTTTCGAGGCGAGGAGACCGAAAGCCGGCGGCAGAAAAGTGGTGCCTATATAGGCCACGGCCATCTGGAAACCCATAATGGCCTGGGAGTCGGCGGCGCCGAATCGTTCCGGAGTTTCATGGAGCATACAGGGGAAAATGGGCGCGCAGCCCAGGCCGACCATCAGAAAACCCGCGAGAGCGAAGGGAAGCGGAAGCGGAAAAGCCATGAGCAGCACCCCGGCCAGTATCACGGAGCAGCCGGATCGGATCAGGTCGGCGTTCAATACTCTGTAGGTAATGAAGCCGGTGAGGATGCGGCCGGCGGTAAGACAGGCGTAGAAGCCGGAAACCCACCGCGCCGCCGTGGCCGGATCCAGGCCCCGCGCCTTGAAAAGGTAACTGGCGCCCCACAGTCCCATGGCGGCTTCGATGCCGCAATAGCAGAAGAAAACCAGCAGGGCGGTTTTCACGCCCGGCACCCTAAGGGGGAAGAACAAGTGGCGATGGGCGACGGGCCCAGGGCCATCTCCTGCCAGGGCGCGGCGGCGGACCTTGCCCCATAGGGGAAGCGCCAGGAACAGCACGGCCACAAGCGCGGCCTGGATGGATCCGACGAGAAAATATCCCGACCGCCAATGTCCTCCCCGCGCCAGGATGGCGGAAAGCAGGAAAGGCCCGGAAAGCGCCCCCACTCCCCAGAAACTGTGCAGCCAGCTCATGTGCCGCGACTCATAGTGTTCGGCGACGAATGCGTTGAGGCCGGCGTCGATGGCGCCCGCGCCAAGCCCCAACGGCACCGCCGCGAGGAGCAACCATGCGAAGGACGGCGCCTGCCCGAAACCGATCAAGGCTATGGCCGTCATGGCGACGCTGACCGCGGCGACCCGGCCGATGCCGAATCGCCCGAGAAGGCGGGTGGTGAGAATGCTGGAGAGCACCGTACCCGAGGAGATGATCATGGCTATCCATCCCGCGTAGGCATACCCCACCCCCAACTCCGGCTGCATCACCGGCCAAGCGCTGCCTAGCAAAGCATCGGGCAGGCCGAGGCTGATGAATGCGCAATAAATCAGGATGAGCAGCATGGTGGGGCCTGGATTACGCGTTCATCTGCGCGTAAGTTTGGCGAGTTGTTCCAGCACGGCCCCCCACCCGTCGTTAAAACCCATTTTCTCATGCATGTCCCGATCGGCATTGTCCTTATGCATCACATGGGAGGCCAATTCGGTGCCCTTGGGATGTTCCCGCAGCGTAACGAGGGT
>Ga0079224_100009163_pt1 | contig 13465 bp, 13 predicted proteins | sample Stecom2015_FD_80414 | JGI IMG/M metagenome (GOLD analysis project Ga0079224, IMG submission 80414) | Agricultural soil microbial communities from Utah to study Nitrogen management - Steer compost 2015 | ecosystem: Environmental > Terrestrial > Soil > Agricultural land | place: USA: Utah... | reverse complement strand
GTCGGGCTGCTGTGGCCGCATGTCGATCTGCCGCGTGGGTGGGAGATCGCCGCCGCCGCTCTGTGGGGCGCGGGTGGGCCGATGATGCCGCTCGCCGCCTCGGACCGGGTCGGCTCGGCGGCTCAGGGGGCGGTCGTCCAGGCCGGACTCACCACCTTGGCGATCGCGGACGTATTGGGTGTGGCGATCGTGCTGTGGGGCATCCTGATCTCGTGACCACCCACTGCGCGATGACCGCCGCCGAACGCCTGGCCGAGCTCATCCGGTGCCGCACCGTCTCGGCGGTCGAGGAGCGTGACGAGGCCGAGTTCGTGGCGTTCCGCGCGACGTTCGCCCGCCTCTACCCGAGACTTCACGAGCGGCTCGAGTCGACCGTGATCCCCGGCGGCAGCCTGCTGTTCCGGTGGCCGGGTCGGAGCGCGGAGGGCCCGCTGGTCCTGATGGCGCACTACGACGTGGTCCCGGCACCGGCCGAGCAGTGGGACCGTGACCCGTTCGCCGGCGTGATCGACGACGGTTTCGTGCACGGCCGCGGTGCGCTCGACGACAAGGGCCCGCTGGTGTGCATCGCCGAGGCGGTGGAGTCCCTGCTCGCGGAGGAGTTCGTCCCGGCTCGCGACGTCTACCTGTGCTTCGGCGCGGACGAGGAGGTCTTCGGCCACGGCGCGTCCGACATCGTGGACCGCCTCGAGGCGTCGGGCGTCCGCCCCTGGCTCGTCTCCGACGAGGGCGGCGCGGTCGTCGACGACGCGTTCCCCGGCGTCTCGGCGCTGACGGCGATGGTCGCGATCGTCGAGAAGGGCACGGTGGACGTCGGCCTGGTGGCCCGGGGCGGGGGAGGCCATGCCTCGACGCCGGAGCCTGACGGTGCCACCGCGCGCCTGGCGAAGGCCATCGTCCGGATCGAGCGGAATCCCGCCACGCCGCACCTGTCCGAGCCGGTGCTGCAGATGCTCGAGTCCCTCGCCGATCTGGTGCCCGCGCCGATCGCCCTGGTCTTGCGCAACGCGCGTCGGGCCAACCGACCCGTGGCGGAGTTGTTGGCGCGTCTGGGCAAGGAGACCTCCGCCATCGCCCGCACGACGATGGCCGTCACCGAACTGCGCGGATCGCCCGCGCGCAACGTGCTGGCGACCGAGGCTCGGGCGAACGTCAACGTCCGGCTCGCCGTCGGGGACACCCGCGAACGGCTCGTGCGTCGACTCGAGCGGCTGTTGCGCGGACTGGACGTCGAGATCGAGTACGTCGACGGTGAGGATCCGCCGCGGGTCTCGCGCACGGACAACGACGCCTGGCGCGCTCTCACGGCGGCGATCGAGACGCTCGCCCCCGGGATCCGCGTCGTCCCGTACGTCCAGACGGGCGGGACCGACTCGCGACACTTCGCGCGGATCAGCGACTCGGTCTACCGCTTCGCACCGCTGAAGATGACCCGCGCCCAGCGCGACTCGATCCACGCGCCCAACGAGAAGGTCGCCGTCGACTGGTTGGAGCGGGGGAGCGCATTCCACCGGGCGCTCATCACTTCCCTGCCGTGACCACCGTCACGTCTCGCTAAGGTCGTGCCATGTCAGTCGATCCCACCGGCGCCGATCTGAAGCGCCTGCTCGCCGAGGACCCGGGCGGTCCCGTCGTCATGCTCAACCTGCTCCAGTACCGCGAAAGTGGCGTCTCGTCCTACCGTGAGTACACCGAGCGCATCGGTCCGTTCCTGGCGGAGGTGGGCGGGGAGGTCGTCTACGCCGGCAACCTCGACACCCCGCTGGTCGCCCCCGACGGCTGGGACTGGGACGCGGTGCTGCTGGTGCGCTATCCGTCCCGGCAGGCGTTCAGCGCGATGGTGGCCAACCCGGAGTACCAGAAGATCACCGGGCTGCGGACCGCAGCCCTCGACGCCGCGGTGCTCCAGCCGAGCACGCAGTGGGGCCTCGCCGGACACTGACCTCGTCACGGCCGCGCCGGGCCGATTTGAGTCCGCGCGGTTCTTCGACGTAGACTTGTGTGTCGGCCTTGTCAGGCTCGCTCTCCCATGCCCTCCCGGCAGCCCCGATCGGGGCGGAGGACGCGCGTGTTCCGGGCCGATCGGACGAGACGAAGAAGTTGAGGTGTATGGCGAAAAAAGAAGGCGTCATCGAGATGGAGGGCTCGGTCATCGAAGCCCTGCCCAACGCGATGTTCCGCGTCGAGCTGGCCAACGGCCACAAGGTGCTCGCGCACATCAGCGGCAAGATGCGCCAGCACTACATCCGCATCCTCCCCGAGGATCGGGTCGTGGTGGAGCTCTCGCCGTATGACCTCAGCCGCGGTCGGATCGTCTACCGCTACAAGTGAGCACCCCGTAACAACTCCATAACCACGTTCAGTTCGTACCGAAGAGAGAGAATCTCGATGAAGGTCAACCCGAGCGTGAAGAAGATCTGTGACAAGTGCAAGGTGATCCGTCGCCACGGCCGCGTCATGGTGATCTGCGAGAACCCGCGCCACAAGCAGCGCCAGGGCTGACCAGATTCTTCTTCCGCAGCACCCCTGAACATCCGACGGCTCATCCGCCGCTCGCCCGAGCGACGGATGCCACCTCCGGCGCAGAGGCCGGAGCCCCATCGAGGCGATGGGGATGCCGCGGATGACCACACCTCTGCCGAACCGAAAGGAACTGCCAGAACATGGCACGCCTCGTCGGAGTGGATCTGCCGCGCGATAAGCGCGTGGTGATCGGACTCACGTACATCTACGGGATCGGCCGCACCCGCGCGGTCGAGACCCTCGCCGCCACCGGCATCGACCCCAACACCCGCGTTCACGAGTTGACCGACGACCAGCTCGTCGCTCTGCGTGACCACATCGAGGCGAACTACCAGGTCGAGGGTGACCTGCGCCGCGAGGTGACCGCGGACATCCGCCGCAAGATGGAGATCGGCTCCTACCAGGGCCGCCGTCACCGTGCGCACCTGCCCGTCCGTGGTCAGCGCACCAAGACCAACGCGCGCACCCGCAAGGGTCCCAAGCGCACCGTGGCCGGAAAGAAGAAGTGAGGTAACCGATGCCCCCCAAGAGCTCCGGCGCCAAGAAGGTGCGCCGCAAGGAGAAGAAGAACGTCGTTCAGGGCGAGGCCCACATCAAGAGCACGTTCAACAACACGCACGTCACGATCACCGACCCCAGCGGCGCGGTGATCGCGTGGGCCTCCGGCGGCACCGTCGGATTCAAGGGCTCGCGCAAGTCGACGCCGTACGCCGCCGGCATGGCCGCCGAGGCCGCCGGTCGTCAGGCCATGGAACACGGCATGAAGAAGGTCGACGTCTACGTCAAGGGTCCGGGCTCGGGCCGCGAGACGGCGATCCGGTCGCTCAGTGCTATCGGCCTCGAGGTCGGCACCATCTCCGACGTGACCCCCAGCCCGCACAACGGCTGCCGTCCGCCCAAGCACCGTCGTCTCTGACGCGTCGACTTCCAAGGAGTAATCACCCATGGCCCGTTACACCGGACCCCTCACCAAGAAGTCGCGCCGTCTGGGCGTCGACCTCGTCGGTGGGGACAAGGCCTTCGAGCGCCGTCCGTACGCGCCCGGCCAGCACGGCCGCGCCCGCGTCAAGGAGTCGGAGTACCGTACCCAGCTGCAGGAGAAGCAGAAGGCGCGCTACACCTACGGCGTTCTGGAGAAGCAGTTCCGCAAGTACTACGAGATCGCCTCGCGCCGTCCCGGCAAGACCGGCGACAACCTGCTGAGCCTGCTCGAGAGCCGTCTCGACAACGTCGTCTACCGTGCCGGGTTCGCCCGCACGCGGCGTCACGCCCGCCAGCTGGTGACCCACGGTCACTTCCTGGTCAACGGCGTCAAGACGAACATCCCGTCCTACCAGGTCAGCAAGCACGACATCATCGACGTGCGTCCCAAGAGCCTGGAGATGACGCCGTTCATCGTGGCGCGCGAGACCCATGACCCCGACACCGTGCCGGCCTGGCTCGACGTGTCGATCGATCGTGGTCGCATCCTGGTCCACCAGAACCCGGTGCGCGAGCAGATCGTCGTCCCGATCCAGGAACAGCTCATCGTCGAGTTCTACTCGAAGATCTGATTCGTTCCGCCGTCTGTCCACCAACCCGGCCCTCATATAGCGGTGGGTCCGGAAAGGAAGAAACACCATGCTGATCGCCCAGCGCCCCGTCCTGACCGAAGAGGTCGTCGACGACAACCGTTCGCGGTTCGTCATCGAGCCTCTGGAGCCGGGATTCGGCTACACCCTCGGCAACTCGCTGCGTCGCACGCTGCTGTCGTCGATTCCGGGTGCGGCCGTCACCTCGATCAAGATCGACGGTGTCCTGCACGAGTTCTCGACCATCGAGGGCGTGACCGAGGACGTCACCGAGATCATCCTCAACCTGAAGAACCTGGTCGTCTCCTCGACGATCGACGAGCCGGTCGTGATGTACCTGCGCGCCGAGGGCGCCGGTGACGTCACCGCCGCCGCGATCACGCCGCCCGCCGGTGTCGAGATCCACAACCCGGATCTGCACATCGCGACCCTCAACGACAAGGGTCGCCTGGAGATCGAGCTGGTCGTCGAGCGCGGCCGCGGCTACGTCTCCGCCGTGCAGAACAAGACCGGCGACGAGGAGATCGGCCGCATGCCGATCGACTCGATCTACAGCCCCGTGCTGAAGGTCACCTACAAGGTCGAGGCGACTCGTGTCGAGCAGCGCACCGACTTCGACAAGCTCATCATCGACGTCGAGACCAAGCCGTCGATCGCTCCGCGCGACGCGCTCGCGTCCGCCGGGTCGACCCTGGTCGAGCTGTTCGGGCTGGCCCGTGAGCTCAACGTCGAGGCCGAGGGCATCGACATCGGCCCCTCGCCCGTCGACGAGCAGCTGGCCGCCGACCTGGCCCTGCCGATCGAGGACCTGGACTTCACCGTCCGTTCCTACAACTGCCTCAAGCGCGAGGGCATCCACACCGTGGGTGAGCTCATCACGCGCAGCGAGCAGGATCTGCTGGACATCCGCAACTTCGGCTCCAAGTCGATCGACGAGGTCAAGACCAAGCTCGCCGAGCTCGGTCTGGGTCTCAAGGACAGCGCGTCGGGCTTCGACCCGGCCGCGGTCATCGAGAGCTACGACGAAGACGCCGGTTTCGCCGAGGACGAGCAGTACTGAGCTGCTCTGACCACACTGATTCAGGAGTAACGACATGCCCACCCCCACCAAGGGTCCTCGCCTCGGCGGCAGCCCCTCGCACCAGCGGCTGATCCTGGCGAACCTCGCCACGGCCCTGTTCGAGCACGGCCGCATCACCACGACCGAGGCCAAGGCCAAGCGCCTGCGCCCGTACGCCGAGCAGCTGATCACCAAGGCCAAGACCGACACGGTGGCCAACCGCCGCCAGGTCGTCAAGGTCATCCGCGACAAGAGCGTGCTGCACACCCTCTTCACGGAGATCGGCCCGGCCATGGCCACCCGCCCGGGCGGCTACACCCGCATCACGAAGATCGGTCCGCGCAAGGGCGACAACGCCCCGATGGCCGTCATCGAGATCGTCGAGGGCAAGACCTTCGAGCCGAAGTCGGAGGCCGCCCCGGCCGCCGAGCCGGTCGAGGAGACCCCCGCGGCCGAGGCTGAGGCCCCCGAGACCGAGGCCGCCGAGGCTGAGGTGACCGAGGCTCCCGCGGACGAGGCGACCGAGGCTCCGGCCGAGGAGTCGGTGGCCGAGGAGTCGGACGAGTCCGCCGAGGACGAGGCCAAGTAAGCACCACGCCGAGGGCCCCCACCCGCACCAGGTGGGGGCCTTTCGCATCTCGCGGCGTTCGACGCGCGACGCTCGCGGGGTACGATCACACCGCCACACGAACTCGGGGAAGGCCCACCATGAGACTCCGCCTGCGGCGTCCGTCCATCATCGTCACGGCGGCGTTCACGTCGATCGTCCTGGCTGCGGGCGTCGTGCCCGCCGCCGGTCAGGACGAGGTGCTCTTGGAGGCGCCGATGCGCGGCACCGACGATCCGCAACCGGCGACCGGCCTGATCGTCCAGTTCGACGAGGACGTCTCGGCCGCCCCCGAGGACCTGGTCGAGGACGTGGCGGAGGAGCTGCCGGACGGGCTGGAGATCACCGAGGCCGAGGCCGGTCCTGAGGACCTGGCGTTGCTGAGCCTGTCGGACGAGGTGGACGCCACCGAGCTCGACGAGGCGATCGACGAGCTCGAGGCACGTCCCGACGTCGCGTGGGCGATCCCCAACGGCATCCGCTTCCCGCAGGCCACGGCGAACGACCCCTTCTACACCAGCCACCAGTGGAACCTGCGCGGGACTTGGGGCGTTCGGGCGGATCGCGCCTGGGATGTGACCACCGGACGCCCGTCGGTGCGGGTCGCCGTCATCGACACCGGCATCCTCAAGTCCCACCCGGACTTGAAGGGGCGCCTGGCCAAGGGGCGCGACTTCGTCGATCGGGACTACCGCTGCCTCAACGCGACGTGCACCAAGACCAGGTCGACCGGGACCTTCCGCAGCGCCGGTGACGGAAACGGCTGGGACTCCAACCCGGCCGATCCGGGAGACTGGCGCACGGCGTCGACGTGTCGTCACTTGGGCCCGGAGTTCGGCCCGAGCACCAGCAGTTGGCACGGGACGCACGTGGCGGGGATCATCGCCGCCACGCGGAACAACCGGCTCGGCATCGCGGGCATCGCCCCCGGCGTGAAGGTCCAGGCAGTGCGCGCCCTCGGTCGTTGCGGTGGATCGGACTGGGACATCGCGATGAGCATCGTGTGGGCCAGCGGCGCCAAGGTGCGTGCCTACGACAAGAAGCACGGCAAGATCAAGGTCAACCCCAAGCCGTCGCAGGTCATCAATCTCTCGCTGGGCAGCTCGGTGAACACCGCCGCGCGCGCGGCGAAGATCTGCCGCTTCTACGCCAAGTTCGCCGCCGTGGCGCGCAAGCGGGGTGCGACCCTCGTCGCCGCCGCCGGGAACAACGACGGCAACCACGCGCTCAACGTCCCGTCGTCATGCCCCGGTTACATCGCGGTCGCCGCGACCACGACCGCCGGGGCCAAGGCGGACTTCTCGAATCAGGGCAAGGGGATCGACGTCGCGGCACCGGGTGTCCGCATCCCCTCCACGTACAACACCGGAGCCCGCGGGCCCTCGACCCACGCCTGGGCGCTGATGTCCGGTACGAGCATGGCCGCGCCGGCCGTCTCTGCCACGGCGGCACTGGCCCATTCGGTCGGCATCTCCCATCCCGTGGTCGTCGAGCGTGTCCTCAAGGCGACCGCCCGACGAGCAGGTGGGTGCTCGTCGGCCCAGTGCGGCGCCGGTGTGGTCGACGCCGACGCCGTCGTGCGGGTCGCCGCGCCGCTGACGGCTCCCAAGATCGTGGGCACTCCGCGGCCCGGGCGCACGGCTCGCTCGACCCTGGGACGCTGGCGCAACGCCTCGGCGGTTCGACTCACCTGGTACCGGGGATCGAAAGCGGTCGCACAGGGGACGACGTACACCCCGACGAGGGCGGATCTCGGACGTCGACTCACGGTCCGAGCCGTGGCGACCGGGTCCACCAGCCGCCCGGGCATCTACCACGAGTCCTCCAAGGTCGTGAAGGCCGCGACGCGGACCTCGGCGAAGATGCCGAAGCGGGCCTCGAAGTCCAAGCGAGCCAAGGTCACGGTGCGCGTGGCGTCGTCCTACGGGCGACCGACGGGCAAGATCATCGTCCGCGACGGCAAGAAGCGCATCAAGGTCGTGAAGATCAAGGCCAAGCACCGCGGGAAGATCACCTTCCGTCTTCCCACGATCGCGAAGAAGGGCAAGCACAGGATCCGCATCGTCTACGGCGGCAACGGGAAACTGTCGAAGTCCAGCGTCGTGAAGAAGATCCGCGTCCGCTGACGAGATCGACCGCGGCGCACGTGCGATGCGCCCTAGGCTGTGCAGGTCGTCCCCCCGCCCTCCGCTCTGGAGGTCCTGTGCGCCGCCGCCTCGTTTCCGCCATCGCCCTGCTCGCATCCGGCTCAATGCGTCGTTCGGCGAGTTGGCGCCGGTGTCCCGTTCCGTGCCCGGCGGCTGCGACGGCGTCGTGACGGTCACCGCGACGACCGAGTCGGGTCACCGCGCGTGGTACTCCACCGTCGGCCCGGGCGCCGACCTGTCCGCACCGGGCGGCGACCTGCAGCTGGGCGCGCAGCGCGGCATCGCGTCGACGATCAACCTCGGGACGACGAGTCCGGGGGCCGCCGGCTACGGCGTCTACCAAGGCACGAGCATGGCGACGCCTGCGGTCTCCGCCGCCGCCGCGCTGCTCTACTCCCTGGGCCTGACGAGCCCGGAGTCGGTCAAGCAGGCGCTCAAGGACGCCGTCCAGCCCTACTCGACCGTCGCGAAGGGCTCCCCGGTCCCGCAGGTCGCGACCATCGACTGCAACTCCACGGCTGCGGCGTACTGCGGCACCGGGGTGCTGGACCTGTCACGGATCAGCGCACCCTTGAGCCCGCCGCGAGTGACGGGCCGGCGCCTTCCGGGTGCGGTGTTGACCGCGAGGACCTCGGGACTCACGGGTCCGTCCGCCTCCACCCGCGTGACCTGGTGGCGCGGTGGGCGTCGGGTCGGGACTGGCACGACCTACCGGGTCGGTGCAGCAGATCTCGGTCGGACGCTCACGGTGCGGCACGAGATCTCGTCGGGCCCGTTCGCCGGTGTCGGCCAGCGTGCCTCGGTCGCGATCCCGAAGGCCGGCACCCGCACCAGGATCGCGGTGCCGAAGAAGGTGAAGCGGTCGAAGCGAGCGCGGATCACGGTCACGGTCTCCGCGGCCGGGTTGCGGCCCACGGGATCGATCCGGGTGTTCGACGGTTCGCGACGACTCACCACGAAGAGGCTCGCGGCCCACCACCGGGGCCGGCTCAGGTTCCGCCTTCCCCGGCTCACGCGGAAGGGTCGCCATACGATCCGCGTCGTCTACGCGGGCGATGCCGGCTTCCGAGGATCCTCGGCGAAGAAGGTCGTCCGCGTCCGCTGAGTCCGGCTCACCAGGTGTCGATGTAACGGCCACCCTCGCGGACGCCCGGAGTCCAACCGCCGAGCGCCGCGGTGATCCAGCGCCGCGTGTCGATGGGGTCGATGACCTCGTCGAACTCGTGCTTCATCGCGCCGTTGATGGCCTTGCCCGTCTCGTAGTGCTGGTCGAGCAGCTCCTGGTAGCGGGCCTCACGGGCCACCGGGTCCTCGATCGCCTCGAGTTCCTTGGAGAAGCCGAGTCGGACCGCACCCTCCAGGCCCATGCCGCCGATCTCACCGGTCGGCCAGGCGATGGTCGCGATCGGGCGGGCGAAGCCGCCGGCCGCCATGGCTTGGGCGCCGAGACCGTAGCCCTTGCGGACGATGATCGTGATCATCGGGATGCGCAGGTGAGCGCCGATCACGAACAGGCGCCCGAAGTGCCGCACGGTGGCCGTCTTCTCCGACTCGGGACCCACCATGAACCCCGGCGTGTCGCACAGCGACACCACGGGCAGGCCGTGGGCGTCGCACAGCTGCAGGAATCGAGCCATCTTGTCGGCGGCGTCGGCGTCGATCGCGCCGCCGAGGTGGGCCGGGTTGTTGGCGACCAGGCCCATCGGCCGACCCTCGACCCGGATCAGCGCCGTGATCGCGCCGACGCCGAAGTCGCGGCGCAGTTCCAGCACCGAGTCCTCGTCCGCGAGTGTGTCGATGAGCTCGCGGATGTCGTAGACCTGCTTGCGGTTCTCACCGATCACGTGGCGCAGGCGACGCTGGTCGGCCGCCGTCCACGCGGTCTGCCGCTTCGTGAAGTACGACAGGTAGCGCTGTGCGGCCTCGATGGCCTCCTCGTCGGTGTCGACGAGGATGTCGACGACACCGTTGGGGGACTGGACGTCCATCGGGCCGATCTCCTCGGGGGTGAACCGGCCCAGTCCGCCGCCCTCGATCATCGCCGGTCCGGCCATGCCGAGGTTCGAGTCGGCGGTCGCGATGATGACGTCGCACGTGCCCAGCAGGGCGGCGTTGCCGGCGAAGCATCGTCCGGTGAGGATGCCGACCGTCGGGACGACGCCGCTGAGCGAGCCGAGCATCGCGAAGGTGGGCACGTTGAGGCCCGCGGCGAGCAGGTTCTGCGTGTCGGTGTCGCCGGGGCGGCCGCCGCCTCCCTCGCAGAAGAAGACCACCGGGAGGCGCTTGTCGCGTGCCACCCCGAGCATCCGGTCGGTCTTCTTGTGGTTGAAGTACCCCTGAGTGCCGGCCAGCACGGTGTAGTCGTACGCCAGTACCGCGATCTCGGTGTCGTCGAGTCGTCCGGTGCCGGTCACGATGCCGTCGGCCGGCGTGTTGGCGATGAGGTCCTCCAGGGAGCGCCGCGACCGCTGCGCCGCGACCGGCAGCGAGCCGTACTCGACGAAGGTGTCCTCGTCGACCAGCCGGTCGATCCACTCGCGCGCCATGAGGTGGCCCCGGGCGTGCCGCTTCGCGACGGCGGCCGGTCGCGCCTCGTCACGAGTGAGCCGGAGTCGCTCGTGGAGCTCGGCGAGATCGGGTCGGATGTGATCGAGATCGATGTCGTCGTCGCCGGAGTCGTCGTCGATGTGGTCGGGGGCAGGCTCCAGCGTCGCGAGGACCTCACCGGGCTCCACGGTGTCGCCGGGGGAGACGTGGAGCGCCACCACGCGGGAGGGGACCTCGGCGTGCACGGGATGCTCCATCTTCATGGCCTCGAGCGTGATGGCGGCCTTGCGGGTGCCGATCACGTCGCCCTCGCCGGCGTGGATCGCGACGACGGTGCCCGCGAACGGTGCGACCAGGTGCTCGTCGTCTCCGGACGGCGCTTCCTGACGTGCGCGCTCGGCCAAGAGCGCGTCGAGGTGGTCCGTGGTGACCGATCCGGCGGTCACCTGTGGGTCGGCGAGCAGCTCGGTCAGCAGGTCGACGTTGGTCTCGACGCCCTCGATCGTCAGCTCGCGCAGCGCGGCGGCCGCCGCGTCGCAGGCCTGGTGCCACGTGCCCTCGGTCCGCGTGATGACCTTCGCCAGGAGAGAGTCGAAGGTGCCGTCGACCACGAGTCCCTCGCGCACGTGGGTGTCGACACGCACCCCGGCGGGGGCCTCGAACGCGGTCACGGTGCCGGTCGTGGCCACGGCGACACCGCCGTGGATCCGTTCGGCGTTGACGCGCGCCTGGATGGCGAAGACCCCCGGACGGGGCTCGTGCGGGGAGGACAGGTCCAGGTCGGCCAGGGTGCGTCCGGCGGCCACCTGCAACTGCGCCTGGACGAGGTCGACGCCGGTGACCTCCTCGGTGATCGTGTGCTCGACCTGCACGCGCGGGTTGACCTCGATGAAGGCGACGTCGAGACCCTCTCCGCCGGGGGTTCCGAGGCTCGACGCCGACACCAGGAACTCGACGGTTGCCAGGCCGAGGTAGTTCAGAGGCTCGACGAGTCGTCGTGCCTGCTCGACGAGGATGCGGCGCTCGTCGTCGCTCAGGCTCGGGCTCGGCGCGAACTCGAGGATCTTCTGGTGCCGGCGCTGGACGCTGCACTCACGCTCGCCGAACGTGGTGATGGCGCCCGTGCCGTCACCGAGCACCTGCACCTCGATGTGCTTGGCGTCGGTCATGAGTCGCTCGGCGTAGACGGTGTCGACCCCGAACGCCCGCCGGGCCTCGGAGCGACAGGACTCGTACGCGGACGCGACGTCCTCGGCGCGGAAGACCTGACGCATGCCGCGACCGCCGCCGCCGGCGGTCGCCTTGATCATGATCCCGTCGCCGTGCTGGGCGAAGAGCTCGGCGACCTCCTCCGCGGAGGCGTCGGGGCCGGTCGCGGCCATCACCGGCACGCCGAGCGACGTCGCGTGCTCGCGGGCCGTTCCCTTGTCGCCGAAGAGCTCGAGGATCGCGGGGGACGGGCCCACGAAGGTGAGGCCGGCGTCGGCGCAGGCGCGGGCGAACGCGGCGCTCTCGCTGAGGAACCCGTAGCCCGGGTGGACGTGGGTGCAGCCGGTCTCGGTGGCGATCCGGACCAGGTCGTCGATGTCGAGGTAGGCTGCGACGCCCTTGGTCGAGAGCTCGCGCGAGTCGTCCGATCCGGGCGCCTCGTCCGCGGCGTGAACCCGCTGGACCTGCCAGTCCAGGGCGAGCGCCGCTCGCTCGATCCGGGCCGCGATCTCCCCGCGGTTGGCGATCAGTACCTTCATGGGAGCCTCCATTGACATTGGTGTCAACACCGTAGCAAATCAGTTGACGGGCGCGTCAACACCTGGGACGAGTAGACGTCAAACTCGAAATCATGTTCAGATTAGGTCATGAGCGACGGCACGGTCCATGACGTGCGGCGATCGACGGCCGCGGACCTCAGGAAGCGGATCGAGGTCAACTTGGCCTTGCGCGACTGGGTGCGGGCCGAGCCCACGCGTGCCGCCGCCGTGTCCGTCATCGTCTTCGACGTCGAGGCGGTCCCGAGCTTCTGTCTGATCAAGCGGGCGAGGCGCGGCCGCAACGCCGGGCAGTGGGCCCTGCCCGGCGGCAAGGTCGAGCCCGGCGAGTCGCCGCAGGATGCGGCGTTGCGGGAAGCGTCCGAGGAGGTGGGCCTGCCTGCGGGCAGTCGCGTCCTCGGACGCCTGGACGACATGGCCACGACGTCGGGGTTCGTGATCGCCCCCTTCGTCGTCGCGGCTCCGGACGGCTGGCGCCCGCGCGCCGCCGACGCCGAGGTCCACGCCTGCTTCGAGTTCGCCGTTCCGGATCTGCTGGGGGACGACGTCGTGCGGTGGGCGACCGTCGACGACGGCCCGCCGTTGCTGCAGATGCACGTGGCGCCCGGGACGCGGATCCACGCGCCGACCGGGGGGATCTTGTGGCAGTTCCGGCAGACCGCGCTGCTGGGGCAGGAGGTGTCCCTGGCCGGCCTGCGACAACCCGAGTTCACGCGACGATGACCCCAGTCTTGAAGTTGACACCGACTTCAGTTTATGATGTGACCCGGTGGCGACACCTCCACAGACCCACAGCCTCAACCAGGAGTCAGCACATGGATTTCGAACTGTCCGACCGCGCCAAGGAGTACCAGGAGCGACTCCTGGCCTTCATGGACGAGAAGATCTATCCCGCCGAGGCCGTCTACGCCGAGCAGATGGCCGAGTCCGGTGATCCGAACTTCCATCCGCCGATCCTCGAGGAGCTGAAGGCCGAGGCTCGCAAGCGTGGCCTGTGGAACCTGTTCCACCCGCACAAGAACGAGGAGTGGGGCTCGCCGGGCCTGTCGAACCTCGACTACGCCCCCTTGGCGGAGATCACCGGCCGCAGCCCGCACCTGGCGCCCGAGGCGATCAACTGCAACGCCCCCGACACCGGCAACATGGAGGTCCTGGAGCTCTTCGGCACCGAGGAGCACAAGGAGAAGTACCTCAAGCCGCTGCTGGCCGGCGAGATGGCCTCGGCGTTCTGCATGACCGAGCCC
>Ga0079224_100009162_pt1 | contig 13467 bp, 15 predicted proteins | sample Stecom2015_FD_80414 | JGI IMG/M metagenome (GOLD analysis project Ga0079224, IMG submission 80414) | Agricultural soil microbial communities from Utah to study Nitrogen management - Steer compost 2015 | ecosystem: Environmental > Terrestrial > Soil > Agricultural land | place: USA: Utah... | reverse complement strand
GCTTCTCGCCGGGTAGTATTCGAGCATTTCCATTCATCGATAAAGGTCCGGATAGCAATATCGGGCTGTAACAGGTGCAAATAGGCAACCGTTTCACTCAATGTAACTAGCGGACGGATTCCCTTTGTGACTTGTTGTAACATACTCGGATACCGGCTAAAGAGAGGAAGATAATCTTGTACGCCGGTTTGGATCAGATAATGTATTCCTTTATAATTTTCCGTTCCAGCAAATGTTTTTTCCAGCTCTTTCGCAATCCGTTCCACGGCAATGTTCGTCATCTTATCTTTTACCCGCTGGATGGCATCTAACGTATTATTTTCAATGGAAAAACCGAGCTGACTGGAAAATCGAATTGCCCTTAATATCCGCAAAGGATCTTCCAGGAAACGGTCATATCCGCAGCCGACCGTACGGATTTGCCGATTTGATAAGTCCTCTTGTCCGCCGAATAAATCGATGATGTTTCCATCGATATCCATTGCCATCGCATTAATGGTAAAATCTCTTCGCTTTAAATCTTCTTCAATATTAGAAATAAAAGTGACCGAATCGGGATGGCGGTAATCTGAATATTTCCCGTCTAAGCGAAAGGTCGTCACTTCATAGGACTCACGCTGATATCGGACAATAACGGTGCCATGATCAATACCGACAGGAATCACTTTCGGAAATATTTCCATTATCACTTCCGGTGTTGCAGAGGTCGTAATATCGATATCGCCAATTGGCCGGTTCAGCAAAAAGTCCCTGACGCAGCCGCCGACGAAATAGGCTTCGTAACCGTGGCCGAGTATCGTTTTTATAATTGGTTTTGCCTTTTCAAAGGGGGTTTCATGCATTACGATCACCCATTTTTGTATATTTCGATATATTCGTTCACAATGCGTTCAGAATGAAAGTGTTTTTTTGCTCTTAAATACGCATTTTCGGAAAAGGTGCGCCATCTTTTCTCGTCTGTCAGCAGTTGTATTGCATACTCTGCCGCTTTTTCGACATCCTGGGCCGGCACAATATACCCTGTTTCACCATGGGCAATAACTTCCGGAATTCCCCCCACATTTGTCCCAATGCTCGGTACTTTGCACGCCATCGCTTCTAAAATGACCAAACCAAAACTCTCTTTTTCCGACAGCAATAATAGCAAATCGGAAATCGCAAGTAAGTCGCTAATATTGTTTTGTTTGCCTAAAAACAATACTTCATCTTGCAATTCAAGTTCATGAACAAGCTGCACCATGGAAGTATATTCCGGTCCATCCCCAACTAACAGTAATTTGCATTTTACCTGTTCTTTTACCTTCTGAAATGTATAGATTATATCCTGTACTCGTTTTACTTTGCGGAAATTGGAAATATGGATCAGTATCTTTTCGTCCGGCTGAATGTTAAAATCTCTTTTTAACCCCGGGGCCGTTTTAGGAAAATACTCCTTTTCATTCACGAAGTTATGGATTACGGCAATGTCTCTGTCAATTTTTAGCATTTGCTTCGTCTGTTCCATTAAGCTGCGGGAAACAGCGGTAACCACATCCGACTTTTCAATGGCATACGTTATCATTTTTTTAAAGTGCTGATCAATCCCAAGAACGGTAATATCCGTGCCGTGCAAAGTCGTAATGATTTTTACTTTATTTTGTGCCATTTCCCTTGCCAAAATAGCGCATATCGCATGGGGAATTGCGTAGTGGACATGCAAAATATCCAGCTGTTCCCGGTCGATGACTTCCGCCATTTTGGAAATTAGCGCAAGATCATAGGGCGGATATTGGAAAACCGGATAGTGGCTTAATTCCACCTGATGGTAATATATTTTTGGATGCAGCTTCTCAAGGCGAAAAGGAATGCTTGATGTAATAAAATGAATTTCATGTCCTCGTTCCGACAGCAGTTTCCCTAATTCCGTGGCAATAATTCCGGATCCGCCTACAGTTGGATAACATGCGATTCCGATTTTTAACATTGTTTATCCAACCATCCTTTAAATTTGAATTATATTTTCCAAACCATATACGTAATGATCTAATTCCATTACTTTAAATACGGATAATTTGACCCCGTGCATGAATGACTTCCGGTCCAATGAGTCATGGCGAATCGTTAACGTTTGCCCTGCACCGCCGAAAATAACTTCCTGGTGGGCGACAAGCCCGGGAAGCCGTACACTGTGGATTCGCAAACCGTCCCAATCTGCTCCCCTAGCCCCAGGGAAAACCTCTTTTTCTTCTGGATGTCCTTGCTGTTTGTACATTCTCGTTTCCCGGATGAGTTCGGCTGTTTTGACTGCCGTTCCCGACGGAGCATCTCTTTTATTGTCATGATGCATTTCTATAATTTCCACGTCCGGCAAATATTTGGCAGCAATCTGGGAAAATTTCATCATTAAAACGGCGCCAATGGCAAAATTTGGAGCGATAATCGTCCCAATCTTTTTCTCATTGGCAAGACTTTTAATTTCTTCCAGCTGTTCCCGGGCGATTCCGGAAGTTCCAACAACGGGTCGGACACCATGCTGTAAGGCTGCCATTGTATTTTTGAAACCTGCCTCAGGAATCGTCAGATCGATCAACACATCCGGTTTTACGGATTCGAAGCATTCATGAATATCTGTAAAAATAGGTACAGCTAGGTCCGGCATGCCTGGAAGATCTTTTAACAGCTTTCCGTTATTTATTCGGTCAACGCATGCAAGGAGGGAAAATTCCTCCTCATTTGCAATCATTTTTATTGCTTCGGCTCCCATTTTCCCTCTTGGGCCGCTTACAACGATGTTAATCATCATTTTCCTCCTTCTCTATTTTCGTCCAGCGATCTTTGTCTCTCGTTTCAAATTTGTTCATCGACTGGTTAAAAGCTTGTGCCAGATCAATATCCAACGAATTGGCAAAACAGGCAAGGACAAAAAGGATATCGCCGATTTCTTCTTCTACCGTCTTCTCTTCTTCTGTCGGCTTTTTCGGTTTTTCTCCATAATAATGGTTTATCTCCCGGGCTAACTCCCCCGTTTCTTCCGTCAGCCTGGCCATTAAACTTAAAGGAGAAAAATATCCTTCTTTAAACTGGGAGATATAGTCATCTACCCGTTTTTGCATTTCCTTCGTAGTTAAACGATTTGTATTGATTGTAATTACCTCCCTCAATTTGCAAAAAAATGAAAAGGTAAATGATTATTGTAATTCAGCAAATAATAAAGGTATCCTTCATCTGCATCAAAACAGATTCACATTTGCAGTTGATTCATCTATGTATTTCGTGAAAAATGTATATCGAGACACATGTCCATCTCTTTAATGTTAGCGAATGATAGCACTTTTGACAAATTATTTCTCTGTCTGAACTTGCTTAAAGATTGGCGTTTACAACTTTTATTGTTGTTTTTTGTTAAATTATCTATAATAAAGTCAGTTTGTTGTTTTAAATTAAAGGGGGTGTCAACACATGTTTTTTCGTATAAAAATAAAGAATATCATTTTTATCGCCTTAGGAGCTGCCATCTTTTCTTTTGGAATCGTACATTTTAATATGCAGCATAATCTAGGCGAAGGCGGGCTTACTGGAATTACGTTGCTTCTTTATTTCCTTTGGGGAATTGACCCGGCAATTTCCAACCTCGTTTTGAACATTCCTGTGTTTTTTATCGGCTGGAAGTTTCTCGGACGAAATACGTTTATTTATACGATTATCGGCACCATTTTTGTATCGGTCTTCCTGCGGCTATTTCAAACATATGAGTTCCAAATTGAATTACATAATGATATGTTATTAGTTGCCTTGTTTGCCGGGGTGTTCATCGGCATCGGCCTTGGCATTATCTTCCGCTATGGGGGTACGACCGGAGGAGTTGATATCATTGCCAGGCTAGTTAACAAATATGCCGGCTGGAGCATCGGGCGGACAATGTTTATTTTTGACCTGATTGTTATTACAACTTCTATTTTCGTCATCTTGGACTTAAGGCAAGGGATGTATACCCTCGTTGCCGTTTATGTTGGAGCGAGAGTGATTGATTTTCTTCAAGAGGGAGCCTACTCCGCAAAGGGAACATTAATTATTTCCGATAAAAACGATAAAATCGCAAAGGAAATACTAACGAAGATGGGCCGGGGAGTGACCGTCCTGGACGGCCGGGGAAGTTTCTCCGGGGAAAAAAGAGAAGTATTGTACTGTATCGTAGCAAGAAATGAAATTGTCCGGCTAAAAAATATTATCCAGCGCATTGACCCCCATGCTTTCGTATCGGTTATTACCGTCCACGATGTGCTCGGCGAAGGGTTTACGCTGGATGAAAATAAACAGCCGTTACGGGAAGATTAAAAAAGCTTTCTTGTCCTGCTTCTTCATAAAAAAATCCGCAACCAATCGTTGCGGATTTTTACTCTTCGCGCATAACAAAGTACATGAAGATAAAGCGGACCAATTCCATTACCGCAGTTAATGCAGCAGCAACATAGGTCATAGCGGCAGCATTTAAAACTTTTCGAGTTTCCCTTTCTTCATTATTGCGGATAATTCCGGAAGATACTAATTGTGCCATGGCACGGTTGGACGCATCAAATTCAACAGGCAATGTCACTAGTTGGAAGAGAACTGCCGCCGACATAAAGATGATACCAAGTAAGAGCATTTCAGCCCACGTAAAAATAATCCCGGCGAAAATAAGGAAAAAGGACAAATTGGATCCAAGATTGGCGATCGGCACTAATGCATGTCTAAACCGTAAAAAAGCGTAATTTTGCTGATCTTGAATCGCATGTCCGACTTCATGGGCTGCTACTGCCGAAGCTGCCATGGAACGACCGTGATAAATCTCGGTAGACAGGCGCACCACTTTTTTTCTCGGATCATAATGGTCTGACAACATTCCGTCTGTTTCTTCAATGTGTACATCGTACAGACCGTTGTCATCTAAAATTTTGCGGGCAACTTCTGCTCCTGACAAATAAGATGATGTCGGCATTTTCGAATACTTTTTGTAAGTTGATCTTACTCGCGCTTGTGCCCATAAAGGGATAATTAACAGTATTGCGATGTAAATGATAAAACCGCCCATACGAATTCCTCCATTATTATTTGTATATGGTCAATTTTAGTCAAACATTACCGTTTAGTCAATCATTTTGTCCTTCTTCGGAAATGATTTTTTGCTGCCCCTATATTTTTTCCAGCTCACGTAAATTAATGTCAGACCGATACTTCCGCCGATAATCAGGACAGCTAAGGCAAAGGGCGTCCATTCTAACGTGTTGCGTAAATCCTCTACAGCAGGACTGGCAAAAATTTTTTGAGGCAAGAACGGGTTAATTGTTAGTATCCCTATGACGAAAGCAAGCATGCAGACCATTTGATGCAATTTTCTTCTTATCATAGAGATCACACCTCTCATACATCTTATTTAATAATGTATGAGGGCAAACTTGTCCATATTACATGCCAGGTTGTCTGTTTTTTTTAACTGTAAGGGTGTAGGCTATGCCGATTGAAACGATACTGAGCCAAAAGGTAAAATAACCGATTTCGTTCATATAGGTCGTTAAGGAAGAATAGATTGGCATCATTTCAAATACATAGTCAATGACATCGTTATGTAACGTCCAAATGGCAGCGACCGTGAGATGGCGTAACTGTATGCTGTAAAAGGGAGAATATAACAGTCCCTGGATTGCCATGCCTAAATGGGAAAAGATGAGCATATATCCTTGCCAGCCGATCGAGCCGTCGGTCCATAAAGTTAACAGATTCATCACAACAGCCCATATACCATATTTAAACAAGGTTATTAATGCTAACGCCTCAATATAAGGCACCGGTTTCCTAAATAAGAAAAACAGCAAAAATACAGTAAAAAACAAACTTGCCGTTGGACTGTCCGGAACAAAAATAAGAAAAATCGGCGGAGTGATGGAAAGCTGGCTTTCATACCACCAGTATCCGTAAATTGTCCCTAAAAGGTTAATAAAAAATAAGATAAGTACAAATCGATTGTCTTGCAAAATGAACCTAATCATGGCACCCATCCCTATTCATCGTACAAAAAACACCTTCACCAAACCGGGAAGGTGTTTTTGTCTATTCTGCTGATTCATTCACAGAAACAATAAATTCAGCTAATTGTTGCAATTCTTCATCACTGCCAGTAAATAGTCCTGCAGGCATTGCACCTAGTCCGTTTACGGCAATATCGGCGATTTCTTCCGCGCTATATTCAATGCCTATTAATGATGGTGCTGCCGCTGAACCTTCCAATTCCCCGCCGTGACACGACATACAGCTTGCTTCATAAACTGCATATCCTGGATGGTCTACATCAATCGTTACGTCAGATTCTGGAATTGGTTTGTTTGCCTCTGCCCGGGATTCCCAGTCAACAGCGGATGCAGATTCGTAAGTAAGCCATACAACGGATGCAAGTGCTAAAAGCATCATCGAAACTGCAATTGGACGTTGACGTGGTTTGCGTCCTGGACCGTTATCCAAGAATGGCGCCAACAGCAGTGCACCAAATGCAAGACCCGGAATACCTAAAATACCGATTAAAATAAAGTCACCACTGGCAAATTCGTATTTAAGCAATTCATATAAGAATAAGAAATACCAGTCTGGCAATGGAATGTAAGAAGCATTTGTCGGATCGGCCATCCCTTCAAGCGGTGATGGATGGGCCAATGTAAGGGTTAAAAATCCAACTAAGAAAACTGAACCAGCCAACCACTCTTTTAATAAAAAGTTGGGCCAGAAAGCTTCTGTTCTGCCAGGATATTCCGAATAGTCTTTTGGATAATATGATGTCTTTTCTGCGGAGATACGAGAATCTCCGACAAATTTCATACCTTTACCCCGCTTCATTCGCTTTCCCCTCCTTTTATAGTGGTCCTGAGATACCTTGTCTACGGATTAAGATAAAGTGTACTGCCAATAGTGCGAATAAAATGGCTGGCAAGAAGAATACATGAATCGCAAAGAATCGGGTTAATGTTTGCGCACCAACGATATTTTCGTCACCAGCTAACAGCACTTTCAGCTCATCACCGATAAACGGAACTTGCTGGGCAATTTCCAAACCTACTTGGGTAGCAAAGTAAGCTTTGTTATCCCAAGGCAGCAAGTATCCGGTAAACCCTAGTCCGAGCATAACAAAGAAAAGCAGCACTCCTACCATCCAGTTAAGCTCACGCGGCTTCTTATATGCTCCTTGGAAAAATACCCGAAGTGTATGTAATAACAACATTACGATAACAACACTGGCACCCCAGTGGTGCATTCCTCTTACGATCTGACCATGGGCTACTTCTGTTTGCAAATAATAAACAGACTTCCATGCGTTTTCGATATCCGGGACGTAATACATAGTCAGGAACATCCCAGAGAGGATTTGAATGACAACAACAAAGAATGTTAACCCGCCGAAACAATAAACGAAGGCTGAAAAATGATGGGCTGGGTTAACATGCTCTGGAACTTCGTGATCCGCGATATCACGCCAAATAGGCGTAACATCCACACGTTCATCAATCCAATCATAAATTTTTTGTAACATGATGGATTACGCCCCCTTTCTGTCAATTGGATTTCCTAAAAATAATATTCCGTCTCGAACTTCCTGTTCATATACAGCTAATGGTGTTAACGGTGGTGTACCAGGTACGTTTGTACCGTCTTTTTCATATAATCCATCATGACATGGGCAGTAAAAACGGTTTGGATGTTCTTCGCTGCCTTCCCATGAAACGACACAGCCTAAGTGTGTACAGATTGGGGATAGGGCAACGATTTCTCCGTTTTCATCTTTATACACCCATGCAGAACGGCTCGGTTCTGATTTATACCATCCATCAACTTGTTCAACAGTCCAGTCAACACGTTGCGGCACATCAGTTATTTCGTCGACGGATATTCCGACATTAACTAAATCACCGGACGAAGATTCTTTGAGCACTGGGTCAATCGCCATTCGGATTGGCGAAACTAACAGACCGGCAGCCATGAATCCTCCTACACCAGTTAGCGTATAGTTTAGGAACTGTCTACGGGTTACTTGATGTTTTTTATCACTCATGATTTTCCCCCCTCTTTCACTTAATCACAGACACATTCTTATTAGAGTTACTAGGACAATACCAATGATAGCGCAATCTTATAGTTCGGTCAATAAATTTGACAAATGAAATACAACAATTGTGTGAAATCTTTCCTTTTCTCTTACCAGAATGAACGGATGAGCTCTACTACTTGATTTACTTGTTCACGGATAATTCCCCGGGGTTCTGTTACATCAATCTCTTCCGATTGTAATGCCGGGAGCCATAGCAAATTGCCTTTCATTTCTTTTTCGTATTTTTTCCACTTTGGATCATATGTAATAAAGAAAATATGTTGAAAAGGCTGACTTTGGATGTCATCCACCCATGCATTTATCCGTTTTATTTCCTCATCCAGTTCACTGGATTTTAAATAGACGTAACTGGGAGCAAGCATAATCCGGCCGGATAATTCCTTTTCCAGGTGGTGCACAAAAAAAGTCATTACTTCCTGGGCGTGTGCGTCTTTTATTAATTCTTCATCCTTGGACGTCTGGAAAGGGATAACAGGCACGATGACCGTGTCAATATATTCTTTTGCCTTTATGTAGGTGGACATATCTGACTTGTTCCATTTCATCGATGTTCCTCGCTTTCATTTTAAACTTACTAAGTAACATCATAGCTTAAATAAAGAAAAAAAATCAACCGCTATTGCTTTTGCAATCGCGGCTGTTGAAATTCCCTGTCTAATCGATGGAGCTGCTCTGTTAAATGGAAAAACCGTTCTTCGTCCATTTCATCCAATGCGGTATCGATTTCTTTTAACAATCTGTCCCGCTCAAAATGATATATGGAATAATCTAATATTTTCCCGGCTAAGTGGCGGTCCTTTCTCGTAATGTGGTAATCATCAGGAAGGAAAGGATTTTCTTCAAGCACGAGCGCATATTTTGCATTTTGATTGGACCGAAAAAAATTAATTTGGATATATAATTTTTCATTATAATTAAGGCGGATATCGTGGAAAGTTTTTTCCACATCGGTTGTAACGAGATGGTTTTTATAAAATCGAAAGGGTACTTCTTCAGAGCATTTACTCGTGATCATCATCCCCCGGGGACAGAATTTTACATCGCGGACAAAATGGATGTTTTCCAAAATTTCTGCATGATTTAAAATATAATGCAATATCCAGGCGCTTTCCCGTTTCTTCAATTGATAATTTTTTAAAAACCATTGAATAAATCGTTTTTTATCTTCTACGGAGACGGATGTGCTCATCTTTTTCCCCCTAACTGCGATCAAAGGTATCTTTCATGCGAAACAAATATTCCCGAACTTCTTCATCCTGACTCTCCAGTACCAAATATTTTTCTAAAATGGCAATTGCTTTTTCCGTCATCCCCTCCTCGACTAAAAAATATCCGTATTCCTTCAAGAATTCACTATCCTGATTTAACGTATTATATGCATCTTCATAATGATTTAATGCATCGTCATACCGATCCAGCTCGATAGAAGCTTTTGCCAATTCCCATTCGTATACCGGGTCTGAAGCCCCCTGCTTTTTTATATCTGTTAATAAGGTTATAATTTGCTCATAATCATTATCCGACTTATAAATTTCAATTAACAGAAGTACGGCATCTTTGTAGTCGGGATCTAAAGCAACTGCATGTTCCGCAAATTGTTTGCTAGTTGCCGTTTCGCCAAGCTGAAAGGCATACGTTCCGGCAAGGTAATACAATTCCTTTTGAAACTCGTCATTTTGGATGCCTTTTTTTGCTGTAATTAATGCTTCCTGTATATTGCCATCCTCTTCATACGCCTTTGCCAACCGGGGATAAACGGTGGAATAGGCCGGATCAATTTTCAGAACATCTTCCCATACTTTTATGGCGATGTCCGTCCTGTCCGCCTGATAAGCTATTATTCCGTAACGGTATAGGAAGTCCGGGTCTTTGCTCTTATTTTCTTTAAAATAGATGAGCGCTTTCTCGTATTCACCGGTTGCTGCATACGCTTCTCCCAGTCTTTCTTTAATGGAAACTTGAACAACCTTGTCTTGTCTCGGCAATATTTTCTCATAATAGATTAAAGACTTCTTATATTCGCCGATGGAGAAATACAGTTCCCCTAAAGCAAAATCGATAAGCAATTCATCCGGATTAATGTTTTTGGCGGTGAGCAATTTCTGCTCCGCGACTTCAAACAGCCCTTGCACCTGATATAAATCCGCCAGCTGTACTAAGGAAGAAACATAATTTGGATCATTTTTGTCGATTTCATTAAGCAGGGAAATTGCTAATTCATCTTGCTCCCACTCCACATATATTTCCGAAAGCATAATCTTCAGTTCGCTGTTTTTCGGATATTTCTTTAACAGCTGCTTTAAAATATTTTCTGCATCTTGGAGAAAGCCAAGTTCAATAAAAATTTCGGCGATTATTTGCAATTCATCTTCATTCGCCTTATCTGTATATCTTTTTAAAAGGACAATTGCCTGTTCCGGCTCGTTATTTTCAATAAGCTGCATTGCTTTCCTAATGGTGTTCATAGGAACATCCTTTCCATTCAACCGTATATGAGCTATCATATAATAAAAAATGAAATTGTTTAAAGTTTTTGCTTTCCATGTCACAAAAATATCAAAAAAAGGCCCAACTTTCATTGGACCTTCATTTATTGAATATGTTGCAAATGCTGGAAAAACTCAGGATAGGATATGTTAATGGAGGAGGCATCATCCAGCACAACCGTATCTTTGGCAATGAGTGAAGCGATTACCCCCATCATCGCAATGCGGTGGTCGTGATATGATTTTATTTTCCCGCCATAAAGCGGTGTTTTTCCGTATATAATCATTCCGTCTTCTGTTGGTTCAATTTTTGCCCCAAGGGTGCTTAGCACATCGGTGACGGCCAATATCCGGTCGGTTTCTTTTATTTTTAGCTCCTCTGCATTCCGTATGACTGTCTTGCCCTCCGCTTGAGTAGCAACTAATGCCAAAACCGGAATTTCATCGATGAGACGGGGGATAATTTCGCCTTCAATCGTTATTCCGTGTAACGGACTATACCGTACCGTAATATCCCCTAATCTCTCTCCTCCGATTTCCTCCTCGTGATGAATTTCTATGTCTGCACCCATCTGCTTTAATGCATCCAATATGCCGGTTCTCGTCTCATTTAAGCCGACTTTCCGAAGGGTAATTTCACTATCAGGTACAATCACAGCTGCGGCCAGGAAAAAGGCTGCGGAAGAAATATCCCCTGGAACAAAAATATCTGTTGCTTTTAATTGTGTTTTGCTAGTTATGGTGGCGGCTAACCCTTCCGTCTTAATGTCAGCGCCAAATGCTTTGAGCATTTTTTCCGTGTGATCCCGGCTTTTCACCATTTCTTTTACTGTCGTCTCTCCGTCTGCAAATAATCCAGCCAGCAAAAGCGCAGATTTTACTTGAGCGCTTTTTACCGGCATCTTATATTCTATCCCTTTTAACGCTTTTCCGCGGATGCTAAGGGGAAGATAGTTGCCGTTTCCCCTGCCGTCGATGGAAGCCCCCATCTTCCGTAGCGGTTTCACGACCCGGTCCATCGGCCGACTGCTTAAAGACTGGTCCCCAAATATTGTCGTGAAAAAAGGAAGTCCTGATAATATGCCAAGCATTAATCGGGTAGTCGTTCCCGAGTTGCCAAAATCTAATGGCACGGACGGTTCTTGCAGATGGGAAGCCCCCTTCCCTTCGATAATTACTTGTTTTCCCTTCTTTTCAATGGATACTCCCATATGACGGAATGCTTGGAGGGTCGCCATACAGTCTTCTCCGTCCAGAAAATTGTCTATCCGGGAAGTGCCGTTGGCAAGAGATGCCAGCATTACCGCCCGGTGGGAAATGGATTTATCGCCGGGAACATCAATGTTTCCCGCTAAGCCTTTGCTTGCCGGATGTAAAGTACGCATAACAACTCTCCTTATTGGATAATCTTAGCTTCATATCCGTGATGCAACAAAATGTCCAAACTAGCTTTTTGTGTTTCCTCCGTATAGAAACTTAGCCGTAATACCCCGGTAATTCCTTCTCTTATTTCGAGAATTTCGATGTTTTTAATGCTAATATTTTTATTTGCTAACAATAATACGACGGACGCAAGGGCACCAGGCTGATCGCGGATATCCACGTACAAATCATAGAAGGGCGGGATGGCACCCTTTTCTTTTGTAGGCAAACCGTCCCGATATTTTTTCGCCTGTTCCAAATATGTAATCATTTCTTCTTTTCGATTATTATCAATAAACCCTTTCACGTACTTCATTTCATCGATCCATTCCGAAAGCAGGGCCGACAGCTTTTCCCGATTATGGTAGAAAATGTCTTGCCACAATTTGGGGTTGCTGGAGGCGATTCGCGTAATATCGCGAAAACCGCCGGCTGCAAGATTTGGTAAATAATTATGTTTTTTTTCCCATTTTTTTGCTTGTTGTACTAAAGAAGACGCGATTAAATGGGGAAAATGAGAGATTACGCCTGTCATTTCATCGTGTTCTGTCGGATTTAAAACGACAAACTTACATTTTGTATGTTTTAGTACGTCTTTCAGGATCTCTACTTTTCCTTCTTTGCATCGGTGCGACGGGGTCAAAACATAGATGGCATTTTCGAATAAATGAGCTTTTGATGCTTCAATTCCCATTTTATGAGAGCCTGCCATCGGATGACCGCCGATAAATGAAATGCGTTCATTTTCAATTTTATTTGCCGCTTCCATTACCGGGCCTTTGACAGATGAGACATCCGTCACAATGACATCTTTCGTAAAAGCAATTTGCTGCAGCTGCTGCAGCAAAGAAATCGTTTCGGAAATCGGGGCGGCTAAAATAATGATATCTGCTTTTTCCGCTGCCTCGGAAAAACGATGATACCCTTCATGGATCATTCCGTGTGTCAGGGCATATTGGACGGTGGGTTCATTGACATCGTATCCTAAAATATGATGCTCATTCGACTGTTTAATCGCCTTTGCAATCGAGCCGCCGATTAAACCGAGTCCTGCAATTAATATTGTCCGTTTCACCATTAGTCTCCCTTCACTAAATCTGGTCGGAGCTGAACTGCATCATGCAAAAATACATGGTTAATTTCTTCCTGTTTCCGCTCCGTATCCACCACCATCATGATTCGAATGCATTTCGACAGACTGTTCGGCACATCCATTTCTGCCATGCACATAACTGGTACATATTTCCATCCTTCAATTTTCCGCAATGCTTGTGCAGGAAAAGCTGCATTAATATCCTTCGTTGCAGAAATAAAAATATGGGAAACATTGGAAGGATGAATGTCATTTTCGGCAATCATTTTTTCTAGTAATTCTTTCGTATATGCAATAATCAGATCTTTATCATTTTCAGGAACTGTTGTAGCCCCCCGAATTCCCCGAGTCATCCT
>Ga0079224_100009161_pt1 | contig 13469 bp, 9 predicted proteins | sample Stecom2015_FD_80414 | JGI IMG/M metagenome (GOLD analysis project Ga0079224, IMG submission 80414) | Agricultural soil microbial communities from Utah to study Nitrogen management - Steer compost 2015 | ecosystem: Environmental > Terrestrial > Soil > Agricultural land | place: USA: Utah... | reverse complement strand
GACATTTGGTGTAAGACGGAGCGCAGTGCTCGAAGTCCGCGATATTTCAAAACGCTTGTTTGAAGCGGGCATTCAAACGATTATTTTTGCGAAATCAAGAGTTCGTGTGGAAATGCTCGTGACGTATTTAAAGTCGCTGACATCGAAAAAAATTATGGATGAATCGATTCAAGGGTATCGTGGCGGTTATTTGCCGAGTGAACGTCGAGAAATCGAAAAAGGCTTACGGACAGGATCGATCCAGATGGTCGTCAGTACGAATGCACTTGAATTGGGTGTCGATATCGGCCAATTGCAGGCATGTATTATGACAGGCTACCCGGGGAATATCGCGAGTGCATGGCAGCAGGCTGGCAGGGCGGGAAGACGTCAGGACGATGCGCTCATAGTATATGTTGCACAATCGACGGCATTGGATCAGTATGTTGTCCAAAATCCTAGTTATCTATTAGGGAGTTCCCCGGAAGAAGCACGTATTAATCCTGAAAACCTGTTGATTTTAATGGAGCATTTAAAATGTGCGGCGTTCGAACTGCCATTTTCGATGGAAGATACGTATGGGGAATATGAAGTTCAGGAACTATTAGCCTATTTAGAAGAAGAGGGTGTGCTTGTACGTACAAGCACGAAATGGCACTGGATGAGCGACAGATTCCCGGCGCATGAAATTTCCCTGCGCTCAGCCGCACAGGAAAATGTTGTCATCATCGATATTTCTACACCAGCCAATACGAAAGTAATCGGCGAAATGGATACTTACAGTGCAATGACCCTTTTACATGAAGAAGCCATCTATTTGCACCAGGGTATTCAGTTCCAGGTCGAAAAGCTCGATTGGGAAGAGAAAAAGGCATTCGTTCGGGAAGTGGATGTCGACTACTTTACAGACGCAAATTTGGCTGTCGAGCTGAAAGTGCTGAGTGAAGATAAATCGGCACCATTTAAAAACTCGACAGTGAGTTACGGAGATGTAAGCATTTTAGCTATTCCGACCATCTTTAAAAAAATCCGTTTTAATACACATGATAATATCGGATCCGGTCCGATTACGATTCCACCAATGGAAATGCATACAAACGCGACATGGATGAGCTTTGAGCTGCCGAATAACTGGACGGAAGAACAACTGACCGATGCGCTGACAGGAGCTGCCTATGCAATGGGAAGTTTCATCCCGTTATTTATCCACTGTGACCGGTCTGATGTGTCGGTTGTCCCTCAAGTAAAAGCGGTTCATAATGAAAAACCGACGTTGTTTATATATGACAGTTACCCTGGTGGTATCGGTTTAAGTGAACGGGTGTACGATGTATTGCTGTCGCTGCTTGAAAGAACAGCACAGCATGTGGAAAATTGTCCGTGTCAGCAAGGGTGTCCTTCATGTATTGGTGCGCAGGATAGTTTAGGAGAAAACAAAAAACAAGTTATGAAAGTATTAAATATTTTAATTAACGAAATGATGTGAGAACATGTCGTATGAAAATAAGCTATTGCAAATGAAAAAACTGCTGGGCAAAAAAACGGAGCAAAAAAAAGAAAAACCAAAATTCATGAAACCCGATCCGCCTTTATACAGCGAACAATGGCAGCAGGCAGGACTTGAACTTGTAGAAAATGAATTTGGCATGCTTTTTAAACGGGAAGTACATTATCCATATGATTATCAGCATGGTGACTATAAGCTTGGGGAATTGTTTCCATCCTTAAAGCGCTGGAAGTCCCAGGCCGAGGATCATCCTTTTGCCATTAGCGATGATGAAACGATCGTGTTTTTTGATACAGAAACAACCGGATTAAAAGGCGCGGGTACCCATATTTTTTTACTCGGTTTTTTGGAAGCGGATGATGAAGGATTTACGCTTACACAATATGTATTGGCGGACCCTTCGAATGAAGCGGCCCTTCTTTTCGAATCAAAGCTGTGGCAGCGAAATGTAACGATTGTTTCCTATAACGGAAAAAGTTTCGACTGGCCGCAGCTCCAAGTGCGCTGGACATTGAACCAGCAATTTTTGCCGCCGTTGAAATCACAGCGGCAGATTGATTTGCTGCATAGTACGAAACGACTTTGGAAAGATGATTTATCACGTATGAAGCTAACACAAGTAGAACAGGATAAGCTTGGCTTTTACAGAGTCGGGGATATACCGGGGCATTTAGCTCCGATTATATACTTTGATGCGGTTAAGAGCGGAAATGCGGAAACACTGATGAAAGTACTGTTGCATAATGAATGGGATTTACTGTCTCTAATTACATTGTATATACATTCGACGAATTTATTGTTTGATGATATATCAACGGAATCGGCAACAACGTATACGAATATCGGGAAATGGTTTGGAGATTTGAAAAAGCGTCAGACAAGTACGGAAATACTGCAGGCGGTGACAGCACATTTCGATACAAAGGATACCGGTTATGCACATTTTTATTTAGCATATGAATTGAAGCGGATTGGAGAAACGGATTTAGCGATCCAATCATTCCAAACAGCGCTTCCTGCCATTCCTGTCAGAAAACAGCTACAGGCATATGAACAACTGGCCATGCTGTATGAACATAAAGTAAAGGATTACGAGCAGGCATATATTTATACGGAAATAGGGAATAATTTACTTCCTGAAATACCATTTCTAAAAGAAACCCAGCTTCAAAATCAGCGGAAAAACTGGAAGAAAAGACTAAGCCGTCTGAACAATAAAAGAAATAAAATTTTTTTCGACAAATAATCAAAAATTTTTCGACATCTAGAAGATATGTAGTCGTCCCATTTGTCTGACCTATGCTATAATAAATCAAAGAAGTAGCGTGATGGAAGGACGAGGAATAATGGATATTAAATTAACAGCTGACCATATACTGGAAAAAGAATTCAAAAAGAGCATGAAAGGTTATAACATTGATGAAGTGGATCAATTTTTGGATCTGATTCGTGAAGATTATGACACATTTACTGCAAAGATTGCTTCCTTGGAAGAGGAGAATGAGCGCTTAAAGCAAGAGCTGGCAAATTCAAGCCGCAAATCGGCGGTTGCTCCTGCTCCAACAGCCAATAGTACAAACTTCGATATTTTAAAGCGACTTTCAAACTTGGAAAAACATGTTTTCGGGAGCAAGCTTTACGAATAGTTAAACTATTCATGGGAATATTGTTTTTTTTCTATTATTGCAGTATACTTTATTCATACATCAATATTCGAGTAATCGCTGCGACTTTAATGTCGTAGAGGAAAGTCCATGCTCACACGGTGCTGCGATGCCCGTAGTGTTCGTGCTTACTGAAAAAATAAGGTAAGGCAAGAGAATCTCTCTTGACGGCGGAAGGAACTCCTAAGTCTTTTAGATATGGACGAAACTTCCTGAAAGTGCCACAGTGACGGAGCTTATAGTGAAAACTATGAGGTGGAACGAGGTAAACCCCATGAGTGAGAAACCCAAATTATGGTAGGGGCACTCTCCTGAAGGAATTGAACGGATGGAGGGACGGTCAGATTGACCGTAGATAGATGATTACTACCTAGTCGTACGAGGCGCAAGCTGCTTGAGTACTTAGGAACAAAACATGGCTTATTGATTATTGATGCTTTTTTGAACATATAAAAGGGCTCTCCATTCTTTTGTGGAGAGCCTTTCTTAGTAGAAAAAATTATTTTAAATATAAAAATAAAGATTCATGATGGGGAATTAGGGAACTAAATCAATAAAACTGCACCTGCTTCCATCGGAGTGAATAGATAAAAACTGTTCTTTATATAAGGGTGATATGTCTTGAGCGAATTGAAGTCTAATAAATCCATCATGCAAGAACTGGCGTTGTCTCAATTTCCAAAACAATTAATCGAAAGAGTTTTTGAAAATATTGCGGAAGGTATTATGATTACCGACCGAAATAGAAGAATTTTATCGATTAATGTTGCTTTTGAATTTGTAACAGGCTTTAAATTAGAAGAGGTACAAGGAAAAAAACCAACTATTTTGCAGTCTGGTGTACATGACAGAACTTTTTATATTAATATGTGGAAACAGATCGGCAAGACAGGCATGTGGCAAGGTGAAATTTGGAATAGACGCAAGACGGGTGAATTATACCCTGAATGGCTGACAATACTGGCTATTAAAGATGAAGCAGGTAAGATTACAAATTACTGCGGCATTTTTACAGATTTGTCGGAACGTAAGATTGTAGAAGATGAACTTGAAAAAAGAGCTCTTCATGACTCATTAACAGAGGTGTGCAATCGTTTTGCCTATATTGAACGAATGAATGCACTGTTGGAAGTGACGGAGAAAAAGGATCTGCCGATACAGCATGCCGTTCTTTTTATGGATTTAGACCGTTTTAAGCAAGTGAACGATTTGCTCGGCCATGCCATTGGTGACCAGTTATTGGTGGAAGTATCCAAGCGTGTAAAAACATTAGTGAGAAATAAGGATATTATAGCGCGCTTTGGCGGGGATGAATTTGTCATTACATTGGCAAATATCCAACATCCAAGAGAAGCTGCAAACTTTGCTGAACAGGTGCTCCGGGTTTTTGAAGCACCGATGAAAGTTCATGATCAGGATGTCTATATATCGACAAGTATGGGAATCAGTATATACCCGGAGGATGGCACGACTACAGAACAACTATTGAATCGTGCCGATCGGGCCATGTCATTTTCAAAAGATAATGGGCGTAATTGCTACTCGTTCTATTTTGACGAATTGGAAACCGATTCGAATCGGGTGCTGACACTTGATAGTGAACTCCGTAAAGCGATTGAAAACAGGGAATTTACGCTTGCCTACCAGCCGAAAGTTAGTACTGCAAACAATGAAATTGTCGGAATCGAAGCATTGGTACGTTGGAAAAGTGAGAAACTCGGCTTTGTATCACCTGCTGAATTTATCGAGCATGCCGAAGAATCAGGTTTAATCATCCCGCTAAGCGAGATGATTTTCGAGCTTGCATGTGATGGCTATCATCAGCTTGTTTCTGCCGGATACCCGAATGTACCGATTGCCGTAAATGTGTCGAGTATTCATTTCCAGCAGCAAAGCTTCCTGGATTCGGTTCAAAAAATTTTGGAGCGGAATAATGCTTCCGCACAAAGTTTTGAAATCGAAGTGACAGAGCGGACTGTGATGAACAGTGCGCAGGAGACAGTAAGTAAATTAGTAAAACTGAAGCAATTAGGTTTTAAACTTTCAATCGATGACTTCGGGACAGGGTATTCTTCATTAAGTTACTTAGTGCGATTCCCGCTCGATGTACTGAAAATTGACCGCAGCTTTATTCAGCATATTTGCTCGCTTGATGATAAGCAGGCAATTGTCGATGCGATTATTCAAATGGCGCATCGCCTGCAGATGAAAGTAGTAGCTGAAGGTGTGGAAACTGGCCAACAAGTCGATTTGCTTAAATCGCTGGGCTGTGATTATATTCAAGGGTATTACTACAGTAAACCTTTGCCTATGGAAGAATTAATCGACTTCATCCATTTTTGGGAAGTTGAGCATCAAGGAAGGATTTAAAAGCATGACAAAATTTAATTTAGTTGCAACAGCTGCGATGGGCCTGGAGGCAATTGTAGCAGAAGAAGTACGTGATCTAGGATACGAAACACGTGTCGATAACGGCAAAGTATATTTTGAAGGCGATGAGATGGCGATTGCCCGCACGAATCTGTGGCTGCGTGTAGCGGACCGTGTGAAAATCGTCGTTGCCCAATTCCCGGCTAAAACATTTGACCAGCTATTTGAAGGGGTTAAAGCAGTTCAATGGGAAAAATACTTACCGGTGGATGCGAATTTCCCGGTATCAGGTAAATCGGTCAAATCGACATTATTCAGTGTACCTGATTGTCAGGCAATCACGAAAAAAGCAATTGTTGAACGCATGAAACTTGCTTATAAACGTTTAGGGTTTTTAGATGAGTCAGGCCCGACATTTAAAATCGAAATTTCGATTTTGAAAGATATGGCAACATTAACAATCGATACATCGGGTGTCGGCCTGCATAAACGCGGATACCGCACGACACAAGGTGAAGCACCATTAAAAGAAACATTAGCAGCAGCATTGGTGAAAATTTCAAAATGGTCACCAAGCCGTCCATTCGTAGATCCTTTCTGTGGTTCAGGAACGATTGCACTGGAAGCCGCTATGATTGGCCAGAATATCGCACCGGGCTATAACCGTGAATTTATTTCGGAATCATGGCCATGGATGAAGCAGGATATTTGGGATAAAGCGCGTGATGAGGCGGATTCATTAGCGAACTATGATCAGGAATTAACAATCATCGGTACGGATATCGATCATAAAATGGTTGCGATCGCGCAAGAAAATGCACTTGAAGCTGGCTTTGGCGATTTATTGACATTCAAGCAAATGCAGGCGACAGATTTCACAACGAAGCTGACAGATGGGGTTATTGTTACAAACCCGCCATATGGTGAGCGTATCGGTGAAGTGGAAGAAATCGAGAAAATGCTGCGCCAGTTTGGTCAAGTTATGCAAAATTATCCGACATGGTCAGTGTACATGCTGTCATCAATGGAAGACTTTGAAGTACATTATGGTAAAAAAGCGACGAAAAAGCGTAAATTATTCAACGGATTCATCCGCACAGATCTATACCAGTATTGGGGTCAAAAATCTAAGCGCGAAGATTAATAACGAAGAGCGTGTCCGAGAAGACATTCCGGAGAACGCTCTTTTTGTTGCATATTATTAGTCTTTTTTATGTAAATCATTGTATAATGATGAGTACGGAATTTTTTAATATAAATTGTAAATTGTTAGTATTTGCGGAAGGAATTGTAATCATCCCTTCCGCCTCATATTGAGGGGGAACATCCATTTGAGAAAATCTTTACCTTTTGAATTATCGAGAGAGAAAACTTTCTTCGACTCTTTAGGAGATTGGTTAGGCGATGTCCTGTATGACGAATTGCCTGAACGAGGATTTGAATGTCGTGACGAACAAATTTTCATGGCTTACCAAATAGAGCAAGCTTTAAAAGAAAAGAACGTGTTATTCGCGGAAGCGGGTGTAGGAACAGGAAAAACGATTGCCTACTTATTACCGGCTGTATCCTATGCACGTTATACTGGAAAACCGGCACTTATTGCCTGTGCAGATGAAACTTTAATCGACCAGCTCGTAAAAGAGGGCGGCGATATTCATAAACTTCGTGATGTATTAGGCCTGGATATTGATGTCCGCCTTGCAAAATCACGTGACCAATATTTATGTTTAAAACGTTTTGAAGAAGCGGAAAAAACAGAAACAGACGAGTGGATTGATGATATTGCTTTTTCAATTCCGGATGGGGTATATGCACAGGGCAGTATGATTGCCTTGCAGCCTTACGGGGAGCGTTCGGATTATCCATTAGTGACGGATGAAGACTGGGAGAAAGTAAACTACAATTCAATCATGCAATGTGCGGTATGTGATTTACGTAATCGCTGCGGCCAGACATTACACCGTGCACATTACCGTAAGTCGACGGACCTGATCATTTGTTCGCAAGACTTTTTAATGGAACATTTGGCGACAAAAGAATCACGTGAACGTGAAGGGCAGTTACCGCTATTACCGGAAGTTTCAATGATGGTGCTTGATGAAGGACATTTACTTGAATATGCAGCCCAAAAAGCATTAACGTACAAAGTTCAGGCTTATACGATTGTTGAGTTATTGGAACGATTAATGGTTGATGGTGTCCGTGAACGTACATTATATGCGATGGAACATTTACAAGATCACCATGAACTGTTTTTTGACCAGTTGCGTGAAGATGTCGTTCAATCTGAAGAAGACCGTAAACGCATTGTGAAATCAGAGCGACTGATCCACTTAGGCGAGCGCGTAATTGCATATGTCGACCAGCTGCTGGAAGAATTCGTTTTCGAATCTGAACTTTATATGATTCCGGAATATGAACTGAATATGGCGGAAGAGTTTTTAGAACATTATGTTGCGGCAATTCGTATTTTTGTTGCACAGGGCGATGCAGTTGATTGGCTGGAGGATACGGATGGAGAAGAGACGCTCGTAATTATGCCACGCCTTATTACAGATGTACTTTCCGAAACATTATTCTCGAAAAAAATGCCAATCGTATTCTCATCGGCTACACTTTCGGTAAATAAGGACTTCAGCTATATCGCATCAAGCTTAGGTATTGAAAGCTATCAGAGCTTCAGTGTACCATCACCGTTTGATTACGAAGAAGTAATGAAAATTTATTTACATGAACTTTTGCAATCCGAAAAAACTGCAAAAGTAGAGCAGCTTTTGAAAGATGATAAACAAACGTTAATTTTATTTAAATCAAAACAGGCAATGAATCAATTTAAATCAGATGTAGGTTTAATGGAACGCTTGAATATTGCATTCGAAGGCGACAGAGAGCTTTCGGCAATTGTACGTGAGTTCCAAAACGGTGAAGTGAAAACATTATGTTCGTATCATTTATGGGAAGGCTTGGATTTACCGGAAGAAGCGTTAACGCGCGTCATTATTTTCGACTTGCCATTCCCGCCGCATGACCCGTTGTTTGATGCAAAACGTTCATTTGCCCAAAATCCGTTCGAAGAGGTGGAGTTACCATTCATGCAGCTTCGTCTTCAACAAGGGATGGGCCGTTTAATTCGTACATCGAATGACCATGGTGACATTCACATTTTATTGAATACTGAAGAAGAAAGCGTGAAATCACACTTCACAGATATTTTAGCAGTAGACCCACAATAGTTTTCAACCCCGTTCGAGTGTTTCGAACGGGGTTTTTGTTTTAAATTTGCTTGGGCAGTCGGATATTCTGATCAGCCGTAGTGATGTTCTAATATAATTCAACTAAAAAAACCTTTCATTGACATAATCAATAAAAGGTAATAATTTACTCTTCTTCAGTATCAATTGTATAAAGAATAATTAAATCCCCGATACCTTCCAATATGGCTGGTATTTTAAATGCTTGCTTAAAGCCGTATAATTTCGTATGTCCGACCATCACGGTAGGTGGCGTAATATCAAGCTCCAAATCATGTTGGACCGTATATGTACATAAATTACCGGCAATCATATTCCCCAGTTCGCCTGTAAAGGACTCGAGCATAGCACCCTCTAAAGGCATTCCGAACATCGCGGAGCCGATTGCACTAAAACTTTCCGGTGTGCCATCGATGATAATTCTTCCTTTAATATCACCAACTAATCCAATTAGCACTCCCATCTCAAGTTGTTCATACGGTTCATTTATGATAGAAGGAGATTTTACATCTATAATCATAGGCAGTATTGTTTTTATTGAATGAATTGTCCCGTTTAAAATAGTTTGAATGTGCGCCGAATTACTCAATAATGTTTTCTCCTTACTAGACTTTTAATTCATATTAACATGTTACTTTAGTGTATGTATAGAAGAAATTAAAATCAGACTGTATTGACAGAAAATTTCGGAGCATATATAATGAAAATGATAATTATTATCATTAAATAGGGCGGTGTTTAAAATGTTGTATGCTTTTATCGGGGCAACAGTAATCGTTTATTTGGCAATTGGAAACTATGTGTTAAAAAATACAGCGAACTAGAAGTGAAATATAGAAAATTATTCATCGCATTGCCCCTTAGGCAATGCGATTTTTATGTTTGTGCGGGAGCGGATGCCGGTACAGGAGATGAGAATGCCGTATCATCCGCTTTCATTGGTTATGCTAAATGTTAGAATTATACAATATATTTACACGGGAAAAAGGAAATAATAACTGGAGAGGAGGGTAAATGATAGTAAAATGAGGAGGTGAGCAGCTAGTTACGGCAACTAGTGTCCAATGAACAAACTACAAAAAATTTATGAACAGGCAAAGCAAATGACAGCAAGTGGCCAGGTCGCCTCGTATATACCAGCGCTTGCTGCTGCGAATAATGATTTATTTGCGGTAAGTTTACTAAGTGCAGAACAGGAAATCGAATTAGGTGATTGTACAGAAACGTTTACGCTTCAAAGTGTCGTGAAAGTAATCAGTTTTATGGTCGCAGCAAATCATCACGGTATTGAGGAGATCATGCATTATGTTGATGTGGAGCCGACAGGAGACTCCTTCAATTCGATCGTCCGCTTGGAAGGTCATAATAATAAGCCATTCAATCCGATGATCAATGCGGGGGCGATAACGATTGCTTCGTTACTTCCGGGTGAGACAATGTTTGAAAAAGTGAAATCTGTCACGGCATATTTAGAAAAGATGATCGGAAAGAAAGTGCATATTAATAATGAAATCTATTTTTCCGAGTACCAGTCGGCAGATTATAACCGGGCAATCGCCTATATTTTACAGGCGAATGGTTTCCTGAAATCTGATGTAGAGGAAGCGCTTCAAGTCTATTTACAGCTCTGCTCGATTTCAGTAGATGTGTCGGATTTAGCGAAAATGGCCTATTATTTTGCGACTAATGGAAAGGGTAGTGAAGCTTGCTGCAATAAAGAGGTCATTAATATAGCAAAAGCTTTAATGCTCACATGCGGAATGTACAATGCATCCGGAAAATTTGCAGCATTTGTAGGGTTGCCGGCAAAGAGCGGTGTATCCGGGGCTATCATTGCCGTAGTCCGAAATGGTGAAATAGAACAATTGAAAGGTCCGATTGGAATCGGCATATATGGACCAGCAATCGATCAGGTCGGCAATAGTGTAGCAGGCATCGATTTTTTGATGCATCTGTCAAAGGAATACGATTTATTTTGTCTCTAATAGAAAAAAGGAACATACCTGCAAGAGTGAAGGTATGTTCCTTTTAGTTTAACAATAAGGAAGAAGTTCAATAATTTTCGTTGCCGTGTTTTTTACGAAAGTTGCGTCATGCTCCACAAATAATAAAGTCGGTTTAAATTGAGCAATCATTTTTTCAATCTGCTGCTGGTTAAATACATCCAAATAGTTCAGCGGTTCATCCCAAATATAAAATTCTGCTTCGAGTCCGAGCGACTTAGAAAATTCGACTTTCTTTTGCTGACCCATGCTCATTTTTTCGATTGGTACTTGAAAAACATCACGGTTAAAACCGAAAATACGTAAATTGTTCAAAAATAATGTGTAGTCGATTTGCTGTTCAAAGGCAAAATCTTTTAACATCCCCCGGTTAACCTCATAATTTTGGCGGATGACACTTGTGCTCAATCCTTGCGGCATCATCATTTCGCCGTCTGCCGAACCGGAAAATGTACCTTGTAAATATTGAACAAGTGATGTTTTACCACTGCCGTTCGGTCCGACAATGGCAACTTGTTCCCCTTGAAAAATTTCAAAAGAAATTGGTTGGAACAGTGGTTGATCATTGTAGCTTAACGTAAGGTTTTTCACCCGAAGGACAGGATTACGATGCTTAAATTGACAGTTGATCGTCAAATCGCTTATCGTTTCAATATTTTTCAACAGCTTCGTTTTATCCTCGATTTTTTCCTGTGTGCGTTTTTCAATTGCTTTTGCTCGTTTATTCATTCGCTTTGCAATGGCATTCCCGAACGGATCATTCCCTGAAGGCTTTTCACGTTGCGCCGCCCAGTTGGACTTTTCACGAGCCGTTTTTTGCAGCCGGTTGATTTCCGTGTTTAAAGAGCGATTTTGCTCAAGTTCAAACTCGTCCTGCAGCTTCTTCTGCTGTTCATAGATTGAGAAGTTCCCTTTGTATAGGCTAAGCTGGCTTTTTTCAATCGCCAAAATATGCGTGACCACTTCATCGATAAATTGTCGGTCATGACTGACGACGATAAAGCCTTTTTTCTTTTTTAAATAGTTTGCAACGATAGACCGGCCTTTCATATCGAGATGATTCGTCGGTTCATCGAGCAGAAGAAAACGATTTTCCTCACAGAAGACAGCAGCAAGCATAACTTTTGTTTGTTCGCCGCCTGACAATTGCTCAAAGGGCATCCATAACAACGATGGATCGAGCGACAAAAGCTGACATTCCCGCTCAAGCTTCCATAACTCAGCTGGCATTACTGCATCAATCGCATAATACGTACTAACTTTCGGATCCTGAATGGCAAGGGGGAAATAATGAAACTCTTCATCACTTGATACTGTTCCGCTATACGGTAATTTGTTTTGCAGCAAATGAAGCAGCGTCGTTTTTCCACGACCATTACGGCCGATCAGACCAAGTTTCCAAGTATTATCGATCGTTATGTTAATGTTGTTAAATAATGGTTCTTCAAGTAAGTCATAGCTAAATGATATATTTTTCATTTCTATTGGCATATATGCATACCTCCAAATTTTGATTTGAAAGTATACGCATTCACAAAGAATATTTGTATATAAAAAATCCTTCTGAAAAAGTCAGAAGGATTAGTAATCATACGTAAATAAGCCTTTAAGTTCGCTAAAGGAGTATAAATGGGCAGACTAATCCTATTTTATGTGAAAATGCGTATACATTTTTACGTGTAAAATAGAATTATTTAATCATCAGCCATTCATCTTCCTTTCCAGTAAATTACTAGTAGTATGCCATAGATTGTTTGGGAATTCAACCCTCTTATCCATGGAACATTTCCAAAACGAAATCCGAGTTAAGAAGGATATGAAATGGACATGACTTATATTAGTAAACGAAAAATAAAATTGTTTACAAATAATATAACATATATTATAAATGTTATAGAGGTGATATTTTTGGAAATTCAAAATGTTTCAACGGAAGCACTTGTAAAAGGATATGAGATGAAACAGGATTGTTATCACTGTTTGTATTGTAATGAGTCCTATCATTTAGAAGAAGTCTTTCCATATGACAATCGTTTTCTGACAGCGGAAGGGATGATTAAAAAGCATATGGAGCTGGCACATACTTCTCCATTTCATGCATTGCTTGCATTAGATAAAAAGGTGAGCGGGTTATCCGATGTTCAAATTGAAATGATGCAGCATTTTTTCGAAGGCAAAACCGATCAGGAAATTGTAAATGACAGCAATATGTCGAGTGTATCCACAGTTCGCCAGCATCGCTTTAAACTTCGCGAAAAGGAAAAACAGGCAAAAATTTTTGTTGCACTCATGCAGCTAATGAAAAACCCTGAACATTATCAAATACATAAAGGGGCGAGACAAGTGGACGAACGTTACAGTATTGACCAGAAGGAACGTGAAAAAGTACTGACTACCTATTTTAAAAATGGGTTGGATGCGGGGATTGAAACGATTCCAAGTAAAGAAAAGAAAAAACTCATTATCCTTCAGCATATATTAAAGCGTTTTGAGGCTGGGAAGCACTATCATGAAAAAGATGTAAATGAAATTTTAAAGACTGTCCATGATGATTTTGTATCTCTGCGCCGTCATCTTATCGAGTACGGCTTTATGGAGCGGAGTGACGATGGTTCCGAGTACTGGGTGAAAAAGTAGGAGGTCTTTCAATGAAGGTAGAGCTGACAAGATATCGTGTGAAATCGGGGAAAACTTC
>Ga0079224_100009160_pt1 | contig 13471 bp, 12 predicted proteins | sample Stecom2015_FD_80414 | JGI IMG/M metagenome (GOLD analysis project Ga0079224, IMG submission 80414) | Agricultural soil microbial communities from Utah to study Nitrogen management - Steer compost 2015 | ecosystem: Environmental > Terrestrial > Soil > Agricultural land | place: USA: Utah... | reverse complement strand
TGGAGCTGCTCAAGCCGAAGATCGCGATCCTCGACGAGACCGACTCCGGCCTCGACGTCGACGCGCTCAAGGTGGTCTCCGAGGGCATCAACCGCGCCAAGACCACCCACGAGATGGGCGTCATGCTCATCACCCACTACACCCGCATCCTCAACTACGTGAAGCCCGACTACGTGCACGTCTTCGCCAACGGCCGGATCGCCGAGTCCGGCGGCCCGGAGCTGGCCGACGCGCTGGAGAACGAGGGCTACGAGCGGTTCGTGAAGGCAGGCGCTTCGCAGTGACGGCTACCGAGCCGGGGCGGCTCGACGCCGAGGCGGTCCGGGCGGACTTCCCGATCCTCGCCCGGACCGTCCGCGACGGGCGCCCCCTGGTGTACCTCGACTCCGGTGCCACCTCGCAGAAGCCCCGCCAGGTGCTCGACGCCGAGCGGGAGTTCTACGAGCGGCACAACGCGGCCGTGCACCGGGGCGCGCACCAGCTCGCCGAGGAGGCCACCGACGCCTACGAGGCGGCGCGGGCCACCATCGCGTCGTTCATCGGCGCGGTCCCCGGCGAGGTGGTGTTCACCAAGAACGCGACCGAGGCGGTCAACCCCGTCGCCTACGCGATGGGCAACGCGGCCACCGCCGACGAGCCCTACCGCGGGTTCGCGGTGGGCCCCGGCGACGAGGTGGTCGTCACCGAGATGGAGCACCACGCCAACCTGGTGCCCTGGCAGGAGCTCTGCCGCCGGACCGGCGCCACGCTGCGCTGGTTCGGCCTCACCGAGGACGGCCGGCTCGACCTGTCCGACCTGGACCGGGTGGTCAACGAGCGGACGAAGCTGGTCGCGCTCGCCCACCAGTCCAACGTGCTGGGCACGGTCAACCCGGTCCGCGAGATCGCGGAGCGGGCGCACCGGTTCGGTGCCCTGGTGCTGCTGGACGGCGCCCAGTCGGTGCCGCACATGCCGGTCGACGTGGCCGACCTCGGCGCCGACTTCCTGGTGTTCTCCGGGCACAAGATGCTCGGGCCCAACGGGATCGGCGTGCTGTGGGGCCGCGCGGAGCTGCTCGCCGCGATGCCGCCGTTCATCACCGGCGGCTCGATGATCGGCGTGGTGCACATGGAGAGCAGCACCTGGGCCGACCCGCCGCAGCGGTTCGAGGCGGGCGTGCCGATGGCGCCGCAGGCGGTCGGGCTCGCCGCGGCCTGCGACTACCTGTCCGCGCTGGGCATGGAGAACGTCGCCGCGCACGAGCACCTGCTCACCGAGTACGCGATCAAGCTGCTCGGCGGGATCGACGGGGTCCGCATCGTCGGCCCCGCCGACACGGTGGACCGCGGCGGGGCGGTGTCCTTCACCGTGGAGGGCATCCACCCGCACGACGTCGGCCAGGTCCTGGACGACCAGGGCGTGGAGGTCCGGGTCGGGCACCACTGCGCCTGGCCGCTGCACCGCCGCTACCAGGTGCAGGCGACCACCCGCGCGTCGTTCTACGTGTACAACACCGTCGCCGACGTGGAGGCGCTCGCCGCCGCCGTCCGGGAAGCACAGCGGTTCTTCGGCACCGCGACGGCGCTCTGAGAGAGGTTGACCCACACCCGATGCGTTTGGACGCGATGTACCAGGAGATCATCCTGGACCACTACCGCAACCCGCATAACAAAGGGCTGCGGGACCCGCACGAGGGCGAGGCCCACCACATCAACCCCACCTGCGGGGACGAGGTGACCCTCCGGGTGCACCTGGAGCCGGCCGGCGCCGCCCTGGACGGCGGCGCCACCGTCGCCGACGTGTCCTACGAGAGCATGGGCTGCTCGATCAGCCAGGCCAGCGCCTCGGTGATGACCGATCTGCTGATCGGGCGCACGGTGGACGAGGGCATGAAGCTGCTCGACTCGTTCAACGAGCTCATGCACTCCAAGGGGCAGGGCGAACCGGACGAGGACGTGCTGGAGGATGCGGTGGCCTTCGCCGGCGTGTCCAAATACCCTGCCCGTATCAAGTGCGCCCTGCTCGCCTGGATGGCGTGGAAGGACGCGACCGTGCAGTCCCTGGAGAAGCAGGCCTCGGACGAGGAGCCCCGCCAGGCCGGGGCAGGACCGGAGGGTGTCTCATGACGGAGAACGAGACCGCGGCGCCCGCCCCCGAGCAGGGCGGCCCGGCCGTGGACGAGGCGCTGGTCGAGGAGATCAGCGAGGCGCTCAAGGACGTCATCGACCCTGAGCTCGGCGTCAACGTGGTCGACCTGGGCCTGCTGTACGGGGTCCGGGCCGACGACTCCGCCATCACCCTCGACATGACGCTGACCAGCGCCGCCTGCCCGCTGACCGACGTCATCGAGGACCAGGCGACCAGCGCCCTGGAGGAGTTCGAGCGGGACGTCACGATCAACTGGGTCTGGATGCCGCCGTGGGGCCCGGACAAGATCACCGAGGACGGCCGCGACCAGCTCCGGATGCTCGGCTTCAACGTCTGAGCGAGCCGGCGGCCGGACGACAGCGGAGAACGGAGGGCCGCCGCGCCGAGGGGCGCGGCGGCCCTCCGCCGTGTGCGCGGGGTCCCGCCGTCCGCCTGACCGGCCCTCCGCACGATCCGTGCGCCTGTCGCTCTTGTCCTGAGTCGTTGATTCGATGGGGATTCCGGGACCGGAACATCGCCGTTGACCTCGGACGCGACGGCCGGGTCCCCCGCATCGGCGCGTCCCGACTCCGGGGAGGAGCCCCGGCCGGCGGGCAGGGCGTCGGGACCCGCCGGCGGAGCGGGACGGCGAATGCGGCCGCCGGACCCGGGAGGCCCGGGGCGGGCGGGAGCCGTATCCGGCCGGTCAGTGCGGGGCGAACAGGCTCTGCCGCAGCTCCTCGGCGATGTCGTCGTCGCCGCGCCGGGACAGGCGGTCGATCAGGGCCTGCGGGTCCGGGGCGGCGGGCGCCTCGGAGTCCTCCTCGCTGATCCGCCGCGCGATGATGCGCAGCGCCTCCTCGGCGGGGGCCGGGGCGGTGTAGCCGATCAGGTGCAGCGCCCTGCCGGTCGGGCCGTTGCCGCCCAGCTCGGAGGCGGGCAGTCGGCGGGCCTCCAGCCGGTCGCCGTCCACCGTGATGAAGACCCGGTCGCCGGGCTGGGCGGAGAGCCGGCGCAGCAGCGGCCGCAGCGAGTCGAACGCGGGCTGGTCCCGCCAGACCAGCACCAGCAGGTCGGCGCCGGGGGCGGTGAGGCAGAGCAGCCGGCCCGGCTGCAGCCCCAGGTGGGTGGCGTAGCCGGGGGGCACCGTGACCGGGGCGCCGTTGAGGTGGTCGGCGCCGATGTCCACCCGGTGCCACCAGCGCCCGTCGGGGGCGCGGAAGCAGCGCGGGGAGGTCGCGACGCCGGGGCCGGGCGGGGTCGCCGCGGCCGGCCGGGCGGCGTGCTGCGCGGCCGGGGGCGGTGTCCCGGGGCGGCGCCGGATCGGCAGCCCGCTGGCGGTGGAGGAGGGGGTGTCGGCCAGCTCGGAGCGGGCCGGCGCCGGCGCGGGGCCCTCGTGCGGCGGCAGCGACGGGTCGAGGATGACCCGGCCGTCGCGGATCTCGATGCCCGGCGTGCTCAGCAGCCAGGCGCGCAGCGACTGCTGCCGGATGCCGATCCGGCCCAGCCGCACGCCCGCGTCGGCCAGGGTCGGGGCGTCGCCGAGCATCTCCCGGGTCTGCCAGCGCAGCCGCTCCGGGTCGTCGGCGACCAGCCAGCCGTTGTGCATCCGCCGGTCGGTGAAGAAGGTGATGACCACCCGCCACAGCGGGGCGTTCAGCGACGGCACGGTGACCGGGTGGTCCGGGTGCGCGTTGATCAGCTGGTCGATGGTGGTGGCGGCGCCGAGCCGGTCGCTCAGCTCGCGCATGTGCCGGCCGATCGGCTCGCCGTCGGGGGAGGCGAGCCAGCGCAGCAGCCGCTCCTCGACGCTGCGCTGGGCGGCGCGGATCTCCCTGATGTCGGTGCTGATCTGGTCGGCCAGCAGCCGGATGCTGATCGGCTCGGCGGAGAACAGCCGCTCCGCGGCCACCGTCCGCTCCAGCGGGCTCCAGCCGCGCAGCAGCTCCTCGATCAGGTCGACCAGCGGGTGCGCGCCGAGCTCGGGGGCGGAGGCCTCGGGCGCGCCCGCCCCGGAGGGCGGGGCGGCGGGCGCCGCGGCCGGCTCCGGGCGGTGCGGGGCGGGCGGAGCCGCCCCGCCGCCCGCGGCCTCCTCGGCGTGCTGGGCGCGGAGCGCGCGCAGGGTGCGGATGGCCCGGGACGCGGCGCTCTGCGGAGGGTCCCCGGGGCCGGCAGCGACCTCCGGCGGGAGCGCCGGCGGCGCCTCGTCCTCGGCGCCGGTCGCGGTGGACAGGTAGGCCAGGGCTCGCCGGACGTGCTCGGGGGCGGTGTCGGGGAGCCAGTGCGCGACGGTGCGCACCGCCTCGATGATGAGCGCGGGGGAGGGCAGCGGGGCGCGCCCCTCGTCGCCGCCGAACGGCTGCACGGCCCGCCACGCGGCGGCCCCGATCACCTCGATCCGCCCGCACTCCTCGGTGAACGCCCAGGTCTTCATCTCGGCGGGGGAGGCGGTCACCAGCGCCTCCCAGCTCCCCGCGGTGGCCAGGACCGCGCTGCGCACCGGCTCGGCGATGTCGTCGATGTCCACCGAGGCGTCGTGCAGCGGCGGCAGGAACTCGCCGATGGGCAGGTGCTCCCAGTACTCGGCGGCGAGCAGCGCGAGGCTGTGCGCCAGCCAGGCGGTGCCCGCGATGTCGAGCACCCGGGGCAGCGGAACCGAGCGCCACCAGCCGTCGACGAGACGGCTGTGCCGCAGGAACGGACCGAGCTCGGAGGGCCGGTGCCAGCGGAGGGCCGGGGCGAGGTCCGTCAGGCAGATCGGGGAGATGGCGTTCATCTGCTCGGGACCTCGGCCTCCAGGGGATCGGCGCGTTGGAAGAACTGCACGTGCATTGGGTCAGTGCTCCACTGTATGCGTCCTTTGCCGGGTTCGGGGCCGTGTGGCCGCGATGGGGGGCGGAAGGAGGCCGCGGACGCCGCGGGCCTGCCGGAGATCGTACGTCGCCGCACCGCCCGTGGGTAGCCCCGGCACCGCGCCGCGCGGCCCGCGGATCCGCGCCTGCGGGCGCGATCCGCTCCCCGACCGAACCGTACTATGACCTGTGCCACACGTGTGGCCGGTCAGGGGCCGACCAGGGCCGGCACCGCCTCGGACGGGACCGGCAGCCCGGAGGCGTTGCCCGGGTTGACCGCCAGGCCGACCCCCTCGGGGAGCACCTGGGCCAGGTCGCGGACGTCCAGCACCGCGCAGGGGATGTCCGCGCTGCGCTGGTCGTACTGCTCCCGGGAGGTGAAGACCGGGATGAACACCGAGCCGTGCAGCTCCAGCGAGGGCAGCGCGACGGCGCCGTCCTCCTCCCGGTGGCCCGATCCCCCGGGCACCGGCACCCACACCCGGCCCGCACCGAGCGCCTCCAGGAAGGCCGCGTCGGCGGCGGTGTCGTCCGGCCCCTCCCGCTCGTCCTCGAGGACGCGCAGGAGGGCCTGCTCGACGGGGTTGGCGGGGAACCCCGGGCCGTAGTCGGCCGGGGAGTCGTTGCTGGTCATGCTGGGCGGACCTGTTCTCTTCCGGGGCCGCGCCAGGTCACGGTAGAGACCTGCGCCGGTCTCGGTCAGGAATCGCTCCTGCCCCCGGCGGATACGCGGCGGTATGCTTGTCTGGCACGCCGTACCCCCGCTCTCCCCGTCCGACACCTGGTCGCCGGTGTCGCGCGAGGCACATAGGCGGCGCTCCCGGCCCCGCGCTCCGTCGGTGGAAGCGGCGTGCCCCGCGCAGCCGTGCGGGGCGACCGGCCCGACGATCGACCAGCACGATGGGTAGAAGTGACTGACCTGGAGATGAATCCCCCAGGAAGAACGCAGGCGGAGAGCCCGGCGGTCATCCGCTCGTACATGGCGATCGGCGACAGCCTCACCGAAGGACTGGAGGACCTGGGGCCCGACGGCGGCTACCGGGGGTTCGCCGACCGGCTCGCCGAGCACCTCGCCGAGGACGTCCCGGGTTTCCGCTACGCCAACCTCGCCGTCCGCGGCCGCCGGATGCGGCACATCGTCGGCGAGCAGCTCGACTCGGTGCTGGAGCAGCGGCCCGACCTGGTCACCGTGCACGCCGGCGGCAACGACGTGCTGCGCCCCAACACCGACCTGGACGGGCTCGCCGGCCAGCTGGAGGAGGGCGTGCGGCGGATGCGCGCCGCCGGGGTCCGCGTCGTCCTGCTCTCCGGGCACGACACCGGCTGGGTTCCGGTGCTGCGCATCTACCGGGGCCGGATCGCGGTGTTCAGCATGCACCTGCGGGCCATCGCCGAGCGCACCGGCTGCGACATCGTCGACCTGTGGTCCATGGCCGCGCTCAACGACCCGCGGGCCTGGAGCGAGGACCGGCTGCACTTCAACGGCGACGGCCACCGCATCGTCGCGGCGCGGATCGCCGAGCTCCTCGGCCGGCCGATGGGCCCGCGCGAGCTCTGGGCCGACCCGTGGGGCACCCCCACCGAGCGGCTGCCCAAGATCCTGCGCCGCCGGGAGCACCGCCGCTGGGCTCGGATGTACCTGGTGCCGTGGCTGGGCCGGCGCGCCCTGGGCCGCTCCTCGGGCGACGGCCGGCGCCCCAAGCGCCCGCTGCTGGAGGAGCTCAAGCCCCGCGGCGAGGCCGACTCGCCCCGCGACTGAACAGCCCGCCCCGGCCCTCCCTCCGTTGATCTCGGAGGTATCGACCGCTCCCGGCCCGCTCCCCCGGCGCCCGCTCGCACGAAGAAGGGCGGGTCGGGGGACCACCCCGGCCCGCCCCTGTTCTCCGTGCCAGGGAGGGGAGGTCCCGCCTTACAGCGGGATGTTGCCGTGGTCGCCGCGCGCGGCCGGCGCGGCGGTGATGGCCCAGGCCAGTGCGGTCCGGGTGGAGCCGGGCCCGACGACCTCGTCGACCACGCCCAGCTCGCGGGCGCGGTCCAGGCCGCCGGCCTCTTCCTCCTGGCGGGCGGCGAGCTCGGCCTCCAGGGCCGGCCGCTCCTCCTCGGAGGCCGCGGCCAGCTTCTTGCGGTGCAGGACGCGCACCGCGGCCACCGGGCCCATCACCGCGATCTCGGCGGTGGGCCAGGCCAGCACCCGGGTCGCGCCCAGCGCCCGGGAGTTCATCGCGATGTAGGCGCCGCCGTAGGCCTTCCTGGTGACCAGGGTGACCCGGGGCACCGAGGCCTCGGCGAAGGCGTGCAGCAGCTTGGCGCCGCGGCGCACCACCCCGTCCCACTCCTGCTTTACGCCGGGCAGGTAGCCGGGCACGTCCACCGCGACCACCAGCGGCACTCCGAAGGAGTCGCACATCCGCACGAACCGGGCGGCCTTCTCCGCGGACTTGGACTCCAGGCAGCCGCCCAGGCGCAGCGGGTTGTTGGCGACCACGCCGACGGTACGCCCGCCCAGCCGGCCCAGCGCGGTGACGATGTTCGGCGCCCACTTGGCCTGCAGCTCGATGGAGCCCGCGCCCAGCGGCTCGTCCAGCAGACCGTCGACCAGCGGTTTGACGTCGTAGGCCCGGCGGGCCGAGGCGGGCAGCACGTGCGACAGGTCGCGCTCGTCGACCCGGTCGGTCCGGAGCCGGCCCTGGTCGCCCAGGAGCAGCGCCAGCTCCCGGCCGTACACCAGCGCGGCGGTGTCGTCCGGGGCGGTCAGGTGCACCACCCCGCTGCGCCGGCCGTGCGCGTCGGCGCCGCCCAGCTCCTCGGCGGTGATCTCCTCACCGGTGACGCTGCGCACCACGTCGGGCCCGGTGACGAAGAGCCTGCCGCGCTCGGACATGACCACCGCGTCGGTGAGCGCGGGGCCGTAGGCGGCGCCGCCCGCGGCCGGGCCGAGCACCACCGAGACCTGCGGGACGACGCCGGAGGCGCGGGTCATCACGGCGAAGACCCGGCCCACGGCGTGCAGCGACTCCACGCCCTCGGCCAGCCGGGCGCCGCCGGAGTGCCACAGCCCGACGACCGGGGCGCGCTCCCGGAGGGCGTGCGCGTAGCCGGCCTCGATGGCGGCGCAGCCCGCGGCGCCCATCGCCCCGCCCTGGATCCGGGCGTCGTTGGCGAAGGCCACCGCGGGCATGCCGCCGATCCGGCCGGCACCGGCGAGCACGGCGCCGCCGTCCTCGGCGGTGAGCAGGTGCAGCGAGCCCTCGTCGAAGAACGCCTCCAGGCGCGTCCGCGGGGCGCGCGGATCCTGCCGGGCACCGGGGGACGGCGCGCGCTGCGCCGCGCGGTTGTCGGTCACGGTCATGCGGCCGGCTCCTCGGGCACGGGACGACGGTGGAAGCGGCGCGGGCCCGGCCGGGTCAGGCCCGGCGGAAGGCGACGGCGACGTTGTGCCCGCCGAAGCCGAACCCCTCGTTGATCGCGGCCACCGCGTCGGCCGGCAGGTCGCGCGGCTTGTCCCGGACGATGTCCACCACGACCTCGGGGTCGAGCTCGTCGATGTTGATCGTGGGCGGGATGCGGCCCTCGCGCAGCGCCAGCACCGTGGCGATGGACTCGACGGCGCCGGCGCCGCCGAGCAGGTGCCCGGTCATGGACTTGGTGGAGGTGACCGCGACCCGGTCGGCCGCGGAGTCGCCCAGCGCCCGCCGGATCGCCACGGTCTCGCCGACGTCGCCCGCCGGCGTCGAGGTGGCGTGCGCGTTGACGTGCGCGATCTCCTCGGGGCGCAGCCCGGAGTCGTCCAGCGCCGCGCGGATCGCGCGGACCTGGCCGTCGGGGTCGGGGGCGACGATGTCGTGGGCGTCGGCGGAGTAGCCGGCGCCGGCGGCGACCGCGTACACCCGGGCGCCGCGGGCCGCGGCGTGCTCGGCGGACTCCAGCACCAGGATCCCGGCGCCCTCGCCCATCACGAAGCCGTCCCGGGAGGTGGCCCAGGGCCGCGAAGCGCCGGCCGGGTTCTCGTTGTTGGTGCTCAGCGCGCGCATCGAGGCGAACGAGGCGATGTTCAGCGGGTGGATCGCGGCCTCGGTGCCGCCGGCGATCACGATGTCGGCGCGGCCGGAGCGGATCAGCCGGATCGCGTCGGCGACCGCCTCGGCGCTGGACGCGCAGGCGCTGACCGGCGCGTGCGCCGCGGCGCGGGCGGTGAACTCCAGGGAGACCGCGGCCACCGGGCTGTTGGGCATCAGCATCGGCACGGTGAAGGGCGAGACGCGCCGCCAGCCCTTCTCCCGGAAGGTGTCGTACTGCTCCAGGATGGTGAGGATGCCGCCGATGCCGCTGGAGACCACGGCGCCCAGCCGCAGCGGGTCGACCTCGGGGGCGCCGGCGTCCTGCCAGGCCTCCTTGGCGGCGACCAGCGCGAACTGCTGGGTGCGGTCGAGCCGGCGCAGCCGCGCGCGCGGGAAGAGCTCGGCGGGGTCCTGCGCGGCGCGCCCGGCGATGCGGACGGGCAGCTGCTCGGCCCACTCCTCTTCGATGGTGGTGATTCCGGACCGGCCTTCGAGGAGGGCGGACCAGGTCGAGGCGACGTCACCCCCCAGCGGGGTGGTGGCGCCCAGGCCAGTGACGACGACTTCGGTGTTGCTCATCGGCCTTTATCGCCCTTCGGGTCTCGTCGGTCGGTTCCGGCCGCGGTAGGGGCCGGCGGGGAGGTGGTGGGTGGTCCGGGCCGCGGAGGCGCGGGAGCGCCGCCGCGGCCCCGCCGTCGGACGCTACTTCTGGATGAAGTTGATGACGTCCTGGACCGTCTTGAGGTCCTTCAGCTGGTCGTCGGGGATCTCGACGCCGAACTTGTCCTGGGCGGCGACGGCGATCTCCACCATCGACAGGGAGTCGATGTCGAGGTCGTCGACGAAGCTCTTCTCCGGAGTCACGTCGGCGGCCGGAACGCCGGCGATCTCGTCGATGATCTCGCCGAGACCCTCGAGGATCTCCTTCTCGCTGTGCTGCGCCATGGTGTCGGTTTCTCCTTAGCTCGTTCTCTCACCGAGGGGGCAGGGCCCCGCGGCGGGGTTCAGGGGATGCGCAGGACCTGGGCCGCGTAGGTCAGGCCGGCGCCGAATCCCAGGGTGAGCACGGTGCTCCCCGAGGGCAGCTCTCCGCGTTCGGTCATCCGGGCGATGGCCAGCGGAATGGACGCGGACGAGGTGTTGCCAGCGGAGACGATATCGCGGGCGATGACCGCCTGCGGCGCTCCGAGCCTGCGCGCGATCGATTCCACGATCCGCAGGTTGGCCTGGTGCGGGACGAACGCGGTCAGCTCCGCCGGGTCCACGCCGGCCCGCTCCATCGCCTCCAGCGCGACCTTGTACAGCTCGGTGGTGGTCCACCGGAACACCGCCTGGCCCTCCTGGTAGAGGTAGCGGTGGTCGCGCAGGTAGATCTTGTCGGCGCGCTCGCCGGAGCTGCCCCACACCACCGGGCCGACGGAGTCCTCCTCGGCGGCGGAGACGACCGCGGCGCCCGCGCCGTCGGCGAAGATCACACAGGTGGAGCGGTCGTCCCAGTCCACCCACTCGGAGAGCTTCTCCGAGCCGACCACCAGCACGTTGCGGGCCGAGCCGCCGCGGACCGCGTCGGCGGCGATGCCCAGCGCGTAGCAGAAGCCGGCGCAGGCCGCGTTGACGTCGAAGGCCCCCGGGGCGGTGATGCCCAGCTTCGCGGCGACGCTGGCCGAGGCGTTGGGGATCTGGTCCTGCTGGGTGCAGGTGGCGACGATCACCAGGTCGATGTCGTCCGGGGAGAGGCCGCCGGCCGCCAGCGCCTTCCCGCCGGCGGCGACCGCCATGCTCACCACGGTCTCGGCGGGGCCGGCGATGCGCCGCTCGGCGATCCCGACCCGGCTGCGGATCCACTCGTCGGAGGTCTCCACCCGCTGGGCGAGGTCGTGGTTGGTGACGATGTTGGCGGGCTGGTACTCGCCGAAGGAGACCACGCGCGCGCCGCTGGGGCGGGCGGGGCGGCCGCTGTCGTTACTCATCGGAGGGGCCTTCCACGAGGACGGCGTCGCCGGAGTGCTCCGCGACGAGCTCCTTTGCCCGGTCGAGGTCGTCCGGCGTCTTGACGGCCAGCAGCTCGACGCCGCGCAGGGCGCGCTTAGCCAGCCCGGTGAGCGTCCCCGCCGGGGGGAGCTCGATGAGCGCGGTGACGCCCAGGTCCGCCAGCGTCTGCGTGCAGGCGTCCCAGCGGACCGGGGAGCTGATCTGGGAGACCAGCCGGTCCAGGTAGTCGCTGCCGGACTCCACGACCGTACCGTCCCGGTTGGACAGCAGCCGCGTCCGGGGGTCGGCGGCGGCGGTCCGGCCGGCGACCTCCCGCACCCGCTGCACCGCCGGGGCCATGTGCTCGGTGTGGAACGCGCCGGCCACCGACAGCGGGCGCAGCCGCGCCCGGGCCGGCGGGTTCTCCGCGAAGGCGGCCAGCCGCTCCAGGGTGCCGGCGGCGACGATCTGGCCGGAGCCGTTGTCGTTGGCCGGGGTGAGCCCGGCGGCCTCGATCGCGGCCAGCACCTCGGCGCGGTCGCCGCCGAGCACCGCGGTCATCCCGGTGGCGGTCGCAGCCGCGGCCTCGGCCATGCCCCGGCCGCGCTCGGCGACCAGGGTGAGCGCGTCCTCGGGGGAGAGCGCGCCGGCGATCGCGGCGGCGGTGAACTCTCCGACGCTGTGCCCCGCGACCGCGTCGGCCTTGGCGGCGGCGGTCTCCAGGTCGCCGAAGAGCGAGACGGCGGCCGCCATGCCGGCGCTGACGAGGAGGGGCTGGGCCACCGCCGTGTCGCGGATCTCGTCCGCGTCCGCGGTGGTGCCGTAGCGCACCAGGTCCAGCCCGGTCACCTTGGACCACGCGTCGAAGCGCTCGGCCATGCCGGGTGCCTCCAGCCACGGGGCGAGGAAGCCGGGAACCTGGGCGCCTTGGCCCGGAGCAACGATTACAAGCACGACAACCACCCTGCCCTGTAGGACATCGCCAGTTGGATGAGGAGCACGACGAAGTTTAGGAGAGACCGCTTGTCGGACTTCTACAACTAGGGGCGGTTAGGGGCCTGAACAGGCACCGGGATGTGACGCAGGTCGCGCGAGTGGCGGGTGCGGCGTGCGCCGGGCCCCCGGGCGGATGCCACTCTGGGAGCGTGAGCACTGGATCCGCTGATCAGAACGAACACGACCGGGAGAGCGGGGGCCCCGAGCGGGGCGGCCCGGAGGCCGACGCGGTGCGCGCGGCGACCGTGCAGCGCCTGGAGCGCGCCATGGGCGAGCTGGGCACCGCCGCCGTGGCGCGGATGGAGAGCCGGCTGTCCTGGTTCCGCCGGATGTCGGCGGAGGACCGCTCCTGGGTGGGGCTGGTCGCCCAGTCCGGGGTGGCGGCCTTCGTCGACTGGTTCAAGAACCCCGCGCGCGGCCGCCCCGCGATCACCGTCGAGGTCTTCGGCACCGCCCCGCGCGAGCTGACCCGGTCGGTCACCCTGCAGCAGACCGTCGACATGATCCGGGTCGTCATCGACGTGGTGGAGAACCAGGTGGAGGAGCTGGCCGCTCCCGGCGGCGAGCAGCAGCTGCGCGAGGCGGTGCTGCGCTACACCCGGGAGGTGGCGTTCAGCTCGGCCAAGGTCTACGCGCGCGCCGCCGAGGCGCGCGGAGCCTGGGACGCCCGGCTGGAGGCGCTGATCGTCGACGCCCTGCTGCACGGGGACCGCGACGAGGGGCTGCAGACCTGGGGATCGGCGCTGCGCTGGTCGCGCACCCCGGTGATCGCCATCGCCGGCTACGCGGGCGAGGACGGCGAGTCGGTCCTGGAGGACCTGCGCAACGCCGCGCGCCGGGCCGGCCACGACGTGCTCGCCGGGCTGCAGGGCGACCGGGTGGTCGTGGTGCTCGGGGTGAACGACAAGGACGTCCGGGACGACGGGGTGTCGGGGGCGGTCACCGAGCCGCTGACCGAGCTGTTCGGGCCCGGCCCGGTGGTGGTCGGCCCGCCGGTCGGCGAGCTGCCCCGGGCCGGGGCGTCGGTGCGCGCCGCGGTGAGCGGGCTGCGCGCCGCGGTGGGCTGGCCGGACGCGCCCCGCCCGGCGCTCGCCGAGGACCTGCTGCCGGAGCGGGCGCTGCAGGGCGACCCCAGCGCCCGGACCCAGCTGGTGGAGGAGATCTACAAGCCGCTGCGCGGCGCCGGCTCGCCGCTGCTGGACACCCTCTCGGTCTACCTGGAGCACGCCTCGTCGCTGGAGTCGACGGCGCGGATGCTCTTCGTCCACCCCAACACGGTGCGCTACCGGCTGAGCCGGATCGCGGAGCTGACCGGGCACATGCCGGCCGACGGCCGCGGCTCGTTCGTGCTGCGCATCGCGGTCACCCTGGGCCGCCTCGCGGAGAGCAGCGAGGAGTCCTAGCCGTCCTGGAGGCCGGCCCCGCGGCGGCCGGGGCGCGGCCGCTCCACCGGGGCGAGGCGTCCGCGCGCCGCCCCGCCCGTCCGC
>Ga0079224_100009159_pt1 | contig 13472 bp, 13 predicted proteins | sample Stecom2015_FD_80414 | JGI IMG/M metagenome (GOLD analysis project Ga0079224, IMG submission 80414) | Agricultural soil microbial communities from Utah to study Nitrogen management - Steer compost 2015 | ecosystem: Environmental > Terrestrial > Soil > Agricultural land | place: USA: Utah... | reverse complement strand
TCCAGCAGGACCCGCTTCGGCAGGGCCCGCCGCGCCAGGATGATCCGGACCCGGCGGGCCGACGGCAGCTCGTCCGCATACGCCAGCAGTGCCTCACCCGCCGCGAGCACTTCCGCCCACGCCTTCCGCCGGACGGCGGTGCGGGCCGCGCCGGCCAGCCGCTCGAGCTCGGGATCGGAATCGGGATCATCGGGCGTGGCCAGCGCACCGTGCGTGGCGGGAAAGTCGATCGGTGCCTCCACGGCCTCGGGCAGCGGCACGAGCACGGCCCGCACACTCCCCGCCGTGGGGAGCGGCTCGTTCTCCGAGACGAGGGCCTGCGCCATCACCAGAAGATCCTCCTTCAGGGCGCCGGCATCCGCTTCGATCCAGTCCACCGCGCGGGCGCGCAGTCGGCCGCGGAGCGTGGTGCGCGAGGAGATCCGGGACCCCTCGACGCCGGCATTGATCCGGGCGGCCTTCCCGGCAACGGCCTCGGCCGCCGACCCGGCGGCCTGGTCGATGGCGGCCGGGTCGGCTGCGGGGTCATGCAGCAGCAGTACAAGGCGCTCGAACGCAGTGGAGAACGAGCTCACGCCCATCTGGTCTCCGTGAGGATCGGTGGTGCGCTGCAGGTGGTGCGCAAGGTGAACGGGGGCAGATGCCTCTCGGGCAGACTGCAATCTAAAGCGGGAGTTAGCTTTCCGGCATGCAGGTAACCGTTCCCGAACCGGTGGCGAGCCCGCTCGAGCTCGATGCGGCGCTGCTGCAGGCGGCGATCACCCTGGGACTCGCCGGCCTGTCGGCGCTGCTCTTCCAACGCTACCGGAAGGCGTACTTCGGCTGGTGGACCGTGGCATGGGTGCTCTACGTGGCCCGCATCGCCGCCATCATCGCCTTCCTCGTCACGGCGGAGCGGTGGCTGCTCTTTGCCCACCAGGTCATCACCGGATGGACGGCGCTCGCCCTGCTCTGGTCCGCCGTGGTCTTCTCACACGGGAGCCGGCTCGGCCGGGGCCACCTGGTTGCCCTCCTCTTCCCGCCGCTCTGGGCGGCAGTGGCGGTCTACCGGCTCGAGAGCTTCCTCCTTGCCGCGCTGCCGATGGTGCTCTTCCTGAGCTTTGCCACCATCTGGAGTGCGCGGGTCTTCTTCGAGTATCGGCACCGGGTCCGGTCCAGCGGGGCCACCGTCCTGGCGGTGGCGTTCCTGCTCTGGGGCCTTCACCATCTCGATTACCCCTTCCTCCGGGCCCAGGGCGCGTGGGCACCGTGGGGGTACTATCTCGATATCGTCTTCGAGCTGGCGGTCGGGGCGGGGCTGCTGCTGCTGGTGCTGGATGACGTCGGCCGCGGGGTGCATGCCCTGAGCGCGCTGTCGAGCGATCTCCAGCGAACCGGTGGAGACGACGTGCTCGATGTGCTCCTGCACCGCCCGCTCACGCTCGGAACGGTGGATGGCACCGCGCTCTTTCTGGTCGGCGCCGGTGGTGGCAGGATTGCCGGTGGCGCGGGAAGCTGCCGGGAATGGGCCGGCCGCTCACCACCGGATGCCGCGGCCGCCGCCATCGGCGATGCCATCGAGCGGCGGCGCCCGGTCGAGGTGACCGGCCCCGACGGCGGCGGCTATCTCGCGGCGCTTCCGGTTTTCCGGGGAGAAGAGCCGGTGGGCGCGCTCCTGCTGGCCGGCAAGGGCCGGGACCCTTTTGCCGCGCTGGACGACAGCTTTCTCCTGGCGCTCGGCCAGCAGGTCGGCGCCGCCCTGCAGAATGCCGACCTCTCCCGCCGCCTCGAAGCCCGGCGCCTCGAGCTCGAGCGGCTCTCCACCCGGATGGTGACCCAGCACGAAGAGGAGCGCCGCCGACTCTCCCGCGAGCTGCACGACGAGTCCGCCCAGGTCTTCAGCGCCGTCAAGATGGACCTCGCCATGCTGCGGGATTCCCTGCCGCCAGCGGAGGCAAGCCGGCTGGACCGGACGCTGTCACTCATCGACAGCGGGATCGGCAGCATCCGGAGCGTGGTGAACGACCTGCGGCCATCACTGCTGGATGACCTCGGGCTCCTTCCCGCTCTCCGGTCGCTCGCCGCGGAGTCCGAGGCCCGGAGCGGGGTCTCGGTGCAGCTTGCGATGCCCGAATCACTCCCGCCGCTTCCGCACGAGGCGGAGCTGGTCCTCTACCGGGCGCTGCAGGAGCTGCTCACCAACGTGGCGCGTCACTCGGAGGCACGGAACGCTTCGGTCGAGCTGGGCCTGACCGTACAGGGGATCCGGCTCTCGGTCGAGGACGACGGGCTTGGGCTGCCCGCCGGGGCCCGGGCCGATGACTTCGAGCGCGCGGGTCACATGGGGCTCGCCGGCATGCGCGAACGGGTCGTCTCGCTGGGCGGGAGCATGGAGGTGCACGGACTTGGGGGGCCGCATGCGGCAGCGGATGCGGGCGGTCCACCCGCAGGGCTGCAGAAAGGCGGATCGGGCGGCACGCCGATGGGCATGCCGACCGGCATGCGGGTGGAAATCCGCCTGCCGGTTACTCCGACGCCAGCATCACCTGCTGCAGCGTATCCACCGCCTCATCCAGCCGCTCGATGAGCGCAGGAATCGCAAAATCCCGGTCCTCGATCTGGCCGAAGCCGCTCTGCACGAGCTCGACCTGGGTGCAGTTCCCCTCGTTGGTGCAGTCGGCCACCGGCTCGAGCGTGATCTCCAGGCCGCGGGGCCAGTTGCCGGAAAACTCGAAGACAATCCGGTTGGGGGCTTCGATGCCCGTCACCGTTCCCGTGACCTGGCCGAAGTCGGGATCGACGAACGAGATGATCCCGCCCACCCGGGCATCGAGCTGGACCTCGTCGATGGTGCTGAACCAGCGCTCGATGGTGTCCGGATCGGTGAGCGCGCGGAAGACGGCGTTGGCCGGCGCATGGACCCGGACCGAGCGGCGGACTTCCTGCAATGTCTCGTAGAGCCGGAGCACGTTTCCTTCGCTGTCGAGGAACATGACCTCGCGGCCGGGCCCGAGCTCGGTCGGCTCGCCCAGGAACGTCACGCCGGCGGCGGCCAGCCGCTCGCGCACCGGATCGATCCGGTCCACCCGGAGCCAGCACCACACGCCCTGCGCCTCCGCCGGCGGCAGCGTCCCCTCGTGGCGGTGCACCCCGATGAGCGGCAGGGCGGCCCCGTGCCCGCGGAAGATGTGAAAGCCCTGATCGTGGGACTCGACCACGGGAGCGAGACCCAGGACTTCGGTATAGAAGCGGTGTGCCCGCGCGGGATCGGACGCCGGCAGCGAGATGAGGGGATCGACGGCCTGGATCATATGAGTACTCCGCCTTCCTGGAGGATTCGACAAACCGGAGAGACTGCGGCATTGTTGAGAGCATGAGCACCCTCGAGCGCATGAGCACGGCCGCCATCCGGGTCCTGGTGGTGGACGACCACGCCGTCGTCCGCGAGGGCATCCGGTCGGTGCTGCAGGGCGAGCCGGGCTTTGTCCTGGCGGGTGAGGCCGGCACCGCGGCCGAAGCGGTCCGGCTGGCGGAGTCGCTGCAGCCGGATGTGGTGCTGCTCGATATCACCATGCCGGGCGGCTCGGGACTCGAGGCCGCCGCGCGGATCGTGCGCGGATCGGCGGCGGTCCGGGTGCTGATCCTCAGCATGCACGACAACCCCGAGTACATGAATGAGAGCATTCGCATCGGGGCCCATGGCTACCTCCTCAAGGACTCGGCCGCCGCCGAGCTGCGGAATGCCATCCGGGCGGTCCGGAACGGAGAAACCTACTTCCCGGAGCCGGTTCCGCCCCAGGCTGCCACTGGCCGGCTCACGGCGCGAGAGCGTGACGTGCTGACCGGCATAGCCCGGGGCCGCACCAACAAGGAGATCGCCGCCGAGCTCGGCATCAGCCCACGCACCGTGGAAACCCATCGCGAAAGCCTCATGAAGAAGACCGGCATCCGCACCATTGCCGGCCTGACCCGCTTTGCCCTCGACTGCGGCCTCGTCACCGCCTGAGGCCGGACACCGGCCGGTCAGAGCTGCCCGCTTGCCAGCGAAGCCAGCCGTTCCATCAGCTTTTCCTGCCACGGACGGTTCTCCCACGCCTCGAGCGTGATCTCCCGCGACAGTTCGCGGTCCGCATCGAAAACCGCCGCCTGCTCCGCGGCGAATCCGGCATCGAGCACGTTGAGGTTGGCCTCGTCGTTCAGCTTGAAGGAGCGGTTGTCGAAATTGGTGGAGCCGACCGAGACCCACTGCCGGTCCACGATCATCACCTTGCAGTGGAACATGGTGGGCCCGTACTCGTAGATCCGCACCCCCGCTTCCAGCAGCGGGCCCCACGACGCGCGCGACGCGCGCCGCACCACTTCCGCGTCGATGTGCGGTCCCGGAACGATGATTTCCACCTGCACCCCGCGCCGCGCCGCATCGGCAAGGTGCTCGATGGCCAGGCTGTCCGGCACGAAGTACGAGGCCGCGAGGCGAATGCTCTCCCGCGCGCTGGCAATCGACAGCAGGTACATGAGCCGCACGCTCTCGCTGCCGTCGTCCGCCGAGCTCTTGAAGGTCTGCGCCAGGTGGGGCCCGGCCGTGTCGATCGGCGGGAAGTAATCCTCTCCGTGCAGCACCAGCGAGCGGGTCTTGATCCAGTTGTCCATGAACGCCGCCTGCATCTGCGCCACGGCCGGGCCCACGACGCGGTAATGCGAATCGCGCCAGTGCAGTGAATCCTGCGCATGGCCAAGCCACTCGTCCGCAATCCCGACGCCGCCGGTGAAGCCGATCCGCCCGTCCACGACCAGCAGCTTGCGGTGGGTGCGGTTGTTGACCCGGTCCAGCGAGTGCCACTTGAGGGGGTGATACTTGAAGACTTCGGCGCCCGCTGATTCCATCTGGTTCAGCAGGGACTCATCCATCCGGCCGGAGCCGACCCAGTCGAGCAGGACATGGACCCGCACTCCCGCCCGGGCCCGTTCGGCGATCGCGTCGGCAAATTCGCGGCCGATCTCGCCGGACCAGTAGATGTAGGTCTCGAAGGTGATGGTCTTCTCGGCAGCGCGGATCGCCTCGAGCATCGCGGGGAAGATCTCGTCGCCGTTCTGCAGGGCGGTGACGCGGTTGCCACCCACCAGGGCCGGTCCGAGCAGCACGCCCATCGTCCGCACGAACTGCGGATCGTCCACGCCGTACAGAGGCGCGATCTCGTGCTCGATCCGGGTCCGCCCGCCGGAGAGATTCAGGAACAGCAGTACCACGGCGGCCGTGGCGACGATGGTAACGAGGATCCACATCGCGGTTCGGGTCCGTTTCCGGGGCATGCGAGTCCTGAGTGACGCGGAAAGCCCTCCTGGGGGAGGGCTGGCGAGGCGAAGTGCTGCTACAGGTTGATAGTGCGGAATTACCGGATCGGGCGCTGTGCGTGGCGTCACACGGTCGCCACGCACCGTCTCTGCGTCCCGGCATGGTCCCCGGCTACTCTCCCAGCTGCCAGATTTCCACCCGGTTCTCGGTGAAGAGCGGCACGATCACCCGCCGGCGGGTGCGGTCCACGGTGAAATCGGCAGGCGCCGGAAGGCCGGCGATGAGGCGCGTGCCGGAATCACCGACCACTACGATGCTCGAATCGGTCCAGGACGAGGCGATGATGCGCCCGTCGGCAAGTACTTCCAGGCCGTCCACCTCGGCTCTGGAATTGCCGGCGTGCGCAAGCTGCTCCTGGCCCGGGGTCCAGGCGGAAACCCCGGGACCGCCGGCGTTGCCGATGAGGAGCGTGCCTTCGTGCGTCGTGATGCCGTTGGGCGCGCCCAGCGCCGAGTCCTGCGACACGACTTCGATGCTGCCGCCGGCGCCGAGCCGGTACACGCCCGCCGGGGTGTCCGCCTTCTCCATCGATCCGTCGGCGTTGAAGCGGAAACCGGTGTCGGTCACATAGACGGCGCCATCCGGCCCGATGGCCACGTCGTTCAGGAACGCCACTCGGGAGCCGAACTCGACGGCTGCGAGGGCAGCGCCGGTCCGCCGGTCGAACGCCCTCAGCGCGTCGATGTCGGAGACCCAGAGCGTGTCTCCCCTGAGCGCCATGCCCTTGGGCGCGTGCAGCGTGACGCCGCTCCGCGTGCCGTCGATGAACCGGAGGGAATCGACCGTGCCGTCAGGGCGCATCCGGCTGATGAATCCGTTGCCGTCCCTGGCGGCCGGGGCCCCGTTGATGTTGGAGACGAAGTACACATCCGCTTCGGTGTCATGGACCACGCCCTCCGGGGTGCTGAAGCCCGTCACCGAGTGCAGGCGCGTCGGTTCTGGCGGGGCCGAGTCGGCGGCCGCCGCGCTGGCCGGAGGCCGGGACTCACAGGCAGCAACAGCGAGCAGGAGTCCAAGCGGGAGGAGGCGCTGCATGGGACCTCGCAGGAAAAGGAAACGGTCCAACGAAGGTACGTTGGACCGTCCCATCCGCAACGACCGACGCTCAGCGGCGGGCTTCGCCGTTGCCGGCCTCCACCTGGCGCTTCCGGGACTCCGACCGGTTGAGCGGGATCTCCCGGGGCCGCACCCGCTCCGACTTCGGCATCGTCACGGTCAGGATGCCGTTCTCGAAGTCCGCCTCGACCTTGTCGGTCTCGACGGTGTTGGGCAGCGAGAAGGTCCGCTCGAAGGTGCCGTAACTCCGCTCGTAGCGATGGACCTTGCCGTCCTTGCCTTCCTGCTGCTGCCGCTTCTCTCCGCGGATGGTCAGCAGGTTGTTCTCCAGCGACAGGCGGACGTCGTCCGGCTCCACGCCGGGGATCTCCATCACGATCCGCACGCCGTTCGAATCCTCGACCACGTCGCATGGCGGCAGCCAGGACGACATGATCGTTCCCTGTTCCTGCAGCGGCCATCCGCTGAAGGCGTCATCGAGCAGCCGGTTGAGCTGCCGCAGCCCGTAGAATTCGGTGCCGATGTCACCGCGCCTCGTAATAGCCATGATATCCTCCGTTCTCCTGCGTGTTCATGGGACAATGACCGGTTCGTGCAACAACTGCTCACTCGTACAGCGGCGCGTGCCGGTGCGTGCGCCGCCGGCCGGCCTCAGCGCTGGGGCCGGGCCGCGGAGCCCTCCTCTTCCGGATCGTTCCCGGGTGGGGAAGGAGCCTGCGGCTCCCGGGCCGCCGAGCCTTCCTCTTCCGGGTCCCGTTCCTCAGGGGCGGGATCGCGTGTCCTCCGTTCTTCCTTCATGACTGCTCCTCTCGCGCCGGCCCATCCGCCTGGCACCGGAGCCGGTTATGATTTCGGCTTCCCCGAGCCGATCGACGCCCGGCCATGAGCAAAGCAGCCGGCATGCCAGGAGGAAGCGCTGAACGTTTGCCTCAATGACCGATTTCGCCCCCGGAGCGGCAGACGCCCTGGGCCGGTCTGCCATGATTGCAGATCGGCGGGCGCGCCATGAGCCGGCTCGTGCTGCTTGGGGCCGCCGAGCCGCATCTCTTCGTGCTGGACGCGATCCGGCGGGGGCGGCTGCGCGGCACCGACCTCACGCTGGTGGCCGATCTCACGCCGGAGCCCTGGCCGCCGATGGTGGCCGGCCTGGCTTCGGGCCGGTACGAGCTGGGCGAAACCCTGCCCGATGTGCCCGCCCTGGCGGCGGCCGCGGGAATCCGCCGGATCACCACCCGGGCGGCCGGAATCGACGCCGGCAAACGGACCATCCACCTGGAGGACGGGAGCGAGGTTCCCTGGGACGTGCTCTCGATTTCCCTCCCGCCGGAGCCCTCCCGCTGTCCCGGCCTTGAATCCGGCCTTGCGGGACGGCCCGGCTCCAGCGTTTCCGCCATAGCCGAGCGGCTGGCCGCGCTGGCGGAAATTCCCGGGCCCCATTCGATCGTGGTGGCGGGCGGCGGCATGCGGGGGATCGAGCTTGCCTGTGCCGTACGGCGGCGGCTCGCCACCCTCGGGCGGGAAGACGATCGGGTGACGATCGTGGAGCGCGAAGGGCAGCTGCTCCCGGAATTCTCTGCCCGGGGGGCGGCGGCGGTCGAGCGGGTGCTGGACCGGCAGCGAATCGGCATTGCCACGGGCACGGCAGTGGTCGGCGGGGAAGGAAACTCCGTTCAGCTTTCGCATGGTGGCTCGATGCGGGCCGACCTCGTGCTCTGGGCGGTGACCGCCACGCCGGCCCCGATGCTCAGGACCTCCGGCCTGGAAGCCGACTCGGCCGGGCGGGTGGTGACCGATGCCGGGCTCCGGTCGGTTTCCCATCCTGCCGTCCTCGCCGCGGGCGCCGGGGCCCGCGTCCGCGAGGGCGCGCTCGACCACGCCGCCGGGAGCCGGCAGGACGCCCGCGCCGCCGACCGCCGGAGCCGCCCTGCCCGGCGCGACGGGGCGGCACTGGTCCGGGCGCTCACTGCCGCCTTGAGCGGCGACTTTACGTCCCTGCACCGCCCGAGCCGCCCGCTGGCCACCTTCCTGGACACCAGTGACGGCCGCGCGCTGGTCTTCGGGAAGACCGCGACCGTCCATTCGCGGGCGGCGCTCTACCTCAAGGAACGGCGCGACCGGGAGCTGCTCCAGCGGCTCCGGGCCTGAGCGGGGCTCAGGCCCGCGCGTTGCCCGGGCCCGGGCCTTCCGGCTGGGAAATGCGTTCCACGACCTCGCCCACGGTGCGGTCCGACACCCCCTGCTCCGCCAGCGCGAGATCCGCCTGCGCGATCATCCCGACCACGACGCCTTTCTCGTTCACCACCGGAATCCGGCGGATCTGCTGCTCCGACATGATGCGGCTGATCGCGTCGATCCCCTCGTCCGCCCGCACGCTCCGCGGATTGGGCGTCATCACGTCACCGACCTTGGCGTCGGTGCGGCCCTCGCCGATCACGCCGAGCGCCAGGTCCCGGTCGGTCACGATACCGATGAGCCGCTTGTTGTCTCCCCCTTCCACCACCGGCAGCGAGCCGACGTTGTAGGAGCCCATCAATCGCGCCGCGTCCTGCGCCGAGTCGTTCGGCGTGATGCACTTGGGATCGGGCGTCATCAGGTCACTGGCCTTCATCTGCATGCCTCCGGGTGTCAGGTTGACCGGAGTATGGCTGAATCGCCGGGCGGAAACGGTGGCGCGGGTCACAGGGAGTATCGCAAGTCGGCGGTATGGTGAGGCGAGGCTCAACCACGAGCCCACTCCGCGCGACGTACTTCTGCACCCACTCGCTGCGCCAGTGCCGGCCGCTCGGGGCGCATGGCCAGCCGGCGCCGGAAGATGACGACGGCGTCTCGGCCGCGTCCGGGCATCGGCCCGGATGTGATCGCTGATCTCGTCGAGGCGAGGTCCGCCAGTGGCTCCGACGTTGCAAGGCTCCATGCCAACCGATCGATGGGTTCTTCAGGCCGGGATATGTGCACCTTCGGGGTCGAGTTGCTGGAGCCGGGCGAGGTTGGAGGTGGTGAGATCCAGGGGCATGCCAAATGCTGACCATCGGTGGGACGCGAACTCGGGTCTGCCCGCCCAGGACCGGGATCGAAGCAGCATGTCACAGCCTGATTGCGGCCGGTGTTTTCATGGCAGGACCGGACGTCTGACAATCTGTGAACCATGATATGAGGCCATGCCATGACCCCATCCGCCAATGCCAGGTCCCGACGCGCCGCGGTGCGCGTCCCCATTGCCGAACCGGAAGACATTCTGGGCAAGCTGCTCGGCTGGTATACCCGCCGCGTCTACGGCGATGTTCCCGACAACGCGCTCGTGCTGCTCCACCACCGGCGCGCGCTCAGGGCCACGCTCTTCTTCGAGCAGCGCGTCGCGAAGTTCGACCGGCTCGACCCCGACCTCAAGATGCTCGCGATCATGGCCGTCGCGGGCACCATCGGCTGCAGCTGGTGCCTTGATTTCGGATACTACCTTGCCCGCACGCAAGGGCTGGCAGCGGGCAAGATCGAACACGTCGGCCAGTGGGAGAATTCGAAGGCCTTCAGCGCTCTCGAAAGAAAGGTGCTGGCCTACGCCGAGGCCATGACGGTGTCGCCGCCGGCGGTGACGGACGAGATGGTCGCGGAACTCACCGCCGCACTCGGCGTCCCCGCCGTGGTGGAGCTGACGAAGATGATCGCGATCGAGAACGAGCGGTCCCGCTTCAACAGCGCCCTCGGACTGACCAGCCAGGGTTTTTCGGACCGGTGCCGCCTGCCGCAATGAGCATTGCCGAGCGGTCGTTTACCGAGCACCGCGACCTGCTGTTCACGGTCGCGTATGAGATGCTGGGTTCCGCATCCGAAGCCGAAGATGCGGTCCAGGAAAGCTGGCTCCGCTGGACGTCGGTCGACCACGCCGCCATCCGTGATCATCGGGCATACCTCGTGCGCATCGCCACCCGGCTCTCTCTCAACCGGCTGCGCACGCTCCGGCGCAGACGGGAGACGTATGTCGGGCCGTGGCTCCCCGAGCCGCTGGCCACGGCACCCGATGTGGCCGACGACATGGAGCTCGCGGAATCCGTATCGGTTGCCATGCTCGTGGTGCTCGAGACGCTGGTCCCTGCGGAGCGTGCGGTGTTCTTGCTGCACGACGTATTCGGACTCGGGTACGACGAGATTGCGACTGCGCTCGACCGCTCGAGCGCGGCGGTCCGGCAGATCGCGCATCGCGCCCGCAAGCACGTCCGGGCTCGACGCCCGCACGGCCCCGTTGCGCAGGAGGATCATGCGGCCGTGTCGGAACGCTTCTTCGAAGCGGCTGCCGGTGGCGACCTGCAGGGGCTCATGGATGTGCTTGCCCCGGGAGTCGTGCTGCTGTCCGACGGGGGCGGAGTGGCGCAGGCGGCACGCCGGCCGATCGTGGGGGCGGATAAGGTGCTGCGCTTCCTGCAGGGTGTCCGGCCCGATCCGGCGGGGCTCGAGACAGTTCTTGGATGGGTCAACGGCCGTCGTGCGCTGCTGGTCTACATGGACGGCAGCCTCGACGCCGTGGTGAGTGGCCACGTGGAAAACGGGCAGGTGAGCGAGGTCTACATCATGCGCAACCCCGGAAAGCTGGCCGCACTGCACCGATCCGCCGCTCGCCTGGTGCGCTGAGCCGTGTCCATGGTGGCCGGCCTCTCGCTCCTGCTCGCCGCACTGCTCTGCCATGCGGCCCTCCGGAAGCTGTCACATCGGCCGGACGTAGTGGCAAGTTACGCGCGGGTAGGGGTACCGAAGACGCGGCTTGCTCCGCTCGCCGGCATCCTCCTGGCCGGTGCCGCTGGACTCGTGACCGGTCTCTGGTGGCCGCCGATCGGAATCGCGGCGGCCATCGGGCTGACCCTGTACTTTCTGCTCGCCATTGCCGCGCATATCCGGTCGGGCGACATCGCCAACCTTGCCACGCCGGTGGTGATGGCGCTCCTCGCTGCCGCGGTACTCGTACTTCGGCTGCGCTGACACGCCCAGCTCGCAGCGGCAGGCGCTGCCGAACGCAGAGGTCTTCGTGATCGAGGACGCCTCACACGACGTGATGGGTCATCCCGGAGTGCTGCGACGCTCGGTCGAGCTGTTCAGCCGCCCGGAATGACGTCACGTCCGGCGCGATCGCAATCACCCCGCCGCCGGCCCTGAAACTCCCGACAGGTAAATCTCACCGCCCGACTCCCGAAACTCGGCGGCCTTCTCCCGCATCCCGATCTCCACCAGCTGCTCCGCCTGCCGGGCCGCCTCGTCCCGGATGTCGTGCGAGATCCGCATGGAGCAGAACTTCGGGCCGCACATCGAGCAGAAGTGCGCCACCTTGGCGCCCGCCGCCGGCAGGGTCTCGTCGTGATAGCTCCGGGCCGTGACGGGATCGAGGGCCAGGTTGAACTGGTCCTCCCACCGGAAGTCGAACCGGGCCCGGCTCAGCGCGTCATCCCACTCCCGCGCGCGGGGGTGGCCCTTGGCCAGGTCCGCCGCATGGGCGGCGATCCGGTAGGCAATGACCCCCGCCTTGACATCGTCCCGGTTGGGCAGGCCGAGGTGCTCCTTGGGCGTCACGTAGCAGAGCATCGCCGTGCCGTACCAGCCGATCATGGCGGCGCCGATGGCACTGGTGATGTGATCGTAGCCGGGGGCGATGTCGGTGGTGAGGGGGCCCAGGGTGTAGAACGGCGCCTCGCCGCACCATTCGAGCTGCTTGTCCATGTTTTCCCTGATCAGGTGCATCGGGATGTGGCCCGGGCCCTCGTTCATCACCTGCACATCATGCTTCCAGGCAATGCGGTTGAGCTCGCCCTGCGTCCTGAGCTCGGCGAACTGCGCCTCGTCGTTGGCATCGGCGATGCTCCCGGGGCGGAGCCCGTCGCCCAGCGAGAACGAGACGTCGTAAGCCGCCATGATCTCGCAGATGTCCTCGAACCGGGTAAAGAGGAAATTCTCCCGATGATGCGCGAGGCACCACTGCGCCATGATCGAGCCGCCCCGGCTCACGATGCCGGTGACGCGCTTCGCCGTGAGTGGCACGTACCGGAGCAGCACGCCCGCGTGCACCGTGAAATAGTCCACCCCCTGCTCCGCCTGCTCGATCAGCGTGTCCCGGTACACCTCCCAGGTCAGGTCTTCCGCCACGCCGCCCACTTTCTCGAGCGCCTGGTAGATCGGCACCGTGCCGATCGGCACCGCGGAGTTGCGGAGAATCCACTCCCGGGTCTCGTGGATCTGGCGGCCGGTGGAGAGGTCCATGACGGTGTCGGCGCCCCAGAGCGTGGCCCAGCGGAGCTTGTCCACTTCTTCCTCGATGGACGAGGACACGGCCGAGTTGCCGATGTTGGCGTTGATCTTGACCAGGAAGCCGCGGCCGATGGCCATCGGCTCGAGCTCGGGGTGATTGATGTTGGCGGGAATGATGGCGCGGCCGCGGGCCACTTCGCTGCGCACGAATTCCGGCTCGAGCCCTTCGCGCAGGGCCACGAACTCCATTTCCTCGGTGACTTGGCCCCGGCGGGCGTAGTGGAGCTGGGTCACGGTGGTACGGCCGCGGCGCGGGCCGCTGCCGGTCACATCGCGCTCGGCGATCCAGGCTTCCCGGAGGCGGGGGAGCCCATCACGCACGTCGTGGCCCTGGGGGCCGCTCGCATCGTAGAGGCGGATCGGCGGCTCGCCGCCGGACAGCGAGACCTCGCGCATCGGCACCCGGATGCCGCGACGGCCTTCGAGATGCACCTTGCGGGAGGCGGGGTACGCCTCTTCATAACCGAGGAACGGCTCGAGCGTGGTGGTGGCAGCTGGGCGGGACATGGCGGACTCCCCGTACGGGTATGACGAAGGGAAGTACCGCGCCGCGCTCCCTCCGCCGGTATGATCCGGATCAGGTTCCAAGGGTGACGTCTCAACCGGCGTGGCCGGTGCCCCTGGCGGCACCCCTACCATAGCCCCGTCCCCACTTCCCGAAAAGACCTTTGGGGGCAAGATTGAAGTTGAGTCCCCCCACTCGGTCCGCGAGGTCAGCGGCCGGCGCCATGGCGCCGCACCTGAAGCACCCACCACAAACCAGAGGTGAGCATGCGGTTGACTTCGTTCGTGCATGATT
>Ga0079224_100009158_pt1 | contig 13474 bp, 11 predicted proteins | sample Stecom2015_FD_80414 | JGI IMG/M metagenome (GOLD analysis project Ga0079224, IMG submission 80414) | Agricultural soil microbial communities from Utah to study Nitrogen management - Steer compost 2015 | ecosystem: Environmental > Terrestrial > Soil > Agricultural land | place: USA: Utah... | reverse complement strand
TCCAGCTCGTGCGTGCGCCGCGCAACGAGCTCACCTCGCGCACGGGCAAGTCGGGTATTGTCGAGGAGCGGCCGCCCGCTCAAGGCGGAATCGAACACGGCGTGAAACAGAACCAGCTCGGCACCGGAGGCACGTGCCACCCGCTGCGCTCGATCGAGTACGGGTTGCTGCTTATCTTGCGGCTCGACGACCGCCGCAAGGATATGGTCAAGTTGCATCCGAAATACCCCGGTCCGCCTGGACTTCGTTTCGGATGAGAAGTGTATGTTATTCGCCTAGGTGAAACACGTGTCTTGCGGATACCCTCTACTGACGTGCGCACGAGCTCGGTGCCTCCCCTTTGCAGGGGAGTCACCGGTCTCGAGCGATCAAACGAGCTGACCGCTCTCCAACGTCAACGACTCGTACCAGCCGCGCACCTTGAAGATGTGCTCTTGCTCGTGCTGCTCCGCTTCACGAAAGCGAGCGGCCATGTCCTTCTGACCCATGTTCTCGGCGAGCGCGATGAGTGTTTCCCATCCCGCTTCGTCGACGAGCTCCGCGGCCAACAGCGCGTGCAGCGTATGCGCCAAGCTCGTGCGCGGATCCGTCACGGCCTGGAGAATCCCCATTGTCTCGATGCCCACGAGCGCGGCGCTCGGGGTTTGGGCCGTCGGATCCGCGCCCAGCTGCTCGATGCACTCCTTGATCAGCAACGCGTGAGCGGCTTCCTCGTCACGAATGTGCGTGAAGTCGGATACTGTCGCACCCGGCAGCTCTTCGGAATGTTCGAGGAACTTCGTGATGGCGGCCTCGTACAAGCGGGTACCGGCGCGTTCATAGGCAAGCCGCTCGGACAGCTTGTCGATGAATGCTTGCGGCCTGCTGCCGGTCATCATCTTCATGCCGCTCTTCAGGGCGCCTTTCGCGGTTGCCGGCGGCGGGATCGATCCGAGCGGGTCTGCTTCGCGAACGTACTCCGCCCGCATCTCGGCGAGCGCCTGACCGTCGAGACCGGCAGACGTCTCGTTCGGTTCGAGCTGTGCGTTGTCCATCATTTCCTTGCTGAGCGCCGGCGAGGTCTGCATGCCGGTTCGGTTGGTCCCCAATCGTGTCGAATCGATTGACTCTTGCATCGTCTTGACTCCGGGAAGCGGTCAGAAGTTGGCGGCTTGGCGCGTGAGCTCGGTTCCGGGATGCCACGCATAGCCGTCCGCGACGATCTCGCTCGGAGATCCTTCCGAGTTCATGTGATTTCGATAGTCGAGGGAGCTTTGTGGCTCTTCCTCGAGCGAGACGAAATCGGCTCCGCTCGGGCGCAGATCGACTTCGCGGGCCAACGTCTCGCGCACGAAATCGCGCTGGCTCTCGAACGCGATCGGAGTAGGCAGGCGTTCGCCGACGAGCTCCTGCGGATCGCGCCGTTCATACTGCTTGAACAACTCGGCGACCATGTGGAGGTGTCCGAGCTCATAGCTCAGCATCCGCTCCCAGATCGCCTTGATGCGTGGATTCGTCTCCGTCTCGACGCAGCTGTGGTAGTTGTAGACCTCGGTCGCCTCGTGCAGGAGCCAATTCTCGAGCAGCGATTGCGAGGGATCGAGCAACGATTCGTACTGCGTGACGTGCTGCTGCTCGATGGAGGCAATCTCGGCGTACAACTGGCGCGCGACCGGATCGGCGAATAGCGGGCCGATATTCAGGTAGTAGTTGTGAGTTTGCTGCTCGCTCGCAGTCAACGTGAGCGCGTTCATCTTCGTGATCGGTGCCGCGGTCCGGCGATCGAAGGGGCGACGCACGTCATTCTCCGGGGCGCGGTGCTCCACAACCGTCGGCCGCCCCGGCATCACGTCCGTATAGCTCTGCAGAATGTTGTTCGAATCCTTACCCTCGAGCCGATCCATGAGCGCGGAGTAGCGGTACATGTGATCGAAATCTTCGAGCAGCCCGAAGCGATAGTTCTGCGCGAGGTAGGCATCGGGTTCCTGCTGCGCAAGTGCCGCGGTGACTTCGATGGCAACTTGTTCGTAGCCGATCGTCGTCTCAAGGGGAGAGTGGTCGGGTCCCAGCAGCCAATTGACCATCGTCGCCTGATGATGCTCGACGCGTCTCACTTCGGCGAACGGCACGCGAAGCTCGCCATTGAAGCGCGCCGCAGCATGCAAGAACCGCATCGCTTCGTTCTCGATGCCGTTCATGAGGATGACGCGCACGCGCGTGAAGGCATCGTCATCGAGCTTGCTGATCGGTTTTCCCACAAGCTCGCGCCATGTAAAACGCTGTCGATCGAGCGGTGTGCCTCGATCCTCGAATAGAGCTAGGGTCATGAGGGCAGTTCTCCGCGAATGGAAAAGGTTGGTGAGCGTGAAACGCAACGGCTCACGCTCGTCCCGGTTCCATGTAGTCGCGGCGCGAGTAAGCTCGGAACGGCGCTGTGGTCGCATTCCGACGAACCCCTCGCTCGCGTCGGCGGCGAGTCCTGTCAAGGTCGGATCGAATCGTTCGAACGATGAAGGCTGTCGAGATGGAAGGCGCGCTTAGAACACACGCTATCTCAAAACCACGCCATGTAGATCGCGAGATACAAGAGCAAACCGGAGCCTGCGAGGCACGCGGCCACCACGAGAATCGTCATACCCCATTTGGTCTCGAACCAGATATCGCCGGCGCTGTCGTCCCGTCGAGACGAAAGCGGCGAGGAGCCCTTGGTTTGTTGCATGAGCGGGTCTGCCGTGCTGAGAACTGTGCGCAGGATGCGCAGCACCTGAGCACCTGACAAGCCAGAGAGCTAGCACTCGCAGTACGAACAATCCGTCGTCTCATGACGCCGACTCCGCGTCCTCGAGACCCGCTTAACGGTACGCAGGCGCGCACACACCCCCTTACACGTATTTCCGGTTCCTACCCTGTCGTGATATTCCCTTCGTCGATTGGAGTCGATCGCGTCGAGATAGCCAAGAAGACGAACGGTGACACGCCTGCACACGCAATCTCTTGCCCGAGCCTCCATGGTCGCGTGCTCGATGCTTCTCTCCAGTTGCATGCTGCTCGACGCGCGCGAGCAGCAGGCGCTCTTGAACCGGTACTGCTCCATTTCGGGCGATGTGCGCAGCGAACGGGGCGAGGCTGGCGCTCTGGTCGTCTTGTTGATCAGACGTAACGATGGCGATGCGGCCGAGTTGCGACGCTGGGAGATCGTCGATTACTACGTGACGCAGAAGGCGGCGCCCTGGCGCTTCGCGCTCGGCGAAGGGACCTATCGCACGGCCGCCTTCGACGACGTCAACGCCGATCTGATCTATCAACCGGGCGAGCCTTTCGTCGGTGCGGATAGGTCGCGCAGCTTCGAATGCGTGAACGCAAATCGATACGAGGACGTTTCTCTCGCGATCCCGGCAACGAGCCCAGTGCTGTTCGACCGGCTCATCGACGTCGGCGAACGGTTCTCCGGCGTACGGTCCGACAGCTCGGCGTCGAACACGTTGGGTCAGCTCACTGCGATCGGCGTGATTACCGATCTGTCGGATCCGCGCTTCAGCCAAGAGAACGCGGAAGGAAGCTTGTGGCGTCCGCACGATTTCATCGTGAGCTCGCAGCCGGGGATCTACTTCCTGGAACCGTACGATGAGCGCAAGACGCCGGTCCTCTTCGTGCACGGCATCGGCGGGACACCGGCGAACTTCGCGTATCTGATCGCGCGGCTCGATCGCACGCGCTATCAGCCCTGGTTGTATCTCTACCCATCAGGGGTCTATCTCGATCTCATCGCGGACCATTTGAGCCAGACGGTGATGAAGCTGCAAGTGCGCTACGACGTCGAACGCCTAATGGTGGTGGCGCACAGCATGGGCGGTCTCGTCGCGCGGGGATTCGTGCTGCGGCATGCGAAGAGCTCCGCTTTGGACGTACCCCTCTTCGTCACGCTTTCGACGCCCTGGGCAGGGCACGCCGCTGCCGGGCTTGGAGTCAAGCATTCTCCGGTCGTCCTCGATGTCTGGCGCGACATGGCGCCCGGAAGCGAATACCTACAGGCGCTCTTCGCCGAATCGTTGCCGACAGAGACGCAACATCATCTGATCTTTACATTCTCGCGCGATCGCTCTTCTTTCGGGGCCTCCGACGACCAAGCCGTGACGGTCGCGAGCCAACTCGATCCGGCGGCGCAGGCCGAAGCAAGACGCATATACGGCTACGACGATACGCACAGAGGCATCCTGAGGAACGATCGTGTCGCAGCGCTCATGGGCGAGCTGCTCTCTTCGGTCGAGGAGGAGAGCGCACCTCCAGGTCAGATCGCCGGCCCGCCAGGCTCGTCAGCGCCGTAGAAGCCGTCAACGTTCGGCGCGGCACCCATTCGAAAATGGTTGTTTTCGTCTTCGAGCTCGAGCGAGGTAAAAGCCGAACACGAGGTCGACGTAATCGTTGGCTGACGACCTCGACTTCGTAGCCTTCCGATCGATATCGACGCCCCTCGTAGTGAACATAGGTAGTAATAACAATCGGATACAGCAGGAAATTAATCCTATCTCCTTCTTGATGCGTTCCTCTGCCGTTCTGCCTTTCCCCTGACTCAGGTCAAGGCGGCAGCGAAGCGGGGCGCCTACGCTCCTGACTCATCACTCGCGAGTAGAGACTCAGCATGGACGTCGCTCAGAGCAAAGCCTTCGATAGGAGCATCGGACCCGTTGCGTGTCGCCACTGCGATCTGTTCGAAGTGTGCTCCCTCATCGACGCGATGCCGATCTCGTCAGGTCTGCAACGCTGTCCCACATTGCGCACGGTTGCGCGCGGGGAAGCCTTGTACGAAGCCGGCGCACCGGCGCAGTACGTTTACGCGATTCGCAAGGGCGTCGTGAAGTCGCTGCGACCGATGCCCGACAGCAAGAAGCGGATCGTTGCACTGCATGTACCAGGAGAAGTGGTCGGCCGCGAAGCGATTGCGTGGAGCCGTTATACGCACGATGTCATCGCGGTTACGCCCGTCATGGTGTGCGAGCTGCCGATCAAGCCGTTCTTGCGATCGGATCCCGTGCTCGCACGCGTCCGCTCCGGCTTCGAACAACTCGGCAGGGCGCAAGGAAGCGACAGCGCTCGGCGCAACAAAGGGCACACTCGCGAACGGCTCGATGCTTTCATCGGCGACTTGAGAGCGCGGTTTCGCGCTCATGGCCTCGCGGCAGAGGAGTGCTCCTTCGCGCTACGACGACGCGAGCTTGCCGAGTTGCTCAACGTGTCTTCGCACTCTCTCGGCCGCATCATGGAAGACATGCAGCCGGACGGACCCATTCGAGCGCGCGGTCACCGCGTCGTTCTGCAGAACGTGGCTTGACTGAGGTGTTAGCGCACCAAGTCCGCCCACATGCGCTCGCAGCGCGCTTCGACATCGGCGCTCATTTCGATCGGGCGTCCCCAGGTGCGCTTCGTTTCCCCCGGCCACTTGTTGGTTGCATCGAGACCGAGCTTGGAGCCGAGCCCGGCGACGGGACTCGCGAAATCCAAGTAGTCGATCGGCGTGCGACGCACGAGCATCGCATCGCGTGCCGGATCGACGCGTGTGGAGAGCGCCCAGATCACCTGCTTCCAATCCCGGACGTCGATATCGTCATCCGTGACGATCACGAACTTCGTGTACGTGAACTGCCGCAAGTAGGACCACACCCCCTGCATGATGCGGCGGGCGTGGCCGGGATACGCTTTGCGGATACTGACGACGGCGATTCGATACGAGCACGCTTCGGGCGGCAACCAAAAGTCGACGACCTCGGGAAAGGTTCGCTGTAGGAGCGGCACGAACATCTCGTTGAGTGCCGTCGCAATGACCGACGGCTCGTCTTCCGGCGAGCGTCCCATGTAGCCGCCATGGTAGATCGCGTCCTTGCGCATGCACACACGCTCGATCGTCAGGACGGGAAACTGGGCTTGCGCGTTGTAGTAGCCGGTGTGATCGCCAAACGGTCCTTCCAATGCTTCATCGCGCGGATGAATGTGCCCCTCGAGGACGATTTCGGCCGTCGCGGGCGCGCTGAGCCCGGATGCCGTTTGCCAGATCTCGCTTCGCCGTCGGCGTAGCAATCCCGCGAACTGGAACTCCGAGACCGTATCGGGAATCGGTGCCGCCGCGGCGATGAGCAGCGCCGGATCGGCGCCGATCGCAACGACGACGGGAAAGGGCTTATCGCGATAACGCTCGCACCACGATCGATAGTCGAGCGCGCCACCGCGATGGGACAACCAGCGCATGATCACCCGATTCGGACCGATCACTTGCTGTCGATACACGGCGACGTTCTGCCGCGGATGTCGCACGCCGCGCGTGATCACGAGCCCCCACGTGATAAGCGGCCCGGCATCTTCCGGCCAACACGTCCAGATCGGCCACCGTGTAAGATCGACTTCGCGACCGGTGTGCACGATCTCGCAACAAGGCGGGTGGGCGATCGTACGCGGCGTCGCTTTCAACAGAGGTGCGAATGCGGGTAGATGCGCAAGGACTTCACCCGCACGATTCGGCCATTGCGGCTCCTTGAGAAACGCGAGCACCGAGCCGATCTCGCGCAGTTGTGCGGCGGAAGAGAGGCCGAGCGCCGCAACGACGCGCTCCGTCGAGCCGAACAAGTTGCCGAGCACCGGCATCCTCGCGCCACGAGGCTGTTCGAAGAGTAGCGCAGGTCCGCCCGCGCGCAGACTGCGCCTGCAGAGCGCCGTCATCTCGAGCTTCGGATCGACGGGGAAGGGAACCCGCTTCAGTTCCCCGCGGCGCTCGAGGACGTGCAAGAACTCGCGCAAGCTCGCATAGCTCATCGCTCGCTCCGCTTGCGCGAGATCAAGATCGACGCGCGGCGTCCGTGGCATAAGCGCCCGATGTCTACTGGCTGGAGAGGCTCATGCTCGATGCATCGCACGTTTTCCGTCTTTGGCTGCAGCTCGCACCGACCGAACTCCACGAACGATTGTTCGCGCTCTCGCTCAATCACGTGCTGAAAGGACAAGCGCTTTCCCGTCGCATACATGAGCTCGAAGGCAAACGCTTTCGCATCGCCGTACAGGACGTGCCGATCGCGCTCACGTTCGAAGTGGTGGCAGGCAAAGTGGCGCGCACGACCCGCGAGCCCGATGTGACGTTTCGCGCACGCTTGTCCGATTTCATCGCGCTCGCGAAGCGGGACCAGGATCCGGACACGTTGTTCTTCCAGCGGCATCTCGCAGTCGAAGGCGAAACCGAGACGGGGCTGCATCTCAAGAACTTGCTCGACGGGTGGGAATATGACGTATCGGCTCATGTGTGCACGGTGTTGCCCGCACCGCTTGCGCATGTCGCACTTCGAATCGGCGCTACCGTGCAAGCGCTCCATGGGCTATCCCAGGCTCGCCGGCGGGGTAGCCGTCGCAATATCCGCCCGGCAAGAAGCTCGGAGGCAGCGTGATCGGCTTTCCGTCCAACGCGTCGCGGAATGCACTCGCGACTTCGAGAAAATCGTGCGAGTGCGGCGACAGCCGCACGATATCGACTCCCGCCGACCGGATCCTGCTCAGGTGCGGTAGAAGATTTTGAATCGCGGCGGATTGCGTTTGGATACCGTTGAACGCGAGGAACGGCCGGTCCTCGCGCGAGAACAAGGTCAGGCCATCTGGATACTGCCCGCAGACGAATCCACACTCGTCTTTCTGGAGGTGATGCGCACGCGCCGTGAAGCAACGAGCAGAGAACGCGAGCGGTAGCCGCCCGTACGCGAACAACTCGAACTGCATGCCCGGAGGGCGGCTTGCGCTCAGCGTCTCGATCGTGCTGAGCGGAAGCTCGACGGGCGCAACCCAACGAATCGCGCCGTGCTCGGCCAAGAATGCCAACGTTGCCTCGTTGTAGACATTGAGATGCGGCCCTGCGACGAAGGCGCGGCCCGAAAGCGCGTGTACGGCGGCATAGTCGTTCGCTTCGACGAGGTCGTGCTCGTCAGCAATGCGGCAGGCGGTCGCCACCTCGGACTCGGCATCGATGAGCGCGAGCGTCGAGAACACGACCGCTTTCCCCGCATCCTGCAACATCTGGCCGATCGCTAGCCAATCCTCGCGCCCCAACGCGCGCCGTTTGCTGCAGACCACTTCGCCCAGATAGACGATGTCGACCGGAGCGTCGCAGAGCTCCGCGTAGAAGCGCAGCGCGAACGCTCGGTCCCAGAAATAGAGCAGAGGTCCGACGGCCAGTTTCATGTTCACTGCCAGGGACGATGGTAAGCGCCAAGCGTGTGCGTGCGACCCTCCGCAAGCTTGTCGAGCCCGTCGACGATCTCCGTTGGCGGCGACCAACGAGCACCGACACTCGTGCATTCGTCGAGCGCACGCCGCAGCAGTTGCGTAACGTACGCCACATAGGCGGGCGAGCGCTGACGACCCTCGACTTTGATCGCCTTCACGCCGCTTTGGATCAGTGTCGGCAAGACATCGAGCGCGTTGAGACTCGTCGGCTCCTCGATCGCATGATACGTGTGGCCTTCGACTTTGAAGCGACCCTTGCAGAGCGTCGGATACCCCGCCGCCTCGCTGGACGAGTAGCGGTCTATGAGCACGCCGTTGAGGCGGGACTCCAGGCCTTCCGGCGTTTCGAGCCATCTGACCGCGTGGGCGGGCGAGCATACCCCGTGCGTGTTCGGCGATTGCCCGGTCACGTACGAGGAGAGCGCGCAACGTCCTTCGACCATGACGCACAAGCTGCCGAACCCGAATACTTCGATCTCCACGGAAGTTCGTTCGATCAGTCGGGCCACTTGCGTGCACGAGAGAACACGCGGGAGCACGGCGCGTTGGATGCCGAACTCTCGCCGGTAGAATTCGATGGCTCGCCAGTTCGTTGCCGAGCCTTGCACGCTCAGGTGAAGGCGCAAATGCGGATGGCGCTCTGCCGCGTAGCGCATGAGCCCGGGATCGGCAAGGATCAGTGCATCGGCCTGCAGCGCCGCCGCCTGATCGATCGTCTCCGTGGCGAGCGTCCAAGTCTCGGACTGCGGATAGACATTTAGTGCGACGAACACTCGGGCGCCGCGCGCATGCGCATGCTCAATCCCTTCAGCGGCCTCTGCAGCGTCGAAGTTCAATCCGGGGAAATTGCGCGCATTGCTTTCGCCGCGAAAGCCAATGTAGACCGCATCGGCGCCGTGATCGACCGCCGCTCGCAAGGCCGGCAACGTCCCCGCGGGGCAGACCAATTCGACGAGGTGTTTTCGTTCGTCAGAGCGCGACATTCGCGCAGTATGACGAGCGCACCGCCGAACGACTTGCGATAAATCAAGGCGCCGCGGATTGCGCGAGCGAAAGATCGATGAGCTCGACGGTGCTGCCCTGAACGCGAATCGCCTTCTCGCGATGGAGCTGCTGCAGGATTCGACTTACGGTCTCGACGCGCGTATCCAAATAGTTGGCGATATCGCTGCGACTCATGCTCAAACGCATTCGTTGACCGTTCAGCCCACGGCGGCGCAGTCGTTCACTATGATCCTGTAAGAAGCGTGCCACACGTCCGCGCGCCGAGCCGCGCGCGACCGGGACGGGCGGTACGACGGCTATACCGAGCAGATCCACCATAGCGGACAAAAGACCTTGCACGCGAAGACTTTCGGCGCGCTGAGGCAACGGTAGCTCGCAGATCACGGAGTGCTCGAGCGCGATCGCGTCGCAGCGATAACGATCGGTGCTGAACGCTTCGAGTCCGAACACTTCGCCGGGCACATGAAACCCGACCACGCGCTCGTGACCATCCTCGGTCAGATGAACGATTTTGATCGAGCCTTGGCGCACGGCGAAAAGAGAAGTCGCCGGATCGCCGCAACGAAACAGCGACTTGCCGCAATCGATCATACGAAACGATCCAGCCGCGGGCCGCTCGCGGCCATCCCGATGCGCGATGAGCACCGCCAGGCGACAGAGCTCGTTCAAGTCGCAGTCGCGACAAGCAATCGGGCGCGGGCGGACATCTCCCCGCTTGGCGCTGGTACGAGTGTTCACGTCGATCACCCCGCTGTTGCCGCTCCGGTGCCTCGTGCGCACCGATTCTTGCGTTAGCTCATTTTATACGGCGTCGGTGGACGGGCTGCGTTGACGTAGATCAATCGGGCCGCGGTTCGGCGGCGCTACGGTTGTCGAACGACTGACTCGAACACATCTGAACTCGAATGCATCGCAGTTGTGCCGACTCAGTCGCGGCGGCGGGTGCCGCGGCTCGCATCGTCAATGCGTGACGCAGCGCCTCGCCGCCGCAGGAGGAGTGGATTCCGTCTTCGGGGGAATCTGGCCCGGCGAGCCATGTGGGCTAGAGCGGAGAGAGGGCTTTGGAGCCACTGCAGCGTACAGCATCTACATAAGGTCGACCACACTATGAAAGCAGAGAAATTGGGGCTGAAGAGGCGGCTGCTGGTATCCGCCTTTGCGTGCGGAGCCGTCACCGGCTTGTGCGACGTCGCGCTCGCCGCTGACACAGAGGGCGCGCTCGAAGAGATCATCGTAACGGGTATCAGAGGGTCTCTGATGCGCTCGATGGACATCAAGCGCGATGCCGCCGGTGTCGTGGACGCGATCTCCGCCGAAGACATCGGCAAGTTTCCCGATGCGAATCTCTCAGAGTCGCTGCAACGCATTACCGGGGTATCGATCGATCGAGTGAACGGCGAAGGCTCTCAAGTGACCGTGCGCGGCTTCGGCGCGGCGGACAACATGGTGACCTTGAACGGGCGCACGATGCCCGCCGGCTTCACCTATGGCGGCGGCAGCGGCGCGGGCGGCACGTACGGCGGCGCGACGCGCGCGTTCGATTTCGCCAATCTGGCATCCGAAAGCGTGAGCGGCGTCGAGGTCTACAAGACAGGCAGAGCAAGCGTCGCGAGCGGCGGCATCGGCGCAACAATCAACATCAAGACGCTTCGTCCGTTGGAGACACGCGAATCGCAGTTCAAAATTTCCGCCAAAGCGCTGCACGACACGACGAACAATACGGGCGATGACATCACGCCCGAGATATCGGGTCTCGCGAACTGGACCAATGCAGACGGAACCTTCGGCGTGAGCTTCTCTGCGAGCTACGCCGAGCGCGACTCGAGCATTGCCGGCGCGCACGAGAACAACTGGAACATCGGCGTGTGGGATGCTGCGGCGATCGCAAATAATCAGAACAATCTCTATTCGTGGACGCGCGATCCGAGCGGCGCGATCAGTGCCACGATCGAAAATGCGCCCGCAGACGGTCAGCTCTATGCACGTCCGAACGACTTTCGCTGGAGCTATGCCGATCGGCACCGCGAACGCACGAACGCGCAGCTGACGTTGCAGTACGCGCCGGTCGAGAGCGTCACTTTCACGGCCGACTATACGTTCGCCGAGGTCGACACGTGGGAGCATCGCGGAGAGTGGACGCTCTGGTTCGCAAACGGCTCGAGTGCAGATCACGTGATCTTCGATGACGGCGCGGTTGCAACACCGATTTACTACCACGAGACGCTCTCGGGTAAAGACATGGGCTACGAGCAGCAGCTGCGCGAACAAACGAACACGCTCGAATCGGTCGGCTTCAACGTGAGCTGGAGCGTCAACGACAGCTTGACGCTTAGTTTCGATGCGCACGATTCCAGCATGGAGAATCTGCCCACCGGCCCAGGCCGCAGTGGCGAGATCGCGATCAGCATCGGCGCACCCGTAGGGACCTCGCAATGGGTCGATTTCAGCGGCGATTTGCCGGTCGGCGGCTATACCTGGGCCGACGACGGCACGCGCGGCACGCGCGGCAATGCGAACGGCGTCTTGGACGAAGGGGATTTCGGCACTCAGCAGGGCCGAGTCTTCTACGCCGCGCAAACGATGGATATCAGCCAGTTCAAACTGGATGGAACGCAGACTTTCGAGCGCAGCCGCCTCGATTTCGGCGTCGAGCACCGTTCCGTCGAGATGACGCAACAAGCATCGACGAGACAAGTGAACCTCGGCACGTGGGGCGTCAACAATCCGGGAGAGATCACGCCCTTCATCAAAATGTTCAATATGGCCGCGCCGTTCGACGACTACGACATGAGCGGGTCGTTTCAATCGGGCGTCCGCGCGATCGACGTAGCGGCGCTTTGTGCCCACACGCTCACCCTCTACCCAGGCGTGGATCCCGGTACGAACCAGGAATGGTTGTGCGCGGCAGACATGAACTTCGCGCAAGACAACAGCGTGGACGAGGACATCAGCGCGATCTACTTGCAATATGCGTACGAGTTCGAGATCGCCGGGCGCCCGAGCAACGTCCTGCTCGGACTGCGCTATGAAGAAACGGAGTTGACCTCTACGGCCCGGCTTCGCCTACCGCTCTACCGACCGTGGCAAGACAACAATGATTTCCAGGTCCTGATCTACGACGATGCGGCGGGTAAGGTTCCGTACGATGTCACGAACGAGTACGACAATACGTTGCCGAGCTTCGATTTCGATATCGAGCTGCGTGACGGTTTAGTCGGACGACTCTCCGCAAGCAAGACGATCGCGCGACCGAACTACGGCAACTTGTACGCAGGCGCAGCCGGCTTCGGGCAGACGGACCCGACTTACCTGGGCGCCGTACCGACGGCAAGTCGAACGAGTCCGGAGCTGTTGCCGCTCGAGTCCACGAACCTCGATATCTCGCTCGAGTGGTACTACAGCGATACGAGCTATGTGTCGGTCGGCTGGTTCGACAAGGACATCAAGAACTTCATCGGCACTGCGCAGGCGATGGAGAGTCATTACGGCATGAAGGATGTCAGCACGGGGCCGCGTGTCGAAGCCGCAGCGGCCGCGCTCGAGGCGTTGGGCGTGAGCGTCGACAACACGTCGTTGTTCGTCATGACGGCGATTCTCGATAATCCAGCCGACTTTCCGGGAGGCGCTGCAGACTTCGTGCGCGATGCCGCCAATCCGCTGCTCGTGGATGCCAACTTCGCGATCGCAGTCGCGGCCAACTACGACATTCACGCACATCCGGAAGATCCCGAGGCCGTGTGGCTGACCTCCTTCCCCGTCAACAACAAGAGGGCGTCCATCGATGGCGTCGAGTTGGCGTGGCAGCACTTCTTCGGCGACAGCGGCTTCGGCGTACAGGCGAACTACACGATCGTCGACGGCGATGTCGGGTTCAATGATCTGGCTCATCCGAGCGAGGCGCAGTTCGCGCTATTGGGGCTGAGCGACACGGCAAACGCGGTGCTGATCTACGAGAACTATGGCTTCCAAGTGCGCCTGGCATACAACTGGCGCGATGAGTTTTTGCGCCAAACGAACCAAGGCAGCTCGCGCAACCCCGTCTATGTGGATGAGTACGAGCAGTGGGATTTGAGCGTTGCCTATGACGTGAACGAGCACCTCGCGGTCTTCTTCGAGGGATTGAACATCACGGAGGAAAATGTGCGCTGGCATACGCGCTCTGACCGTATGACGCAGTATCTGGAGGACCTCGGCGCACGGTATCAGCTCGGCGTGCGCTATACGTTCTAGGAAGCGG
>Ga0079224_100009157_pt1 | contig 13475 bp, 8 predicted proteins | sample Stecom2015_FD_80414 | JGI IMG/M metagenome (GOLD analysis project Ga0079224, IMG submission 80414) | Agricultural soil microbial communities from Utah to study Nitrogen management - Steer compost 2015 | ecosystem: Environmental > Terrestrial > Soil > Agricultural land | place: USA: Utah... | reverse complement strand
GGCATCACCACCCTCGACGACGTCGCGAAGCACTCCGAGCAGGAGCTCCTCGCTCTGCACGGCGTGGGACCGCGTGCCATCAGGCTCCTCTCCGAGGCCCTCGCCGAACGCGGGCTGACCTTCCGCTGACCGACGCCCACCGACCGGACTTCGGGAAACCAGGCGCCGGAGACCACGCACCCGGACAGACCTCCGGGCGTGGGCGTAGCCGGCAGCCACACCCACGCCCGGAGGCACCGGTCAGGTCAGCGGATCTGGTTCAGCGTCCTCACCCCCTGCCGCCCGACGTCGCTGCGGGCCGCGGCCCGGACGATGGCGTCCTTCTCACGCGCGGTGAGCACGCCGTCGTCACGCAGCTGCCCGGTCACGTCGGAGACGTGCCGCACGAAGTCCCCGCGGCTCGCCCAGGTGTCATCGTCCCGGACGAGGTCGTTGACGGTGCAGCCGTCGTCGAGCTCGTAGTTCGGGACACCGCTGTCGATGCCGCCCACGACGACGGTCGCCCGCCCGTCCGGGTCGGGGCACGCGGCCGGCTCGTCGGGGACGATGGTGAACGCCACGGACCTCCAGTCCTCGACGTTCCCCGCGACGTCCGTCGAGCGGAACTCCACGACGTGGTCGCCCACCTCGGTGAAGGTCAGCGAGCCGGTGTAGCGCTGGTGCTCGGCGTCGCCGGCGAGCCGCCAGTGCGTCTCGGCCACCCCGGACGTCGCGTCCTGGGCGGTGAGCTCGACCGTCACCTCGCCGGTGTAGCCGCCACCGCGCTGCTCCCCGGCGACGGTGGCCTCGGTGACCGCGGCCGCCTGGTCGATGAGGAACTCGATCTCGAAGATCCCGGTCTCGACCGGTCCCGCCCCGCTGGACGGGGTGACCTCGAAGGTCGAGACCATCCCACGCCACGTCGTCGGGTCGGCCGGGTCGGGCCGGGTGGAGTGCGGCGTGCAGTACACGTAGAACCGGCCCACCTCGGTCGCCTCGAAGTAGAACGGGTCGTCCTCCCAGTCCGAGGCCTCCGGGCGCGAGGCCAGCACGTTCCCGGCGTCGTCGGTGATGACGACGTCGTGCGGGTAGCCGGGGACGTACTGGAACTTGATCGTGTCGCCCTGGGCCACGGTGAACTCGTCCTCGCTGAAGTCGAACCCGTTCGGCCCGACGAGGATCTCCTTCTCGGCAGGCTCGGCGTCGCCGGACAGCACGGCCCGGTAGTCGATGTTGTGGACGCCGTCCTCGTCGAAGGTCACCGGCTCGGTCCAGGTCCGCCACTGCGACTCGTCCGTCCGCGGCCGCCACTGCAGCTCGGCATCCGGGTGGTTCGACTCGAGGGTGAGCGTGACCGGCGAGACGTACCACGGCGGGTTGCCGTCCGGGTCTGCCGGGTCCAGCGACGCCTGGACCGTGAGCTCGGGGTCCTCCGTCAGCTCCTTGATCCAGACGTTGCGGAACTCCACCGTCTCGCCCGCGGCCTTGCCCTCGGAGTGGTTCTGCAGGCCGACGTACCCCTGCAGCCCACGGCTGCCGTCACCGGTGTAGGTCGCGACCTGCACCCCGTTGAGGGTGACCGTGTACTCCTGGCCGACGACCCGGATCTCCATGGTGTTCCACTCGCCGATCGGGTTGGTGGCGAGCGGTTCCGCCGGAGCGAAGGTGTAGACCGCCCCGGTGCGGCCGAGCGGGTTGTCGGTCGCCTCGTAGATCTGGATCTCGTAGCCCTCGTTCACCGGCTTCCACGGGTCCCCTTCGGGATCGGGGAAGCGGACGAAGACGCCGGAGTTGTCGGCCGGGTGGTGGACCCGGAAATCCACCTGCATGACGAAGTCCTCGTACAGCTGCTCCTCGTACCAGAGCAGCCCCATACCTCCGTAGGGCTGGAGGACCCCGCAGTCACCGATCTCGAAGCCGCCGGGACCGGCCATCGTCCACCCGTCGAGCGACTCGCCGTCGAAGAGCGCGACGTAGCCCTCGGGCGGGGTCTGCGGGTCGGGGCAGGTGACGATCTCCTGGACCCAGATGTCCCGGAAGAACACCGTGTCCGACACGCGGTTGTTCTGGATCCCGATGTATCCCGAGGACAGGTCGCGGCCCAGGTCGCCCGGGTCCTCGTACTCGTTGACGAGGATGCCGTTGATCCAGACCCGGACCATGGGGTCGTCGACCTCGATGATCATCTCGTTCCACTCCCCGGCGACCGTCGGGAACGACGTCGGCCCCTGGAAGGTGTAGATCGACCCGGTCTTCGAGCTGTCCGGGGCGTTGGGGAAGCCGCCGGTGTCGTCGATCTGGATCTCATAGCCCTGGTTCACCGCGACCCACGGGTCATCACCCGGGTCGGGGAACCCGAAGAAGACGCCGGAGTTGTCGTCCTCCGCCTCGGCCTTGAAGTCGAGATGCAGCCGGTAGGAGGTGAGCTCCTCCTCGAACCAGAGCATCCCGAGGCCCGCTGGGTCACCGATCGACTCCAGCGCACACGTGCCCTCCCGGTCCTCGTCCGGGACGACGGCGAAGCCACCCGGGCCGGCCTGTCGCCAGCCGTTGAGGGTCGACCCGTCCCACAGCGCCCGGTAGCCGGGGTCCGGCGTCGGCCCGGCGCACACGGGCTCGCCCGGGTCCTCCGTCCGGCACAGCGAGAAGTCGCTGAAGGTCGCGGTCAGCGGGTTCTCGATCTCGGCCGGGCTGTGGACCGCGAAGAACCCGAACTTGGGCGCCTCGTACCGGGAGACCGGGGCCGGTCGGCCGATGTTGACCCAGGCGCTGCCCGCCACCGAGTACGCGGCCGAGACGTTCTGGCCGTCGCTGGTGAGCCTGAGTGTCAGCGTGCGCGGGGCGTTGAACACGGTCGGGTTGTCGACCCCGCTCTGGAAGCGGATCTCACCGTCCTCGTGGTAGAGGTACTCGAACCGCCCGTCCGGGCTGCTCCCGTAGGGCGGGAAGTACGCGAGCTTGGTGAAGTTCTCGTCGTCCTCGTAGATGATGAAGCCGGCCTGGTCGTGGTTGACCGCACCCACCGGCATCTGCAGCGTGACCTCCGAGACCCACCGTCCCTCGGGGACGTCGGTGAGGACGAGGTTCTGCCCGTCGGTGACGATGTTGCCGCTGAGGTGGTTGCTGATCATGTCGCCCTGGAGCATGTCCAGCTCCAGCGCGCCGTCGACCAGCCGGTAGCCGTCCGGGTTCTCCCGCACGATCGTCGTCCACAGGTCACGGTCGAGCTCGGTGCCGCCGAAGTCGTCCGCGACACAGACCTCCGGCTCCTCGATGTCGGCGACGTAGTCCACCCGGTAGAGCGCGGCGTTCGAGCTCGGCCCGAAGGCCCCGCCCTCCAGGACGTAGAGCGAGCCGTCCGGGCCGAAGTCGCCGTCCATGAGACCGGCCCAGTGCGTGCCCGGCATGAAGTCGTCGATCGCGGTGACCTGCTCCTCCTCGTCCAGCTCGACGGTCTTGACGTGGCCGCGGTGGTAGTCCAGGAGGAACCAGCGCCCGTCGTAGTGCTCGGGGAACTTGGTGTCCGAGTCGAGGTCCGGGTCGTAGCGGTACACCGGCCCGGACATCGGGCCGCCGGCACCCGAGCCCATGTTGAGGAAGGGCTCGGGGATCGGGTTGATCTCGCGGTCCGGCCATCCCACCCACGTCGTCGGCCAGCCGGCCCAGCTGCGTGGGTAGTAGATCGTAGCCGGCGTGACGGGCGGCAGCTGCTCGAGCCCGGTGTTGTTCGGCGAGTCGTTGACCGGGCCGTTGTCGCAGTCGTAGAAGTCGCCCAGCGGCTGGTTCGTGGCGTAGTCCCACGGACGGTACGGATAGTTGTTCCCGATACAGAACGGGTACCCGAAGTTCGCCGGCTCCGACGTCACCATGTACTGGTCGAAGCCCCACGGCCCGCGCTCGGTCCACTCACCGAGCCGGTCGGGACCGTAGTTGCCGATGTGGAGCCGGTCGGTCGCCGGGTCGATGGAGATCCGGAACGGGTTGCGGAACCCCATCGCGTAGATCTCCGGCCGGGTTAGCTCGGGGTCGTACTCGTCGGGCGGGAACAGGTTCCCCTCGGGGATGGTGTAGCTCCCGTCCGGCTGCGGCGTGATCCGCAGGATCTTGCCGCGCAGGTCGTTGGTGTTGCCCGAGGTGCGGCGGTCGTCGTTGTACCAGTGGGTCGGCCGGCTGTCGAGCGGCGAGTACTGCTCGTTGAGGTCCGGCGGGGACTCGTCACCGGTGCTGAGGTAGAGGTTGCCCTCCGAGTCGAACTCCAGGTCCCCGGCGACATGGCAGCAGTGCGTCTTGTTGTACGGCACCCGCAGCATCTGGACCTCGGAGGAGACGTCGATCTCGTCGCCCTCCATGACGAAGCGGGACAGGATGTGGTTATTCTCCTCCCGGCTCGTGTAGTACGCGTAGACCCAGCCGTTCTCCTCGAAGTCCGGGTCGAGTGCGAGGCCGAGCAGCCCGCCCTCCTGGTTCTTCGAGCCCTCGATGTCCGGGTGCGGCGGCAGCGGATGGTCGTCGAAGACGCTCAGTTCGGCCGCGACGGTGAGGTCCTGCGTGTCCGGGTGGAAGACCCGGATGACGCCGTCGCGGCTGGTGGTGATGACCCGGCCGTCCGGGGCGATGTCCAGCGTCATCGGCTCCGGGATGGACGCGAGCCGCACCTTCTCGAACTGGTCCTCCGCAGCGAGCTCGGCGAAGCTCGCCTGCTCCTGCTGCGGGCCGTCCGTCGGCGCGTCGCCGGGCTGTGCGGCCGCCGGCATGCTCACCAGGAACGACATCATCAATGGCACGGACAACAATCCGGATAATGCCCGTCTACTCATGACCCCTCCACTCTGAGTAGGCATTCTGAGCCTCCCACATTGTCCAGATGGTGTGGAATTGTCAAGGGAGGTCCCGGGGCATTCATTCCGGTGCGAGAACGCAGAATTTCGGGCATGGCGACGAGCGCGGGCCGCGTGGGACCGCGCTGTTTCCGGGCAGGCCGAACTGCGGGAAGAATTGCACTTTCTTCCCGTTCGTCGTCGGAGCGTGGTCAAAATTATTTGTGATGCCGGCGTCGAGACATTGTTCGTCACCGACGTCGCGTATTTCCGCGCACGCTCGGGCAAGGTCGCCCGCTACCCGCTACGCATGACCATGTGCTCACCCCCGTGTGACTCCCCGCGGGCCCGCCGCCGCAACCACGCTCCGCGGCGGGCGACGTCGCATCAGCCGGGCCGGGCAACCTCCTCGAGGATCTCGCCCGTCTCGCGGTGCTGGAACAGCACCTTGCTCCGGCCGTCGGGCAGCGTCTCCCGCTTGATGACGGCGTGCCCGTCGTGCACCTCGGGCGACGTGGCGATGCGCGGCGTGGTACCCCCACGCCAGTCCTCCAGCTCCACCGGTGCCCAGGAGCCGCTCGCCGCCGAGGCGTAGCAGGCGTCCATGATGGCGTTGACGACGTAGCCGTCGTAGAACGTCTCCTGCGGCTGGCGACCGGAGTCCATCGCGTCGAACATGTCGGTGAACATGTCGAGGTAGCCCAGCTCGGTGACCTCGTCGCCGACGGGGAAGAGCCAGCCGCTCGTCGACTCCGCCTTCTCCGCCACGTAGCCCGCGCCGTTGCCGCTGGTGTACATCTCGAACCCGGTGCGCAGGAAATGGTTGAGCCAGATCGTCCCCTCGGTCCCGGAGACCTCGTCGCGCAGGTCCAGCCCGCCGCGGAAAGCCCAGGACACCTCGAACTGGCCGACGGCGCCGGACTCGAAGCGGATGAGGGCGATGGCGTGGTCCTCGGCGGTGATCGGGTGCACGAGGGTGCCTTTCCAGCAGAACACCTCCACCGGGCGGTTGCCCTTGCCGACGAAGTTGCGGCAGATCGCGATGCAGTGGCAACCGAGGTCGACGATGACCCCGCCGCCGGCCTTCTTCTCGTCCCAGAACCAGGCGCTGTGCGGGCCGGGGTGGGTCTCCCGGGAGCGCACCCACAGGATGTCGCCGAGTGCGCCCTGGCGGACCGACCTCACGGCGGCGAGCGTCTTCGGGGTGTAGACGAGGTCCTCGAGGTAGCCGGCGAAGACGCCGTGCTCCTCGACGATGTCGAGCATCCGCTTGGCCTCCGCGGCGGTGCGGCCCAGCGGCTTGGTGCACAGCACCGCCTTGCCGTTCTCGGCGGCGAGGCGCACGGCGTGCTCGTGCATGTCGTTGGGCAAACCGATGACGACGGTGTCGATCTGCGGGTCGGAGCAGGCCGCCTCCAGCGAGGTGGTCGAGCGCGGCACCCCCCATCGCTCGCGGAACGCGGCGCCGCGCTCCTCGCTGCGGGAGTACACCAGGTCCACGGCGTCCCGGTTGCGGCCGCGGTTCAGCGCGGCGGTGTAGAAGTCACCGATCAGGCCGGTGCCCAACATGGCGATGCGATGTGCGATCACTGCACAAGGCCCCCTTCTCATCGTCGTGTGTCGGTCGCGCTGACGAGCGCGTCGTCGTCGGCTGCGCCGCGTCGCGCAGCTCGGTGGTTGGCGCCTCCTTTCGTGGCGTCAGTCGGTGCGTTGTCCGGAGACGGCGACGTAGACCCAGGCCAGCGTGAGCACGATCGCGCCGTAGACGATCTGCTGGACGGCCTGGCCGGCGCCGAGCGTGAGGAGCAGACGGTTGAGGACGGTGAGGACGAGCGCCCCGAGGATCGTCCCGGCGTACCCGCCCGAGCCGCCGAGGATGGAGGTCCCGCCGATGACGGCGGCGGCGATGCTCGGCAGGAGGAAGGAGTTCGTCTGGCTCGGGCCCACCGAGCCGCTGCTGCCCGAGATCAGCAGGCCGGCGACGGCCGCCAGGATCCCGACGATGACGTAGGTGGCGATGAGGACCTGCCACACCTTCACCCCGGAGAGGCGGCACGCCGTGGGGTTGTCCCCGACGGCGTAGATCGTGCGACCCAGGCCGGTGCGCACGAGCCCGAGGAGGAGGACGACGGAGGCGCCCGCCCAGACGACGACGTTCATCGGCACCGGCCCCACGAGCGTGCCGCCGCCGAGGGTGGTGAGCAGGGGCGGGACGACGGCGGGGCCGGTGAGGAACCCGCCGCTCGCCAGCCCCACCGAGACGATGCCGAGGAGCACGCTGGACATCCCGATCGTCATGATCAGCGGGTGGACGCGGAAGACGCCGACCCCGACGCCGTTGAGCAGGCCGGCGGCCGCGCCGACGACGAGCGCCAGGGTGATCGCCTGGAGCGGTCCGGCGCCGCTCTGGGTGGCGGCGACGTAGGCGGCGACGTTGGCGGTCATCGTTACCGACAGGTCGATGCCACCGGTGAGGAAGGCGATCGTCTGGCCTGCGGCGAAGAGCGCCAGCGGGCAGGCGAGGAGGAGGACCGACCGCAGGCCGCCGGTGCTGAACAGGCTCGGGTCGAGGATCCCGGTGACGAGGTAGAAGAGGACGAAGACGGCGCTGAGGACGAGGACCGGCCGGTCGGCCAGCGTGCCTCTCAGGCGCCGGGTGCGGGGGAGGGACGTGGTGACGGCGGTGCTCACTGCTTCCTCCTGCGCAGCTCGAGCAGGCCGCCGAGCATGACGACGCCGATGATGATGAGGCCCTCGAGCAGCACTGCGACATTCGGGTTGGCGCCGGCGCTGAGCAGGATCGCCGGGATGAGGGTGAGGACGAAGGCCGCGAGCACGGGTCCGAGCAACCCGCCTCGCCCGCCGGCCAGTGCCACTCCGCCGAGCACGACGGCGGCCACCGAGCCGAGCAGCGCACCGAGCGCGATGGACTCCTGCGGGCTCCCGCTCCCCAGCGATGCCGTGGTGGCGATCCCGGCGAGCCCGGCGAAGACACCGGAGAGGACGTAGGCCTGCACCCGGGCGCGGGCGACGACGATGCCGGCGAGGAAGGCGGCCTGCCGGTCGCTGCCGACGGCGTAGGTGGCGATCCCGGCCCGACTGCGCCGGAAGGGCACCCAGACCAGGAGGAACACCGCCACCAGCCAGAGCAGCGAGGGGAGCGGGTCGGAGTAGCCGCCGACCACCATCCGGGAGAAGTCCGGGTTCGTCCCACCGCCCGGCCCGCCGAGGATGAGCAGGGCCACCCCGACGAAGACGAAGTGCAGGGCGAGGGTGACGACGATGTCGGGCATGCCCGAGACGGTGACGAGCCATCCCATGAGCCCGGAGACGACGGCGGTGCCCACCACCGTCGCGAGGGCGATGACGAGGCAGGTGGCGACGGAGGCGTCCTCCATGAGCCAGGCGGAGAAGCAGTTGGCCAGCACCATGAGCGCGCCGACGGCGAGGTTGATGCCGCCGGACAGGACCACCACGCCCTGGGCCATGGCGAGCAGCGCGAGCATGAGGGTGCCTGCGGTCAGGGCGCGCAGCTCGAACCCGCCGAAGCGCTCCACCTGGAGGTAGCGCACGAGGATCATCGCAGCGAGCAGCACGGCCACGCCCACCACCCAGCCGTGCTGCTGGCGGAAGCGGGCCGCACGGCTGGTGGGCGCCGGCATGGTGGTGAGCTGCGGAGTCGGCGTGGTCATCCGGTGGTCACCTCGTCCCGGTGCAGGCCGTGGGCGGCGTTGAGGAGCGCTTCCTCCCCGGCGTCGGCGGGCAGCTCGGCGACGATCTCGCCGCGGTGGAGGACGAGCGCGCGGTCGCAGACGAGCTCGATCTCGCGCAGCTCGCTGGTGTACATGAGGACCGCGGCACCGGAGTCGGCGATCTCGCGGACGAGGTCGTAGATCTGTCGTTTGGTGCCGATGTCGATGCCGCGGGTGGGGTCGAAGAGGAGGAGCGTGCGGAAGCCCTCGGCGAGCCAGCGGCCGATGGTGAGCTTCTGCTGGTTCCCGCCGGAGAGTCGGCGGGCCTGCGCTGCGGCGCGGGTGTCGATGGACAGGCGCTCGACGGCGCGGTTGACAGAACGATCCTCCCGGCGACGGGAGATCGGTCCCCAGCGCGCGGGGCGAGCACGCGAGGGCAAGGCGATGTTCTCCCGGATCGAGCGCTTGGGGAGCAGCGCTAGGGTGCGGTCGGCCGGGACGAGGGCGATGCCGCGCCGGATCGCCGCCGCGGGGTGGCGGGCGGTGAGCGGCCGGCCTTCGACGCGGATGCTTCCCGCGCGCGGACGGCGGTCGCCGGCGAGCGTCTCGAAGAGCGCGTCCTGGCCCTGGCCCTCGAGGGCGACGAGCCCCACCACCTCGCCCGGGCGGACGGTGAGGCTGACGTCGCGGAGCAGGTCACCGGCGCTCAGGCCCTCGACCTCGAGGCGGGGCGTGACGCCGTCGGCCACGTTGCGGCGGGAGCGCTCGGCCGCCACCTCCGCCTCGACCCGGTCGCCGAGCATCGACTGCACGATGCGTGCCTCGCGCCCCTCCTGCGGCGCGAAGCGCGCGACGTCGTGCCCGTCGCGGAACACCGTGCACATGTCGCAGTGCTCGATGACCTCCTCCAGGCGGTGGGAGATGAAGAGCACCGAGCCGCCGGTGCGGGTCTGCCGGGCCATGGCGGTGAAGACCTTCTCGGCCAGGTCGGCCGGCAGCGCGGCGGTGATCTCGTCGAGGACGAGCAGGCGGGGCCGGTGCACGAGCGCGCGGGCGAGGTCGAGCATCCGCAGGAAGGGAAGCGGGATGTCGGCGACTCGCTCGTCGATCTCGATCCCCTCGATGCCGAGCCCGGCGAGCTCCTGGCGCACGGCACCCGGGTCCGTGCCGGTGAGGCGGAGGTTGTGCCGCACGGTGAGGTCCGGGATGAGCGCCGGGTCCTGGAACACCGCAGCGATGCCGCGTTCGTAGCCTTCCGCCGGGGAGCGCAGCTCGACCGGCTCGCCGGCCATCGTGATGGTGCCGCGGTCCCGGCGGATCACGCCGGTCAGCGCCTTGACGAACGTGGACTTTCCCGCGCCGTTGGCGCCGAGGAGGGCGTGGGCCTCCCCGGCGCCGACGGTGAGGTCGGCCGAGCGCAGGGCGACGACGCTGCCGTAGGCCTTGGCCACCCCGCGGGCGGCCAGCAGTGCATCGGTGGACATCATGCTCTCTGGGGTCGAGGCCGGGAGCGGGGGAGCGGCGGGTGGCCGCCGTCCCCGTCCCGTGGTGCACGGCCAGGGGGCGGGTCAGGAGCCGCTGGGACCCTCGCAGGCGTAGAGCTGCTCGCGGGTCATCTCGAGCGGGTAGTCGATCTCGACGGCGGCGCTCGTGTCGGGCCCGCGGTCGGGGTCGTAGGCCTGCTCGATCTTGTCGGCGCTGGTCTCCATGGTCCACAGCTCCGGCGTGAGCATCGTCGTCTGCTCGACGTCCTCGCCGTCCAGCACTCGCAGGGCCACGTGCGTCCCGACGGCGCCGATGACAGCCGGGTTGGTGACCGCGGCGCCGGGTGCACCGTCGAGGAGCTGGGCGAGGAAGGCGTTGCTGTCCTGCCCGGTGACGGGGACGAGGTCCCTGCCGGCGGTCCGGATGCCGTTGACGGTGGTGTAGTCCGGGCCGGTGGTCCACACGCCGTCGTAGTCGGTGGCGCTGAACTGCTGGACGGCGATCTCCCCGGCGAGGGTGTAGTCCCAGCTGCTCCACACGGTGGTGAGCTCGATGTCGGGGTAGTCCTCGAGCGCGGCCATGACACCCTCGTGGCGGTCGGTGTCGGACTGCACGCCCTCGATGCCGCGGACGTAGAGGACCTTCCCCGCCCCGCCGATTTCCTCGGCGAGCCACGCCATGCCGAGCCGGCCCCACTCGACCTGGTCGTTGGTCACGACGTAGGCGCTGTCGGTGGTGACGGCGGCGTCGACGGCGACGACGACGATCCCCTGGGCGACGGCCTCGTCGATGATTCCGTTGAGCTGCTCGGGGTCGGAGGGGTTGACGACGATGGCGTCGACGCCCTCGGAGATGAGGTTCTGCAGGTGCTGCACCTGTTCCGTGGGTCCGGCGTTCTCGGACAGGACGACGACGCGCGAGACCTTGCCGCTGGCGAGGGCCTCCGCCTGGATCGAGCAGATCATTTGCTCCCGCCAGCCGTTGCCCGCGATGGTGTTGCTGACCCCGATGACGTAGTCACCACCGCCGTTCGCCGCGGCGGCGTCGTCCTGGCCGGCGGAGTCGGCTCCGCCGTCGGAGCCGCAGGCGCTCAGCGCCAGTACCAGGGCGGCGCCCGCCGCTGCGCAGGTTCTCGTGGACAGCTTCATTGCTGGTTTCCCCCCCGAATGTTCTCGAGTGTCTATGCGCGTCCCACCAGGTCGGTCGTCCCGCGCCCCCTGTCAGTTCCGCTCCGTTGCTTCACGACCTGTATGGGCAAGCTCCATAGCCTGTCTGTACATAAGAACCTAATGACCAACTGCAAAGTCGTCAAGAGTCGACGGAAACGGTTTCGGCACGGTGGGGCGGCTGCGGTGGCGATGCCCGGGTGAGTTTCCGGCGCGTGGGTGACGACTCGGAGACGAGCCAACCTGCGCGTTCCGTGGCACGCCGCCAAGTACGCCCTGCCCGGCGGACCGTGGTCCGCGCCGTGCATGTTGCGCCGGAGGCGGCCCGGCGTCGAGCGGCGACGGTTGTCTCGATCGGGCAGCCGGTAGCCGGTCCGCGGGTGTTACACGGGCGGTGGCTCGGTTGGTGCCGGACGGGTGGAAGGAGCGGTGCGGCGTGCCTCGGCACGAGCTGCTCCGGCACCGCCGAGTGCGGAGGCGACGCGGCGGGCGTGCTCGTCGTAGGCCGCGTCGAAGAGCTCGGTGGAGCGCTGCTCGCCGATGACGGCCGCGGCGGTGAGGACCGGAGGCACGATGCCGCGCTGGACGAGCAGCGCGGCCGTCTGCACCTTGATCTCGTTGACGACGGTGACGGCGGCGACGGTAGAGCCCGGCCCCACTTGGGTGTCGAGGCCGGGGACCGCGACGAGGGCGTCGCCCACCGGTGTGCCGAGGTCGATGACGAGGTCGGCGACATCTGCGAGCACCGGGCGAGCCGCCGTTCGCGTGGCCGTGGTGTGCGGCAGTGAGGTCACCGCGACCGTCCGCAGACCCAGGCGCCGGGCGCCCTGCGCCATCTCGACCGCCACCGTCGAGGTTCCCGAGACGCTGAAGACGACCATGACGTCCCGCGTGCCGAAGGCGAAGTTGGCGAGCACCGCCTCGGCCAGGCCGGGCGTCTGCTCGAGGTGCATCGCCTGACGCTGCCCGTTGGTGCCGACCACCTGGGTGTGGAAGGTCAGGGACAGCTCGACGAGCGGGTGGAAGCCGGGGTAGGAGCCGTAGCGGGGGAACATCTCCTCCACGGCCATCCGCGAGTGGCCGCTGCCGAAGAGATGGACGAGCCCATCGGCGGCGATGGCGTCCGCGCACCAGGCGGCCGCGGTGCCGACCGCATCGGCCTGCGTGTCCCTGATGTGGCGGATGAGCTCGACGGCACGGTCCGACCATGCGCTGGCTACGTCCCCTGTCCGACTCATGTCCAGACACCTGCGCCAATCGGTATAGACAACTGTGCCGTGGCGGCACACTAGGATTCCGCCCATGGAGAGTCAAGAGCGCCCGCGGCCGGCGGCTCGGTACGAACAGATCGAGGCGTGGCTGCGCGACCGGGTGCACTCCGGCGCGCCCGGGGACGCTCTCCCCTCGGAGGCGGAGCTCGCCGCGAGGTTCGGCGTGAGCCGGATGACCGCCCGCCAGGCGGTCGAGAACCTCGCCCACGAGGGGCTCGTCGTCCGCCGGCGGGGCTCGGGGACGTACATCGCCCCGCCTCCGATGCACCGCCACGGCGCCCCGCTCATGAGCTTCTCGCGCGACATGGAGCGGCGCGGCAGGACGCCGTCCTCCCGACTGCTGCGCGCTCAGCTCGTCGACGCCACGGCGGGTGACGTCGAGGCGCTGCGCCTCGGCCCGGGGAGCAGGGTGGTGGCCATCTCGCGGCTGCGGCTGGCCGACGACATCCCGGTGGCGATCGAGAACGCCGTGCTGCCGCTGGACTGCGCGGCGGTGCTCAGCCGAGACCTCGAGCGCGGCTCGCTCCACGAGGCGCTGCGGGACCTGGGCCGGGAGCCGGCGGTGGCCCGCGCGTGGATTTCGGCCAGGCTCGCGAAGGCCGCGGAGGCCCGGTTGCTCGAGGTCCCCTCCCGGTCGGCGCTCCTGGTCGAACGCCGGGTCATCGTCGACACGGAACAGCGTCCGCTCGAGCACACCGAGAGCTGCTACGTCGCCGACCGGTACATCATCGACGCCGTCTTCACGCTCAACGGCGCGAGGCCGCCGTCGAGCACCTGAGCCCCCCGGCCGGCAGGACCGCAACGGCGATGGCAGGTCCGGCTCGCCGGGTCGGAACCACCGGTGCAGTGGATGATGGCTGTGAGGGCAACGCGCGTCGGTGCGGACGGCAGGGGAGAACCATGGGTGAGGGGACCACGCCGGTCGGGGCGGAGACCCGCACGCTGCTGGTGCTGGGCGGTAGCGGGGACCTCGCGGGGCGGTTGCTCCTGCCCGGTCTGGGGCGACTGCTCGCCACCGGAAGGAGCCCGGACTTGCGGCTCGTGGGCGCCGGCGTCGAGGACTGG
>Ga0079224_100009156_pt1 | contig 13475 bp, 11 predicted proteins | sample Stecom2015_FD_80414 | JGI IMG/M metagenome (GOLD analysis project Ga0079224, IMG submission 80414) | Agricultural soil microbial communities from Utah to study Nitrogen management - Steer compost 2015 | ecosystem: Environmental > Terrestrial > Soil > Agricultural land | place: USA: Utah... | reverse complement strand
TGCAAAACCAGGCGCACCGCCTCGGTCTGATACTCTGCTGTGTACTTTCTCTTCGTGATCATCTTCCTCTCTCCAAGTCATTAGCCTAACAACTTAGAGGTCCGGAAAAGCGAGGGAGACTCATTTCCCTCTTTTCCTTGTTCCCTGCTTCATGGCCGTTCCGCTCGCAAGAATTCGCTTGCCCCGATTATGGGGGCATGGCTACACTTGATCCCGCACATCGGAAGGTGCTTCGCGTTTCGAGGATCGTTTCTCTCGCGAACTGAGCTGAGCCGCCGATTGCAGTTTCACGGAAGCGGCGGCCGGCGGTGACTGCAACACCGCCGGCCGCCTGACCACAGCCGACCTGAGGAGAGGTATGACCATGGCCAGGCGACAGTCTACGTCGAAGAGTGGTGCGCGGCGAAGCCGGATCCAGGGTCGAACGTCGACTCGAACAGCCGCCCGTAGACAGTCGCAGCCACAGGGGAAACGCAGGTCGCCCACCTTGCTGGCCGGAGATTCCACCGCGCGCTCCCGCCGCTTCGCTTCGCTGCGTGAGACCGTCGAGCAGCAGCGCGGCCGGTTAGCCAGGGCCGAGTCGGTGCTGGGCGCGCTGCATGCAGCGTTGCTCTACGCGGAGGACGACAGGAACAGCCACGTCGATTTCGCCGATATGGCTGCAGTCGCCCGGGAGCTGGTGCGGGAGTCCGTCCATCGGCTCGATTCGGTGTACGTACGGCCGGTATTGGAGGCCTTGATGGAGGGCGTGCGAGCGCCGCGCGCTGGCAGGCAGTCGACGGCGCAGCAGTAGGGCGGCTGCACGCAACCGAAGGATCGGACCATGAGCGAACCCCGGCGTTTCGGCCATGAGTGGGCCTGCACCCTGCCGCGAACCGTGCTGGAGCAGTACCGCCGGCAGGTGTACCGATACTTCGCGCGCCGCGTGTCTTGTCCCTATCTGGCGGAAGACCTGGCGCAGGAGGTGTGCTGGCGAATGCTCTCCATGAAGAATCCCGACGCGGTTCGCAAGCCTCTCGCGTATTTCTACGGGATCGCATTCCATGTGCTCGCTGATTTCAAGGAAGCCCGGGCCCGAGAGCAGCAACATATTCATGTCGATAGCACGACTCTGGAGCGACTGGCCGATGACCCGAGCATGGCGATGGAGCGCGATATGGTCGAGATGCTGGCGACCGAACAGCGCGTGAGCTACGCGCTCTCCGTGCTGCCGCCGACTCACGCCGCCGTGCTGATCGCACACAAGATGCGCGGCTGCAGCCATGAAGAGGTCGCGCAGGAGCTTCGATTGAGCATACACACGGTGGAGAAATACGTCGTGCAGGCCAAGGCGCAGCTCCGCGGCGTACTCCGCAACAGCGAGCAGGAAGAAGACCAATTTTCGGAGGAAGTCACGTGATCGCTCACGCGCCTCGCACACTCTGAAAATCCCGTGGATGCTTTGAGAACGTAGGAGCCTCGTAGCAGGCCTTATGTGGATGTCAGGTCTTGTCTCATGTGGATGCCCCGCAGGTCTTATGTGGACCTCCGGAGCGCGGCGCGCCTCCCGCGCATCGTATACATCCATGCAGCGCATGAGCGCTGATATGTCGATCAACGGGAGTCTTCATGAATGTTCGTTTGACTTGCGTGGCGGCGCTTACGGCGCTGGCTGCAACGCCGGTCGTTCATGCACAAGATGCGGGTCGGTGGATCTGGCGCGCAGGGATGCATACTGTCCAGCCGAAGTCGCATAACCACAGCGTCGTGAACGTCGATAGCGCCGCAATGCTGACCTTCAGCGGCGCGTACAAGTTCACGCCTCACCTGGGCGTCGAGGTGCTCGGCGGGGCGCCGTTCAAGCATGACATCAATCTGAACGGCGGCGGACAAGTCGCTGAAACCAAGCATCTGCCGCCGACGGTGAGCCTGCAGTACTACGTGAATCCCAATAGCGCCGTGCGTCCGTATGTCGGCCTTGGGCTCAATTACACGCTGTTCTTCAGCGAGGAGACGACCGGCGCGCTCGCGGGATCCAAACTGGAGCTCGATCCTTCTTTCGGTCTGGCGGCGCAGGCCGGCGTCGATATCGCATTCGCCACGGATTGGTTCATCAATCTGGATGCGCGCTGGATCGATATCGATACCGATGCGAAGCTGGATGGCGCGCACATCGGAAGCGTTGAAATCGATCCATACGTGTTCGGTGTGAGCATCGGCCGCAGTTTCTAAGGAGGGCTGTATGACCGCGCCGAGGCGCCGACGCCCCGGCGCGGGACTCGTGCGGCCCGATCAAGCGTCCCGATGCCGGCCGCGTCTGGCCGTCCGGGGCGCGTGAACGGGGGGCGCTCACACTCCCTGGGCCCACGTCCGTTTCCTGGAGTCACCCCGTTCCTGGCCGCAGGCTCCGTTCCTGCGGCGCATTCCTGGCGCACTCGCACTGCGATCGCGGGCGCTTCAACATCGAGCGGCGGGCGCTGTCGCCACCTTACAAGCCGTCATTTCAATTCGTCGCGTCCTGAATTTACCGGCTCGATCAAACCGCGTCGCTCGCGCGTTAGCAGCATGTTCCGAGTGTCTGCGAGGAGAGGCGATGCACCTGCTTGCGAAGATCCTGGCCGCGTTGGCCGCCACGGCGCTGCTCGCCGCCTGCGACAACAATCGGAGCGCCGATAATCCGACACCGGAACAGCCCGGGCAATCCGAGCCGCCCCCGCCGCCAACCCGCGGCTCGCTGATAGTGAGTCCTCCCGAGCGCCTCGCGTCCTACACGCCGGATCAACTGCTCGCCGCAGTGCAGGCGGGCTCGGCGGCGGGGAAGCTGCTGGAGTTCATCGTCGATCCAGCATGCACGGTCGATGTGCATTATCTGCGCTACAACACCGTCGATCCTGTGGATGCGCCGACGACCGCGTCCGGGGCGCTCATGGTTCCGAACGGCGCCGATCCGGCATGCCAGGGCGGGCGGCCGATTCTTCTCTACGCGCACGGCGCCGTGATCGAGCGCTCATTCAACATCGCCAACATCACAGATCCGGCAAGCGCCGAGGGTCTGCTCGTGGCGCTCGCTTTCGCTGCGCGCGGCTACATTGTCGTAGCGCCCAATTACGCCGGTTTTGACGCTTCGACGCTCGATTACCACCCCTACCTGCACGCCGCGCAGCAGGCGAATGACGCAGTGGATGCGCTGATCGCCGCGCGCAGTGCGCTGCCCACGCGTTTCGCGCCGACGGTCACGGACGTCGGCAAGCTCTTCCTTACCGGCTACTCGCAAGGCGGCTTCGTGGCGATGGCGACGCATCGTCTGCTGCAGGAGAGGGGGGATCCGGTAACGGCTTCGGCGCCAATGTCCGGTCCGTATGCGCTCGGCGCATTCGGCGATGCGGTCTTCTATGGCCAGGTCATCGGCAGCGCGCCGCTGTTGGTCTCGTGGCTGCTGACGTCCTATCAACGCGCGTACGGTAATGTATACGCAACACCGGCTGATGCGTTCGACGCACGCTACGCGCCCGGTATAGAAGAACTGCTGCCGGCGGCCGGCAGTCGTTCCGACATATACGACCAGGGCTTGCTGCCGCGCGAACAGCTCTTCAGCAGTACGCCGCCCGCTCCCGCTTACGCGCCCTATACACCCGCCGCCTCGCCGCCCGATCTTGCGCACGTATTCGCGCGCGGATTCGGCCCGGAAGCGTTGATCCTGAACAGCTATCGACTGGCGTATCTGCAGGATGCCGAGTTGCGTCCCGACGGAGGATTTCCGAACGTGACCGACGGCCGCCCCGCCGAAGCGCCGCAGAACGGCTTGCGCGCGGCGTTCGTAGCCAACGATCTGCGCAACTGGGCGCCGAACGCGCCGGTGCTGATGTGCGGGGGTGTGGACGATCCGACCGTGCTCTACCTCAACACCGATCTGATGCAGCAGTACTGGAGCGCGAACGCCGCGCCCGGCCCCGTGGAGGTGCTCGATGTGGATGGCGATCCGGCGCTCGACGATCCGTACTTCGAGATCAAGGCGGGTTTTGCAACGGCGAAAGAAGCAGTTGAGTTGTCGGCCGTGGCGAACGGCGCGACCGACGGCGGCGCAGCGGCTGTGGCGGAGGCGTATCACACGGCGCTGGTTGCGCCGTTCTGTCTGGCCGCGACCGTATCGTTTTTCAACAAGTATTAGGCAACACCTAGCGAGCACTGTCCGATAAGAATTCGAGCTTCGTAACCCCTGCTTGGGGGGATTCGAGACTATGCGGGTCGGCGTCGGCGCGCGGCCGCATCCTTGCATCGATCATGGCGTCGTGACTCGGGCGCACTCTTCGCAGCTCGATAGTCGAACGGAGCAGGAGATCCTGCGAAATCTCACCGAAGCGCCGAAGAACGGCGCGAAAAGACATTCCCGCTCGCCATCGCAAGTCAGAACTACCGGCTTCTGACGGAACTGTCCGACAACTTGTTACGGCAGGCGTCGTCCTGTGCGGCCGCGATCTGCTGCGCGCACCGATTGTCGATCAACTGCCTGCTTATCGACGAAAGCGGGCCACAACACTGGGGATAACGGTGAGGGATGCGATGAAGAAGATTCCTTTTGCGTCAGGTTTCGTCCTGACGCTGTTCGCAACCATCGGCGGCGCCGAAGGAAATGAAACAGCGAAAGTGCTTACGCTGGATGAGGTGCTTGTGACTGGTACGCACATTCGTGGTGTGGAATCGGCGTCGCCGGTTGTGATCTACGACGCGCAGCATATCGAGCAGTCGGGTTACTCGAGCGTGCAGCAGTTCCTGGCCTCTATTCCTCAGAACTGGACGGGCGCGGCAAGCGATCAGGGCGCGAGCGCACAAGTGGCGACCACTGATCACAGCTTTCCGGGTGAGAGCAGCCCCAATATTCATGGCCTAGGCTCTGGAGCCACGCTGACGCTGGTCAACGGTCAGCGGCTTGCAGCCGCGGGTTATGGAATAAACGCCGACCTGAGCATGGTGCCTCTGAGCGCAATCGAGCGAATCGAGCTTGTCACGGATGGCGCATCAGCGTTGTACGGCTCAGATGCGATAGCGGGTGTGGTCAACATAGTACTGAAAGAAAGTCTTGCTGGCGCTGAAACAGTCGCTGAGTACGGTGGAGCGACGTCTGGCGGACATACGCGAATGAGAGTCGCTCAATCGCTGGGTCGCGACTGGAGCGGCGGTCATGGCCTCATATCCTACGAGTACAGCGGGCAATCAGCGCTCGAGGCGGAAGACAGGGAGTTTTCTCCTCCATCGATTGTTGGCGCCTACCTGGCGCCCGAGATGAAACGGCACAGCGGATTCGCCACCGTCCGGCAGGACGTTGGCGCGCATACTGAGCTATTTGGCAGCGTTCTGTACGCACACAAGAGAACCGATAGCTTGAACGTCCTCAGGTCGGCGTCAAGCAATACCGCCGATCAATACGCAGCAACCGGTGGGGTGCGCCGGAATCTGGCGAAAACCTGGACGCTGAGTATCTCCGGCTCGTTGGGCGACTCTCAGATGAGCGAGCTGAGTCGCTTTGGGGCGGCTATTAGCGGGGACGCCGTCGTAGACGCCGGTCACTGGTCTGCGAGTGCGCTGCTTCAGGGGGAGTTGCTCCCTCTGCCAGGTGGAGCCATCAAGCTTGCAGCGGGCAGCGAGTATCGTGAGGAGCGATTGCGTAAGTTCAACAGAGCGGCGGGCGTGCGGAGCATGGATGAGCGTCGGACTGTCGAAGCTGGATTCGCGGAGTTGAATATTCCATTGTTTGGAGGAGAGAACAGGCGTCAGCTACTGCATGAGCTTACGTTTTCAGCAGCGGCGCGCTTTGAGCGATACAGCGATTTTGGCGATACGTCGAACGAGAAGCTCGGTATTCGTTGGCGAGCCACGCCATCCGTCCTTCTGCGAGGTACGACAGGAACGGCTTTCAATGCGCCTTCGCTGTTGACGATGGCGACTCCTACGCAGGCGGTGGTCTTCCCGCTTCAGGACCCGCTGGCGACGCCGGGACCGACGACCCCAAGCCTGCTCCTCCTGGGCGCGGAGAGAGAGCTCGACGCGGAAACAGGACGATCGACTACGGTAGGCCTGGACATCCGACCGGCCGGCGTCCCTTCTTTGCAGCTCTCGCTTACGTATTTCGAGACTCGCTACTCGGGCAGGATTCAGGCCCCGGCGCCAACGTTCATAGGGATGCTCATCAATGAGCACGACTATGCAGACCTCATCACCAGGGATCCATCGCTTGATGTCGTGAATGCGCTGATAGCGGGCAGCGACTCATTCTTGAACCCCTTCAGCATCCCGATAGACGCTGTAGAAGCAATCGTGAATGACAGGGTCCAGAACGTCGCCGCGATCGAAGTTCGTGGATGGGATTTCTCTCTGGATTATCGACGCAATACGCGGCATGGCGTATTCGCCATCGGCATGGCGGCTGAAAAGCTCGATGCGTTCGAACAACGTCTTACGCGCACGTCTGAGAGGCAGGATGTGTCGAATACAGTGTTCAATCCTCCCGCATGGAAGCTGCGTACGGATTTCAGTTGGACGCTGCATAACTTCTCGGTCTCATCCGCCTTGAACTACGTTGACAGTTATGTGAATACCCTCATCGCGCCGTTCGAGAGCGTGCCGAGCTTCGCGACAATCGACCTGCGCTGTTCCTACGAGTTTGATGCTTCGTCGCGGATCTTGGGCGGCCTGACACTTGCGTTGAGCGCAATCAACGTTCTTGATGAGGCGCCGCCTCGGGTTCGTGGCGCGTTAGCAGGTTATGACGCAACCAACGCCAGCCCCTTTGAGCGCCTGGTTCTCGCTCAGGTCCGGAAGCGCTGGTGAATCCATGACCTTTCTTGCGAGCTCTATACGGCGGTCCGTGGTTGTGGGCCTGATGCTGTGGGCGGCGATTTCGGAGGGGAGGGCGCCTCTCACTGTAGCCGCTGCGATTGAAACCACGAGGGTGATGCCGACGGTGTCGCGCTTCACGTCGGACCCTCGGATGATGGCGAAGCGCGAGGTGCTCGTCTCTCCTGACGGGAGTCGCTATGCCGTCATGCTGGTTCGAGGGGATGTGGGGCGAGATCAGGTGGAGATGGAGCTCGTGACCGGCAGCTTGGACTCTCTGGAAGGCGCCGCAAGCTACAAGACGGTGGGCAAGTTTCGAACCAGCGGGTTGGGGCCGTACCCCATTACGTATCGCTTTGACTACCGTCTGCTATGGCTGGCGGATAGTCGGCGCGTCGCCTTCCTTGCGGAGGCGGATGATGGGACGAGCCAAGTCGTGGTGGCGGATACGGTTACGGGGGAGCACCAGTTCGTTACCGCCGCCGGGGCGGACGTTGGGCTATTCGATATCAGCCACCGCGATCGCATTATCTTCAGCGTACGTACACAGCCGCCGCCGGAGCTCGCGGAGAGTCTCATCAGGGACGGATTCGCCGTCACGGAGATCAATGCGCGCGGGTTAATGTCCGGTGCTCCTAACGGCTCTGGTCAGGAGACCTTTCGACATTGGATTGCATCGTTGCACGGTGATTCCGAGCCGAAGGAGATCCAGTTCGAGGGCGGGCTGCAGAATCTCATGCCGCCGCAGGTCATCTCGTTCTCGCCGGATGGGCGGCGCGCCATTATCGACAGTTCGCCAGCCGCGTCTGAGATCCCTTCGTCGTGGGGAACGTACACGGATTCGTTGATGGGGAAGTATGCGAGGGAGGCCCTGGAACCAGGTGGTGGAAGGTCGTGGATCATTCAACGTCTTTATATTGTGGATGTCGAGCGTGGGCGCGCGCGTCCTCTTTTTGATGCGCCGAAGGTGTTTGCGATCAATCACATCGTGTGGTCGCCTGATAGTCGGTTCGTTGCGTTGGGACCGACGTTTCTCCCTCCCAAGGGCGCCAGCGCTGAAGGACTTGCCGGCACAGCCATCGCGGTGGTCGACGCCGACACTGGCGCATACGAAGAGCTAGCGGCTTCGCGTCAAGCAGCCGGTATGTACGTAAGCGGCTGGAGGGATGACGGACGACTGGAAGTGAGCGGAACCGCGGCGACGCTCGTGTACGAGCTCGAAGGAGGGAAATGGCGGCTCGCGGATTCACTTGATGCGCGGTCCACTTCTACTACGGGCGTCGAAGTTGTGGTGCGAGAAGATATGAAGACGCCTCCGCGCTTGGTCGCCGTCGATCATATCGGCAAGCGCGAACGCCTTGTGTTGGACCTGAATCCGGGCTTACTGGACCGCTATGCGCTTGGGCGTGTGCAGACGTTCCAGTGGGATGATCCGCATGGGCGAGTGTGGCGCGGTCGCTTGTACTATCCCGTGGAATACCAGACGGGTAAGCGGTATCCCGTAGTATTGCAGAGCGGCGCCGCAGCTGCGGCGGGGCAATTCTCGCTGTACGGCGTTGGCGGCGCTGGATCTGCTGCGGGGCTGGGTCCACCCGGCATGTCCATATACGCCGCGCAAGTGCTTGCGAACCGCGGGATTGCGGTGCTGCAGGTCGGGAACACGGATCGCGCCGAAACCGCATCGTTCCTGCTTTCGCCGGCGGAACCTGTCGCTTATCAAGCGGCCTACGAGGCTGCGATCGGCGCTCTCGATAAGATGGGGCTGGCCGACGTCGAGAAGGTCGGACTGTCAGGCTTCAGCCGGTCGGGCTGGCATGTGGAGTACGCGCTGACGCATTCGAGCTTTCCATACGCCGCCGCCGTCGTATCGGATCACATGAACGGCGGGTATCTCCAGGCGGCGCTGATAGGGGCGGCGGGCGGATTGATGGGCGAGTTTGCCCAGAACAACGGGGCTCCGGGCGTTGGAGATGGGCTGAAGATCTGGCTGAAGAGCGCGCCAGCGTTCAATGCGCACAAGGTGCGCACTCCTTTGCGGATTCAGGTGGAATCGGGCGGGCTCAAGCACGCTGTGCTGCACTGGGAGATGTTCAATGCGCTGAGCCTGCTGAGAAAGCCTGTGGAGCTGTTTGTCATCCCGAACATCGAGCGAGGGGCGCATAATTTGCAGAACCCTCGGCAGATTCTAGCGTCAGCAGAGGCTACGGTAGACTGGTTCGACTTCTGGTTGAACGGTCGCGAGGACCCAGACGCCTCGAAGGAAGCTCGGTACACCCGGTGGCGAAAGCTCTACGCGCTGCATGAACGTGCGGCAGGAGCGATGAAGTGAGCGATGGAGTAGTAGCTCTCGCCCAGGCGTCAAGCCGCCGGGCGACAGGATCCTGACTTCCAGGTATGAATCCACACTTCAACGCCAAGATAGATGAGCAGCATTGCTGTGGTGACAGAGCTTCTCGTGGGCTCTGAGGAAAGCGCCCGGTCGAGTATGGACCGGTTGAGGATCCGTTCCTTCACCAGCGCGCCGTCAAGCAGGAGCTGACGGGCGAATGCAATATTCCTCTTCAAGACGTCCTTTGCATACTCTTCCAATCCGCCTTTGGTCCTTCGTTCACGAATCTGCGGCGGAAGGTTCTCGGCGAATGCGAGGCGCGCGACTGCGCGGTCCCATCCGTTAGCGAGATGTGTGTACGTAGGAATCCGCAGGCACACTTCCGCCACTGGCTGAGCCATCAGCGGATGGATGAATTCAGGATCTGTCGGGCGCGAGAATGAGTCTTCATAAGCGGAGGCGCTTGTCATCTGAAAGATCTGCCACAGCTTCCCAGGCGGACCGTCCGACAGGGACCTGAACCAGGGATCGGCGAGGTCCTGATTACTGGCCAATTCATACAGGAGCTCGGCATTGACAATGTTCTTCCCTGGATTCATCTGGAGACACTGGCGCTGGATATCCCAGTAGTCCAGCTTCACTCCAAGGAAGCTGTAGCGCAGCGCTGTTCCGATCACGGGCCAGATAGAAGTGCGCGCCAGCCGTGCGGCGTCCAAGGATACGCGGAAAAAGCTGCTGTTCAGCCCGTGTCGACCTGCGAAGTCTGCTGCAGCGAGCTCGGCTGGGTGCATGTGGAAGGTCGCGTCCCCTTGCACGCCGGTGCTGACGGCGGTCGCTTTGCGCTCACAGGCGAGGTTCACTGCGGGTCGATCATGGGCAAGCTCAAGAAACTGGGGTGACGGCGCAGCAGTCCGTACGCTGCTTAGGCAGGCGTCCAGCCTGAGATCCGCAGCTCTAGGTCGCTCTAAGAGTTCGCTTCCGGCTCGATTTGCAGCCAATCGGGCGAAAATCCGCTCGTCGCTGTCAGGGCCTGTGGAGTAATCGTTGATGCATATGATCGTAGGCCTTCTCGGGGCGTCTTTGAGGCAGCAGGCGACTATGGATGAATCGAGTCCGCCAGATAGCTTATGGACTATGCAATCGTGGCGCGAGGCCAATGCGTACGTAGACGTTTGGACCGTTTCGCGGATCGCGCCAGCAGCGGCGTCGACATCCTCAATGATATTGGACTGCGAGATCGAGACTGGATTCCAGTAGAGCCGCTTATGAACGGCATTCACGTCGTGCTCGATGCACTCCCCCGGTCGTACCTCCGAGAGTTCCTGGAGCGCCGGCCCGCGCGCGCCTCCTGATCCGCAAACTACGCACATGGCCACGCGCGTCCAGTCAATTGAAAGCGGAACGATGTCGAGTGCAGCAAGATCCTCGGTTCTCGAGAAGTAGATATGGACGCCTTCGTATAACGCCGAAAAACAGGTCAACGGGGTCCGCGGCGCACGAAGGACCCACTGTTGACGGCCGGAAGGGTCGCGGATAAGCGCTACGTAAGAGCCCCAATAATCCTCAACGAGCCTCCGACCTGCCGATGAAACTATCCTGGTCGTTTCGTCTGCTCCGATGGAGTGGACGGCGCTCGCCGATCGCGCACTCTGGAATAGCGTACCTAGAACAATACCGGAGTCTTGGCGCAAGTGGATGACGTCCGCAGCATCGGCATGCCCCCTGCTGACGATTGCCCGCAGCCCTGCCGCGTCGAATGATAGCTTCCAGTATTGGTCGACTCTCAGTATCCGATTTGCCAGTGCATCCGCTACGGCGCGCTGGTGAGGATCAGATGCGTTCCAGACAAGTCCGAAGAATCTGAACATCGAGTCGGATCCTCATACCCAGAGAATAGGTCTGAACCGTGAGATCTTCTCAGGTGTGTCGTTCAGAACCAGAGCGTCGTGCTGAACCCAACTATGTGCACCGAAGGGCTGTGTCTTCACCCCGATAACCCACTCTGGATAGATGTCGTGGCTCGAAAGGAACTCGACGAGAACCAGCGAATCCAGCAGACACCGGTCTTTCGCGGCGAATATGAGAGGACGCAAATACAGATAGATCTGCGAAAGATTTCGCATGGCCAACGGATCTGCGTTGTCCGAGCGCGTGCGACGCTCCTTCCGGTCGCGAATCTTGCGCACCACTGCGTGAAGGGGCTGCGTTCGCAGCCGAGCCTGAGTTCTCATGTATGCTAGAGCGAGAACCGCGATGTGCTTCACGGTGTAGCTCGGTGCGTGAAAAGCCTCGTCGAAACCCAGCGCCTCGGTCGCGACTGGGATGTGCGCGGCCCTGGCCGAGATGGGAGAATCGGTTTCGATCAAAATCCCGGAGCGAACCAGTGAGTCGATGATGCAGGCCGCGTTGGCGGCTACCGACTCGTTGGCGGAGGGGCCGTGTTCGTACTCAGCCCGCCATTCAGGAACGAATGGAGCGATGGCTTGTACGTCGAGTTCAGACAAGCCCAGATAGCGGCCTCGATTGAGGTCGAGTAGGACAATCCCGTCTTCTGTCCGGCGCCAATGGACGTGGCTGCTGGGTGAGTACGCCATCGTTCCTAACTGTTCTGGATCATTTCAGTCGAGATGGGCCAGAAGGAGGTGTGCAGCAGCGCCGCACACCTCCGTTCACTCGGACTTACACCGGAAGCTGCAGAGGCGCAGGCCCGGTCGCGTCGAAGACCGATCCGCCCTGTGCTTTCGTTTGCTCGACGACTCCACCAAGTTCACGAATCATGATGACTCTCCTTTGACAAGTGATTGAACAGCGCCACTTCGACGTGGCGACTGCACGGTGAAACTGCCGGCGATGGGGCGTCAACGACTGCGAACAATTGCACGCACGGAAATCGTGGATATCCAGCCAGGACCAGGATTCATGGAAGGCCTGATCAATGTGGAATCGAGCTTAAGCGTCTCAAGCAGAACTGGTTATCAATCAGAAGCTTGAGCGGTGTCTCGGCCATTGACCGGCCTCGAAGAACAATGCCGACCAGCGCCTTAGCGTACACACTTGTGCGCGCCGACAGGGTCTGCATTCTCAGCTATGACAGACATGACTTATTGGATTATTCGTGCAAGGGCGCGCTGCGTAGGGCCGGCTGCGTCGAGTGCATCAGATGACTGCCGCCGGCCCGCCTCGTCGGTTTGGGCTTCGGAAATGAAGATCTCGTTCTTGCAGCCCAAGCTCATCACACTCGCTGGTCGCTCCACCGCCCTGGGCGGCCTCGCACTTCGTCGGCTAGAGGCAGAACAATCGCAGCAAATAATCCAATAAGTCATGTCTGACCACGGCGACTCTGCGAGCCGCGTCATTCGCCTCCGAATGCGTTAAGCAAGCGTTAGTCGCTGTTTTCCCGCAGCAAATCTGAGCGCGTCGCCGCCTCGGTCGATCGTGTCGCGCCCGACGCTGTTGACATCGACGGCGCCGCCGGCGCGCACTGGCGGCTTCGAGGGTCGTGCAGAGAGATTTGCAATGAAGGCGCATTTGTCGGTAAGCGAGAGCGCGCCGCGAAATAGCGACTCGCGCGCAGGCGCCCCGTCTCAGCGGTTCATTTGCGAGACACGAACAGAGGCGGACGCGGCTTGTGCACCGCGCAACTGCGAAGAGCCAAGCTGCGGTGCGGAGCATGTCGTCTTGGGCGGACTCACGCCCGAGGAGCAGGCCTTCCATCTGCATCTGCAGTTCGTTCTGGCGCACGGCGCACCGTCTGCGTGCTGCAGTTCGATCTCCAGCGACGGAGCCATGCGTATGCAGGTCGGCGCGCGCAGGCGGCGCCGGGAAGGTGGGCGCTCGTGAGTCAGGGCCACGCAACGGCGTCGGGCGTCAGCTCGTCCGGCGCGCCGCCTCTCGGGCGGCGAACTCTGTGGGAAGCGCTGCATGTGTTCTGGTCGTCCGCCGATGGCTATGCGAAGCGCCGCTTGTTGCTGGCGCTCTTCCTGGTGGCAGGGTCCGCGTTGCTCGCTGCGCTCGCGCCGATCGCTCTGAAACTGGTCGTCGACGCGCTCGCCGGTGGGCCGCAGTCGCAGGCGTCGCTGGCGACCGCAGGATTCGTGTTGCTGTATGTTCTCGGGCAATTTCTCAGCCGTGTGCTCAATGAGCTGCGCATGCTGGTCTTCGGGCAGGGGGAGCAGCGCGTACGTCGCCGCATCGGCGCGCGCTTGTTCGAGCACCTGGTGCGTCTGCCGATGCGCCTTCATCTAGAGCGCAAGACCGGGACGATTGGTGAGACCGTGGAGCAGGGCTTGCACGGTTATCAGATGCTGCTCACGCATCTGGTCTACACACTGCTTCC
>Ga0079224_100009155_pt1 | contig 13476 bp, 12 predicted proteins | sample Stecom2015_FD_80414 | JGI IMG/M metagenome (GOLD analysis project Ga0079224, IMG submission 80414) | Agricultural soil microbial communities from Utah to study Nitrogen management - Steer compost 2015 | ecosystem: Environmental > Terrestrial > Soil > Agricultural land | place: USA: Utah... | reverse complement strand
TGCGTGCGGATTCATAGCCACCCTGCACCACGGCAAGGCTGCGCCGCTCACTGTAGCCGGTGGTCGGCCCCTCGGCCATACCCGCGACATAATCAGCAAACGCCTCGATCTCGGCGGCATAATCCGACAGTGCTTGCTGCGGGTAGGTGAACTGCTGCGGTGCATCCGAGTTATTGGTGAATACTTCGTAGCCTTCAGACGAAGCCCGCAGCGTGCCGGCATCGCCCAGCAGGGTGTAGCCACGGAAGCTGCCGCGCAGTTTGACCTCGCAGGTCTGTGTCACCGCAACCGGTACGCCACTTTCCAGCGTGAGCAGGCCAGACATCGTGCCTTCAATGTCGGGGCGCTCAAACGAACGGGCATGATGTTCGCGCAGGTAGACAGTTTCGACTTCGCCGAGCACAAAGCGAAGCTGCGCCATACTGTGAATGCCGTGCAGCATCCATGTATCGGTTCCGCCCTGCTCAGGCCGCGTCAGCCATGCGCGCCGCCCCGGATAGCCAAAATTGCTGGCCCGAAAACCGCCGGTGAACGAAGCTGCCACCAGTTCGCCGATGTACTCGCCGCTCTGGACGATCTGCCGCAGGGTGCGCGACATGGATGTGTAACACAGATTTTCGGCGACGTACAGGCGCACGCCGTTGGCCTCCGCTGCTTCGATCATACGTGTGGCATCTTCCACAGTCAGGGCGATGGGTTTTTCAACCAAGATGTGCTTTCCAGCCGCCGCCGCATCCAGCGCCAATGGACAGTGCAGGGCGTGCGGCGTGCAGATCGACACCGCATCGACAGCCGCATCGTTCAGCGCATCATGATAATCCATATACGTTTTGTCGATGCCAAGTTCAGCCGCCTGCTGGCGCAGAAAGTCCCCATCGTTGTCGACCAGACATTCAATCTGCACTTTGCGCCCTAGTTCGCGGATAGCCTGTGCCTGCCGCTGACCGGCCCACCCTACCCCGACAATCGCAATTCGCAGCATGATTAAGTTCGCCTCGCGAATTCTTCTTCAATCACCTTCATAACCGTATTGCGATGGCGTGTCGGCATCCCGTGTTGATCCGCCGGAAGCCGGTCACTCACAAATTTCGCGTATGTTACCCGATCTGCAATCTGCTCTGCATCGAGCGTGCTATCAGCAGCCATCGTCTGCTGGACAAAGGCGCGCACCCCGCTGAGGTAGTCAAGCAGCCATTGCAGTGCGTCACGCACCTGTTGGGGACCATGCAGCACCGACCCATGCCCCGGTATCAGCACGTCGATTTCCATCGCCAGCAGCCGCCGCAGCGACGCTTCCAGCACGCGGCTATCACCGTCGCCGATAGCAGGCACGATGCTCGTCACCACGCTGTCACCGGCAATGAGGGCGCGCTGTTCTTCGATGTACACGCTCACCCCATCGTCACTGTGGCCGGGTGTAGGAAACAGCCGCACCCGTTTATCACCCAGATCAATGCGCAGTTCATCCGTGTACATTACCGTCGGCCACAGAGCCTGATCGGCGAGCTGTTCGTAAGGCACGCCTTTCCTGGCCGCTAGATTCGTAAGAAAGCGGCGGCAGACTGCCGGTGTTTCGACACGGGCATAGACCTCTGCACCGGCAAACGCCGCGCCACCCAACACATGGTCGCCGTGCCCGTGTGTCAGTATCACCCGGTTCGGCTCGAATCCCTGCGCCCGGATGAAGTCAAACATAGCCTGACCTTCTTCCGGGTATGTGCCTACATCCACCGCCAGCGCGCCGCGTTGGCCCAGAATAATTCCGTTTTTGCCATCGGCAACCTGGTGGTCAGCGGTGTACAGACCGGGCAGGACTTCGGTTACAGCCATCGCTTTCAGCCCTTCGTCCCGGTCAGTACAATACCCTCGATCAGATAACGCTGGGCGAAAATCAGCATGAGGATCATGGGAACCATAGAGATCATCACCCCGGCCAGCACAACAGAAAGTTCGCCAGTATCCAGCGGTCCGCGCAGTGTAACAATCCCCAGCGGCAGGGTGTAGTTTTCCTGAGAAAACAGAAAAATAAACGGGCGAAAGAAGTCATTCCACTGGCCGTTGAAAGCCAGAATTGCCATAACCGCAATTCCCGGCGCACCCAGCGGCAGAAATACATAACGGAAGATTTGCAGCGGACCAGCGCCATCCATCTTGGCAGCGTCTTCCAGTTCGTTGGGTATCGTCAGAAAGAACTGCCGCAGCAGGAATACACCAAAAGGCGTCACCAGCGTGGGCAGGATCAACGACCAAAGTGTATCAACCAGTCCCAACCGCGAGATAAGGATGAACACCGGAATCACGGTGACAAAAAACGGAACCATCAGCGCCGACATCAGCAGGATAAACAACACGTTCTTGCCCGGAAAGCGCAGCCGGGCAAAAGCATAGGCCGCCAGCGTGGCCGTCACAATCTGTCCCAAAACACTGGTGATTGAAACAATCAGGCTGTTGAGAATGTAACGGCCAAAAGGCACGCGGTTAAACACTTCCACGTAGTTGTACCACTGAAAATCCGTCGGCAGCCACTTCGGCGGCAGCGCAAACGACTCCTTAGGGATACGCAGTGAGGTGGAAAACGTCCAGATGATCGGCAGCAGCACGATAAAGGCCGCCAGTGTCAGCGCCACAAGCACCCCTGCCGTCGCCAGACGACGGCGCAGAAGTGCCTGCTGATCGGAGATCGCTATCTGTTCTGCGCTCATCAGTCCTGCCCTCCACCCTCATAGTAAACCCAGCGCCGGCTGAGCCAGAACTGAACCACCGTAAGCACCATAATCAGCGCAAAAAAGACCGCCGCAATGGTCGATCCGTAACCATAACGCACCTGACTGAGGTTATCCCAGATGACCATCACGACAGTGGTGGTCGCATCACCCGGGCCGCCGCCGGTCATAATCCGCGCCTGATCAAATACCTGCAAATGGCTGATGATGCCCACCACCACCACAAACAGAATGGTCGGGCTAAGCTGCGGCAGGGTGATGTTGGTAAACTTGCGCCACGCGCCCGCCCCATCGATCTCGGCGGCTTCGTAAAACTGGCTGGGGATGTTCTGGATACCTGCCGAAAACAGCAGCAGGCTGAAGCCAAAGGTTTTCCATACCGTCGCCAGGGCGATGGAAATCAGCGCCCACTGGGTTGAATCCAGCCAGGCGACTTTTTCCAGCCCAAGCTGCACCAGATAATAATTAATCACCCCCACATTGGTACTCAGCATGAAGCGCAGAATCACGGAAATAGCGGCGACGGATGTCACCACCGGCAGAATAAAGGCTGTGCGAAAAAAACTGCGCAGCAGCCCGGGCATTCGGTGTTGCAGAGCTACCGCCAGCGCCAGCGCAACGACCACATCCAGTGTAACCACCAGCAGGGTGAACACCAGCGAATTGCGCAGACTGGTCAGCACGCGGGTATCTTCGGCCAGCCGCTGGTAATTTTCCAGGCCGACGAATTGCGGCGGCTGGAAGATATTCCACTCAAACAAACTCAAACCCAGCGAATAAGCCATTGGCCCGGCGATAAACACCAGAAAACCGATAAAAGTAGGCGCAATAAACAGATAGGCCACCAGCGCCTCACGACGGCGCAGGGTCATCAGGCTTTGGTAACCCGTACCCTGCTCCTGTGTGCTGCTCCGCCGCAGCATGGTAAAGAGACTCATAGGTGTTCTCCTGAGATCGGGTCGCCGCCATCCGTATAACTCATGTAGAACTCATAGTGATGGCGGCAACCCCGATAAAACAGCCGGCGAACTTACACGCCCAGCACGCGGGTCAGTTCTTCTTGCAGGCCATCGAGCGCCTCCTGCGCGGTGGCCTCATTCGACATCGCCAGACTGAACCACTTGACCAGCGCATTGGTGAAGTCGCGGTTCTGCGGTGGGGCGGTCACTGGTTCGGAATCCAAGTCGTCAAGCATAGCATAATAGGCACGCCAGTTGCTCGGCGTGATGCCTTCGTTCTGTTCCGGCGCATTGGTGACTGACCGGCGCGAGGCTGTATGCGTCCCGCCAGCGATAAACACACTTTGCGTCTCCGAGCTGGTCAGGTGTTTGAGCAGTGCGAAAGCTTCATTCGGGTTCCGGCTCAACGTCGTGACTGCCAGCCCGCTCGCGCCGAAGGCCGATTTCTGCGTCTTCCAGCGCGGGTGGAAGACGACATCGTAGTCGTCAGGCGACATGCCAGCCCCCTGATAGGTTGCGTTCCAGGCCCGGTGCGACACCATCATCCCCAGCTTATCGGTGGTAAAGGCGTTAAACAGGTCCGGCAGGCCACCCGGCCCCACCATGTAGGACGCATTCTCGACAAAGGCGAGGTCCTGCAGCATTTGCAGCGCCTCGACATTGTTAGCGTCATTGGCGGTAGTCGCCACGTAGCGCCAGCCGCCGTTGCGCTGTGCCCGCTGTTCTTCGGTCATATCAGGGTAGAATTTGTCCCACAGCCAGTCGCCGCCTTCAGCTTTCTCGGTCTGAACGATGTTGGTTGCGTTAGCATACGACCAGACGACAAAGCCGCCCCACTGGCGGTTCGGCCAGGCATAGCCGTATATATCGTCGCCCAGCGCGCTGATAGCACGCGCTGCCGTCAGAAAATCCTCAAGGGTCCAATCATCGGTCGGGTAGTCCAGCCCGGCCTGATCGAACAGCCGTTTATTGTAGTGAATGCCCGACGCCGCCCACAGGAACGGCAGGTTATAGAGCGAGCCTTCGTACATCTGCGACTCGATCATCGCCGGGTTGACATCACTGAAGAACTCGGGCATATCCGGGTCATCAATCACATATTCATCCAACGCGCGGATAATGCCGAAGCTGGTGAAAAGCTGGAAGCCCTCCGCGCCCACTTCGAGGCTGTCGAGCTGCTGGCCGGAAGCCAGGATGACCGATACCTTTGACAAAAATTCGTCCCACTCTGCAGCGGCAATACCGACGAACTCCACCTCAACATTAGGATTGGCGTCATAAAAGTTCGGCATAATATTGAGGAAGGCATCCACGCGCGCCGGGTTGATAATCATGGAGCGCACAAGAACAGTATCCTGCTGCGCCGGACGGGCAAAACTGGCCGTCGTCCCGGTCAGGCCGGTGGCAGCAGCCCCCGCAGTCACCGCCGCGCGCTTGAGAAAATCGCGACGGCTCAGGCTGGCTTTGTTGTGCTCGGACATAACTCACTCCTTAAGCAAGATAAACTTTCCTGAAAACTGTCTGTTTGAATAACCACGTTCTGCCCGAATCTATTCCTCCTTAGTGTCTGTGCTGGTACTTCTCGTCGATTTCGATCATGCGCCGGACTTTGGGTGCAGACGCGCTGTTTTCGTCAAATTCCGACTCCAGCCACACGCTGACAATCGCTTTCGCCAGTTCCGGCCCGATCACGCGCGCGCCCATCGTCAGCACCTGCGCATTGTTACTCTTGCGGGCACGCTCGGCAGAATAAGTATCGTGACACAGCGCGGCGCGCACGCCCGGTACTTTGCAGGCGGTGATCGCCATACCAATACCGGTTCCGCAAACCAGAATGCCGCGATCAAACTGCTGATCGGCAATTGCTACCGCCACACGCTCAGCCACGTCCGGGTAATATTCTTCGCGGTCACTCTGCGGTGGGCTGAAATCCACCACCTCAATATCCGGGTACTGGCGCAGTAGATCGCTGACCACTTTCAACAGCGGCTCGCCCGCGTCGTCACTGCCGATGGCAATTCGCATCTTGTCCACTCCTTTCTTGCCACACTAATCAGGTATGTCCCTGTATAGACAAATCTATCTAAAATAATGTCCCCTTCAGCACAAAACAGCGCAGTTCACGGGTTTTCGGGCCGTCCATTTCGAGCAGCAGCACATTCTGATACGCCCCAAGCTGAAGTTGACCGCCAACCACGGCCAGCGTCAGCGACGTGCCCGCCAGCGCACTGGCCAGATGGGCCTCGGCGTTGGGGTTGTTGTTGCGGCGGTGCTGGAAAGGGCGCAGTCCCGCGAACATCTCTTCAGCCGCGCGAACGATGTCAGCGCGCAGTTCGTCGTCATCCTCACACACGATCAGCGCAGCGGTGGTATGCGGCACACTGAACAGCGCCAGCCCCTCATCGACATCGGCGATCATCCCGGCAAGCTGTTCGGTGATATTGATGACTTCGGTTTTCTGCGTCGTCGGCAGCATAATCGTCTTCATGCGCTGGCCTGCCCCATCAAATCATAAGGATATTCGAGCCGGTCTTTGATCCGTTCCAGAAACTGCGCCGCCTGCACGCCATCCAGCACACGATGATCGACAGACAGCGACAGCGTACACATCGGTTGAACGACTACCTGACCGTTCACAGGCACGACTCGATCAGTCACACGCCCTACCGCCAGTATCATCGGGTCGGGCAGGTCGATAATGGCGATAAAAGTATCTACGGCATACATACCCAGATTGGAAATCACCATGCTTTTTTCGCCCACATCTCCGGGGCGCAGGCGACCTTCACGGGCACGTCCGGCCAGGTCGCGCAGCGCCGCTGATGTGTCGCGCAGGTTCAGTTGATCCGCGTTCGGAATCACCGGCACGATCAGTCCATCGTGAGTGCTGACCGCCACACCGATGTTGACACGCTGGCGGGTAATCAGACCGGAATCGCTGTAGCTGCGGTTGGCCTCCGGCATATCCGCCAGCGCCAGCCCACAGGCCCGAATAAGCACGTCGGTGTAAGTCGGCGGGCGTTCCCAGCCAAGCTTCTCGCGGCAGTAGCGGCGCAGATCATTGACCGGCCCCATGTGAACATCGACCATCAGGTAAAAGTGGGGTACGGTCTGCTTGCTTTCCAGCGTGCGAGCAGCAATGGTGCGGCGCAGCTTCGTCAACGGAAGGGTATTCGCAGCCGGCGGCGCAGTTTCGGCGGATGCAGCCGCGACCGCAGCCTGCACATCGCTGGCGACAATCATGCCGGCGACACCAGTGCCTGTCAGCCCGCGCAGATCAACGCCGCGCGCTTTTGCCAGTTGCCGCGCTTTGGGCGAGGCATTCACCGGCGGCGCAGCCCGCGTATAACCATCCTGAGCAGCCGAACGGCGCACATCGTCCGCTGTGATGCGCCCTCCCGGCCCCGAACCTGTGACATGCTCCAGCGCCACGCCCAGTTCAGCGGCCATGCGCTGCGCAACCGGCGAGATTTTCCGGGAATTACTGCCCTCATCTGCCGATACTGGTTCCCCGTGGCCCTCAGCGGCAGTGTGCTGGACATCACCCGCCATCGCCTGCGCTGGCTGCAGACGGCCTACCACCTGCTGCGGCATCACGGTGCTGCCTGCCGGGGCCAGAATCTCCCCCAGCGTGCCATCGACATAGGCCTCGACTTCGACAATCGCCTTGTCCGAATCGATCTCGAACAGCACATCGCCCTTGCGGATGGTATCACCTTCGGCTTTGAGCCACTGCACCAGTGTCAGTTCGGATACAGCCTCGCCAATTTGCGGGACGAGAATATCAATCGCCACCTCAGCCCCCCAGCAGTTCCACAATCGCCGCCCGGATACGCGCCTCATCAGGGATGACCGCTGTTTCGAGCACCGGCGCGAATGGAATCGGCACATCGGGCGCGGCCACCCGGCGCACCGGTGCATCGAGATAGCCAAGTGCGTGTTCCGCCACCAGCGCAGCTACTTCTGCGCCCCAGCCCCCACGCAGGTTAGATTCCTCAACAATCACCAGCCGGCTGGTCTTTTTGACGGACTCAATGATTGGATCGATATCCAGCGGAACCAGCGTACGCGGGTCGATCACCTCCACGCTGATACCCTCCTCGGACAATGCCTCCGCCACGTTGACGGCGCGGTGCAGCATGAGCGAGTTCGCGACAACGGTGACATCCGTCCCGGCGCGCTTGACATCGGCCACACCCAATGGAATCAGATACTCCTCTTCCGGCACGTGCGTCCGGCTGACGCTGCTTTCCACCAGCTTGCGTCCCTTGCTGCCGTAAAGGTGTTTGTGAACGCAGAACAGGACCGGGTTATCATCGCGAATGGCGCTCTTGAACAGGCCTTTGGCGTCGTAGGGCGTGGCCGGGGTCACGATCTTGATACCGGGAATGTGGAAAAAGAAGCTTTCCATATTGTTGGCGTGCTGCGCGCCGCGTCCGCTGGCCCCGGTGGGCATCTGGAACACCAGCGGAATCTTCACCTGCCCGCCCGACATATACCGCAGCTTGGTGCACTGCTGCACAATCTGGTCAAAAGCGGTAAACAGGAAATCGCCGTACTGAAAATCGACCACGGGGCGCATTCCCTGAATCGCCGCGCCAATCGCCAGCCCGACGAACCCGGCTTCGGAAATGGGCGTGTTGAGTACTCGATCTGGCCCGAAATCATCCAGCAGACCGAGCGTAAACAGGAATGAACCACCGATACGAATATCTTCGCCCATGACGAAAACATCATTATCGCGGCGCATCTCCTCACGGATGGCTTCACGCAGAGCCTGCACAATGGTCAGGTCGCGGGTGGTATCACGTTCGACAGCCGGGCTATGCATAGACATGCTCCAGAGCAAGGGCAACGGGTGGATCATCACTGGACAGAGCAAATTCGACAGATTCATCAAGCAGCTGCATCACATCGGCTTCAATGGCGCTGATGTGGGTCTCGTCGAAGCGGGCATCCTCAAGCAGACGCTGGCGAAACGCCGGAATCGGGTCGGTCTGGAACCACGCCTCAACTTCTTCCTGCGGGCGGTATGTGCCGGGGTCATCGCGCTTATGACCGCCCCGGCGGTAGGTCAGACATTCAATCAGACTCGGCCCCTCGCCCCGGCGAGCACGGGCGGCGGCCCGGCTCACCGCTTCGTATACCGGGATCGGATCGTTGCCGTAGATCGTTTCGCCGGGCATCCCATAGGCGCTGGCGCGTTCGGCCACGTAATCGATTGCCATCACTTCAGTGATATGGGTCGAAACACCGTACAGGTTGTTCTCGCACAGGAAAATCACCGGCAGTTTCCAGATCGCTGCTAGATTGAGAGCCTCGTGCCAATCGCCCTTATTGGCTGCGCCTTCACCAAAGAAGTTCAATGCGACCTGTCCGCTATGATGCCGCTTGAAAGCAAAGGCCATCCCCGCCGCAATCGGGGACGATGCCCCCACAATGGCGATGGCCGGCAGCGCCCCAACCGCAATATCTCCCACGTGCAGCGATCCGCCTTTGCCCATGCAGCATCCGGTCACCTTGCCGAACAACTCGGCCATCAGCGATTGAGGCGTGACCCCCTTCGCCAGCGCCTGCCCATGCCCACGATGCGTAAGGGTAATCACGTCGTCCGGCTCCAGCGCCAGACACGCCCCTACGGTCGTCGCTTCCTGCCCAAGCGACAGATGAATTGTCCCCGGCATAATGCCCTTGAGAAACAATTCATTCACTTTCTGCTCGAACTGGCGAATCAGAAACATGCGCCGGTAAATCTCAGCAAGCAGAGTCGTGTCGTAGGGCGCTAAGTCCGCCGGCTTCGGTACATTCGGTAATCTGACTTTCATGCATCCCTTCCTGTGTCGCTGTGCTGCGCCAGCCAGTGGCTGTGCGTGACAAGATCGCGCCCGATGGCGCGGTACAACTCGAACAGGTCGTCGTAGAGCGGCTGCGTCGCAGGATCAGGATACAGCCTGTCCTCAGCGCGGGAACAGGTCGCAGCGGCACTCTCCCAGTCCGCAAACACGCCCAGTGCTACCCCGGCCACCACCGCCGCGCCGTAGGCGGCATCTTCCACTGCCGGCTTGACCAGCGGCTGACCCAACACGTCGCAGATGATCTGCCTCCACAGGCGGCTTTTCGCCCCGCCGCCGATCAGATAAACCTGCTCCACCGGCTGGCCGATTGCCTGCACCGCCTGCAGGCAATCACGAATCGAGAATGCCACGCCTTCGAGGATGGCGCGGGCAAAGTGCTGAATCCCGTGTCCGGCCCGCAGGCCAAAAAAGTTCCCGCGCAGGTGCGGGTCCCAGTGTGGTGTACGTTCGCCGCTCAGATATGGGTGAAAGATCAGCCCATCGGCCCCGGCTGCCGCGCCATCCGCCAGTTGGTCGATCAGGGCGTACACGCTGAGCTGCTGCGCCCGCGCCTGCTCGACTTCCAGCCGGCAAAAGGTATCGCGGAACCAGCGCATGGTTGCCGCGCCGGCATTGGTCGCAGTGATGGCAAAACCGTAAGGCTCAACTATGTGCCGGTAAGTGATCGACTGGCGCGAAGGCAGCGGCTGCGCCGTTACCAGATTGACGTTAGCTGCTGTGCCCAGCTTGACAATGCCCTGCCCTGGCCGGATCGCGCCGATGCCTACCGCTTCGACTACCGAGTCGCCACTGCCAACGATCACCGGCGTTCCGGCGCACAAACCGGTATCGCGCGCGGCTTCCGGCAGCAGCGGCCCGCTGAGGCTGAGTGCGGACACAACTTCCGGCAGCCAATCAGGATCGAAGGCAATCAACGCACACAATTCGTTCGACCATCTATCCGCCGCCACGTCATATAGCTGCGTACCGATGGCATCGTACACATCCGTCTGATACGCGCCCGTGAAGCGATAGCGCACATAATCCTTGGTTACCAGTACCCGGCGTAGCGTCCGCCATGCGTCCGGCTCGTTTTCCTTTAGCCACAGAAGCTGCGCCAGGGTCCAGGCCGGGTTGACCCGGCAGTAACTCAGCGCGAATATGCGATCACCATGTTTACGATCAAGGCGTTCGCTCTGGGGCGCACTGCGCAAATCCGACCAGTGAATCGTCGGGTAGACCAGGTGCCCCGCCTCGTCCATCAGGGCGACGTTGTGCGCCGGCCCATCGACGGCCAGGCCGATGATGTCTGCTGGCTGAACTGCCCCGGCTTCAAGACAGGCGCGGATCGCCCGGCAGACCGCCTGATACCAGTCTTCGGGGTTTTGTTCCGCCCAGCCAAAACGCGGGTAAAAAGTCGGGTAGGACTGCACACTGCTGGCGATTGCTTGCCCCTGCGCATCGATCACCATGACCTTGCAGTCGCTGCTGCCGATGTCCACACCCATCAGATACCCGGCCATGAACGCTGATTCTCCCTACTGCACGGCGCGTTGATTGCTACCCGGCTGCACCATGTCGGATAATTTGAGCGATGCGCCGTACTCGCCGGTGTTCTTGACGATCAACCGGAACATATCTCCGCGATACACCGCCCGCGTCAGCCGGGTCGGATGCCCGTTTTCTCCATAAGCCACCCCCTCGACCCGCAGCACCGGCTCCCCCACCTCGATTTCGAGTAGATGCGCTTCTTCCACAGTCGCCCGATCCGCCTGCACCGAATCCTGTGTGTAGGCAATCGGAATACCGGAGATGCGCGGGATCAGATCAAGCAGTGATTCCTGGCTGAGATCAGCCTGCAATATCGGCGCAAACAGTCGATATTCCAGAAACGATGTGTGAATCGTCGCGGGTCGCCCCTCCACCAACCGCAGCCGCCGGATCACGATCACCTGGCTTTCCGAGGCCAGTTGCAGCCGTTCCAGCACGTCGGGCGAACCAGGTATCACCTCGCGGCGCAGCACCTGCGTCGTGACCTCATGACCCTGTGCCCGCAGCGTCTGGCTGAAACTCAGCATTGTAGAGAGTCCATAGGACACAATGTTTTCGGCTACATAAGTGCCCTTGCCCTTGCTGCGATACAGGATGCCCTTTACTACCAGCGAATCGAGTGCCTTGCGGGCCGTCATCCGACTGACCTGATGCAGCGAGGCGATTTCCAGTTCGGAAGGAACCTGTGTGCCGGGCAGGTATTCTCCGGTGCGAATACGCTCCAGCAGCATGTTCTGGATTTGCATATAGAGTGGAATGGAAGAATTTTTGTCGATCATTTTTATTTCGTACGCTCCACCGTTTACAGAACGGTGGCATTATAATCTATTGCACGAATCAGGGTAAAATTCTTCCTGTATATACAAGTATGGACATAAATGTACCGCGCCATTTTCAGGCTGTCAAGCAAAAGTAGAAATGGACTTATGGGTGGCATCAACATCCAGGGCAATCGCGTGATCGACCTATCGCAGGCTATCGAGCCGAATATCCCGATTCCGGTTGGTTTTCCGGGGCCGAAAATCGAAGTCTATCTATCGCAGGCGCGGGGCGATGTCGCCAATGTTGAAATTGTCACACTCAGCGTGCATAGCGCCACCCACTGCGACGCGCCCTATCATTTCTTCTCGCAGCTTCATACCATCGACCAACTGCCGGCCGATTGCCTCATTGGTCCGGCGGTAGTGGTCAACCTGACCGGCAAGACCGGCAGCATGTCAATTGATGCCACTGATCTGCAGACCTGGGAAAATGCCAGCGGTGAGGTAATTCAGCCGGGGGACATCGTGCTGCTGCATACGGGGCATTCGCGTCACTGGCAGAACGGGGCGGATTACTGGCAGAATGGCTGGCCGTATCTCACACGCGAGGCGGTAGATTACCTGGCTGCGAAGCCTGTTCGCGCTGTAGGGGTGGAGAGTTTCGATCCTGATTGGGTCAATCCTCATGATCTGGCGTCTGCAGAGTTCCCCGCACATCGCACGCTGCTGCCCAAAGGCATCTACATCATCGAAAATCTGACCAATCTCGACCAGATACCCGGTCCGCGCTGCCAGATCATCGCTCTGCCGCTGAAGTTGAAAGGCTGTTCCGGTTCCCCTGTTCGGGTGATCGCGGTGGTCTAGTGAAGAATGACGGTATCCAGGTCGTCGCGCAGCAGCAGCGCCGCGCCAATTGTCGGGGCATCTTCGCCGAGTGCGGGATAACGAATATCGACGCGAACACCCGGTCCCAACCGCCGGACAGCCGCCGGCAGGTGATCGCGCAGATAGGTGCTGTTATAGCCAATGCCACCGCTGAGGCACAGCGCGTCGATGCGGGTGATACGGGTCAGGTTGACGATGGCTTGCGCCACCACATCGGTGATCGTCTGCCACGCCACTGGGTCATTGAGTGCTGAGGCAGGCACGCCATAGCGCCGTAATATCTGCTGGCCGCCGGTAATCGTCTGCACGCAGCCGACCTGCCCGCAGGTACATCGCTCGCCGTGCGGGTCGATGCTGTGATGGCCGACCTGGGCCAGAAAGGCAAGCGCCGTCGAACCGGATTGCAGCCGGATACCCGCGCCGGTTCCGGTGGAAATGGTCAGCGACGCGCCCCGCTCAATCCCGCGCAGGCTGCCGAGCCGGGTTTCAGCAATCACGGCGCAGATGTTGTCGTTGGCCGCCCGCACCGGGCAGTCCCACACAGCGGCCAAATCTGTTACAATGGGCCGGCCAACATATTCCGGCATGGTATAGGATGCATCGACCGATACGCCGTCGCGGGTCAACTGCGCGCCGAGCGCCAGCCCTGCCCCGTCGATCTGATTTAATCCAGCAGTCTGCACCGTCTGGCTGATCTGCTCGAGCTGCTGTTCATAGCTCTGGCAGGTCGGGAAGTGCCCCAGCACGACAAATTCAGTCTGAT
>Ga0079224_100009153_pt1 | contig 13476 bp, 12 predicted proteins | sample Stecom2015_FD_80414 | JGI IMG/M metagenome (GOLD analysis project Ga0079224, IMG submission 80414) | Agricultural soil microbial communities from Utah to study Nitrogen management - Steer compost 2015 | ecosystem: Environmental > Terrestrial > Soil > Agricultural land | place: USA: Utah... | reverse complement strand
TTTAAGTACCTGTAATGACTAATAGCCATGAATATCGGCATGACCATACCCACACAAGCAAAAATGATGTGGAAACCCAACGAGAGCGCCATCTGGGATCGAGCCGCAATAAAATCATCCATACCGATCTAATTTAGCTATTTAAATTTTTAATTGTCCACATAATCATCAAATGTTTATAGGTTGTTTTTGTAAGTTATTGTTTTTTAGTGGTATATGTTGTGTGTAGATGTTTTGTATATAGGGTTTTTGTTAGCATTGATGTTTATAGCTGTACATTTACGGCTTCATAAGATATGTAACATGAAAAAAGGAATTATTATTGCCATCTGTTGTGTTATCAGTAGCGTTCACCTTTTTCAATCCTGTAAGAAAGATAAGGATGAAGAAGAGGAAGAACATAGTATTTTCCAATTATTCGATGTCTATTTCTTGGGCTTCGAATTCGATAATGAAAAACCCCTGTCTTATTATTATAAAAATGAGACCGCGTATCCTTTGCATAGCCAGTCAGATGCACGAATCAATCCGTCGGATATCGTTGTGGCATCTGGTGATGTGTACGTAACAGGCAGTGAGAATGAAGACGATTCCTTTTTATATAAACCTATCCGGGCGTTGCTTTGGAAAAATGGTGAATTGCAGGAGTTGATCACTCCCGAAACTACGATAGAAGAAGCGAAAGCTGTATTCGTGCATAGAAATGATGTGTATGTTGCGGGATCTTATATACCCGCCTCGGGTAATAAAAAAAGGGTTGGAGTTGTATGGAAGAATGGCGAACCAATAATGGTTTCCGATGGTAAGGAGACAACGTTTTTTGAGGATGTTTTTGTTTCTGGAGAAGACGTTTTCGTTGTCGGATACGAGAATATAGGAGGTGGTATCGTGTCTAAGTACTGGAAAAATAGTGAATCAGTGACGCTATCAAACAGCGAAACTACGACTTATGCAAACAGCATATATGTAAATGGGGCAGATGTGTATATAGCGGGGTATGCTGATGCGATATCGGATAGAAGCCTCAAGCTTTGGAAAAACGGGCAGGCAAGCAGCCTGATCAGCGGTAAATCTGTGATAAGAGGAGGCACAGTGGTGGTCGAAAACGGCCATACCTATGTATGTGGCTATGAGCAAGTCGGAAGTAAGTATGAACCTAGACTTTTCAAAGACGGAGTCATAGAGCCGTTAGAAGATAAAAACAGCGGCCATACTTATGCCGTGGATCTAAAAGTCTACCAGGGTAACACGCTTGTGCTAGGTAGAACGGACTCCGAGTCGGCGGCGGAACCAATACTTTGGTTCAATGGTATTCCTGCCAATATTGGAAATATTGGAGCAGGAATGGGTTTTATCGCATTCGATGTCGTACCTCGGTAGAATGACCTGGAAACAGCTGTTCTTCCTGTTTTACCTAAAAATAGAATAGGGAATCTGCCCCGTCCATGAAGCAGGCTGCTCGATGCCAAACAGATATAAAATGCTGGAAGCTGTATTGACGGTATTATTTGGCGCTTCTAAGATATAGCTGCTCTTAACCCCTGGTCCTGTAATGCCCCACGGAACGATCATTTCATCTACCGTAACGCCGCCATGCCCATATTCAATGCCACCATGATCCGAAAGGAACATGAAATGTGTATCGTCGAATAATCCCTCCTGTTTTATTTTATCCAGGAATAGTCCGATCTGCACATCTGCTTCTTCTATAGATTGTATATATTCTTTTGACATCCATTTGTGATCGTGTCCAGCATGATCTGTATGCACGGAATAGAGAAAGACCAAGGTGGGATTATTGCTGTTTTCAACAATAAATTTAAAAGCTCGGTCATAGTTTTCTATATAAGCATCATCCTCTAGGTAGCTGACATCATCGAAATAATCCTTATTGTGGGGATAGAATAAATTTATCCAGTTATAGTAAAAGGCTGTTTTGATGTTTGGTATTTGCTGTTTCAAAGTTGTGAATACCGAGGGGTAGTATCCTTTGCTATCTTTTTCGACTGGCGGAAGTACAAATTTGTTGATTTCCCACGAATTGTCGACGACCCCATGTTGTTCCGGACCACTTCCTGTAAGATGACTGGTCCAGTTAGGAAGAGTAACTGACGGCATAACCACACGTGTCTGATAGGACACGGTACCCGCTTTTAACAATGCATCCAGATTCGGTGTATTTGCTTTCTGGAAACCAGCGACGGAAATTCCGTCTAACGCAATCAAGATCACCCGTTTTGCTTTCTTTGGCGGCATACTATATGCTGATGAAAGAAAAAGGGAAAGGAAAATGGAAATTAAGACTGTTGTTTTCATCTACTTCTTTTTTTATTACAATCGATATTTTATAAAATTAGGAATTCGCTAATTGTTTAAATTGTGTATGATGTCGATCATCTGCTTCGGAGCTGTAATGAATTCATCGTGAGGATGTCCGTCCAATTCCGTCTCCGTATGTGTGCCGTACAATGAGCCCACAGAATACAATACGTCTGCGGTGCTGGCAGACTGTAAGTCTGAGGGGGTATCTCCAAGGTTAACCACCGATTTGCTGTCCGGAATATTCAACTTTTTAATGGCTAGCTGAATCATCTCCGGTGCAGGGCGTCCATTTTTTACGTCTGAACTAGATATGGAACAATTGATAATATTGCCTCCTGTATTGGTTAGGTTAAGGTAATTGCTGTCCAGCCCTTTGTTCCAACCTAATTTTGATAAAATAATATCGGTTACTTTCCGGTAGAAGCCCGTTGTCAAGGCAATTTTAATATCCTGACTTCGGCAATATTCAAAGACATCAAGTACACCATCGTAGGGCTTCGCCCCGTTGGTTTCGTAATGAGCTTCCAGGGTGTGACAAAAATAATCATAAGACTCTTGTACTTTTGCCCGATAGGAGGGGTGATTTTCACCTATCTCTTCCTGCCAGATGGTTTCAAAAACCAATATTTTAGACCAGCCCATCATGCTGTTTATCTTATCCGAAGAAATATCCAGATTGGTGGCCTTTATGGCATCAAAGAAGCATTTTTCGACTTCACGTTCGTCCTGTACGGTTGTTCCTGCCATATCAAAGATGGCTAATTTTACTTTACTCATTATTATTTATGGATTCTTTAGTATTAACAAATGATATGATTATAGCACAGAGTGTACAAATTAGTGCTACAAGCAAAAATATATTAGCTGTATTGCCTGTATAGTCGATCAGCTTTCCAAATAAAGGCTCGCCTATAGCCGCAAAGACATAGGCAAACATGTTCATCACACCTATCCCTGTCCCTACAAGCTTGGTACCCAAAAGATCGGGGCTTAGTGTCCAGAAGTTGGCCTGAGGGCCATAGACAAAAAAACCTGAGGCAAACATCAATAGCCCCATAAGCACATGGCTTTCAACGGGGAGGTAATATATCAGTACAGCTATGACACAGCTTATCAGCATCCCGGTGCAGATGGATCGGCTTCTGTTCTTTTTAAAAACGAGATCGGAAATATAACCAAATGAAACGGCTCCCAATGCCATGCCGACAGGTATCAGTAGGGTGAGCCAGAGATTGCCGGTCGACTGCTTGTAGTTGCTTCCCAAAAAGTGGATGGGTACCCAAAAGATAAGCCCATAGCGGGCCATGCTTTGAAAACCGATGGCTACAGAAGCAATCATAAAGTTTTTGTTCCGGAATACTTTTTTATAGGCATCTTTCCAGTTTTCTTTGGATCTATTGGAACGAGAGGTGTCTTCTTCATTATTTTTTTTGTACCCTTTGGATTTAGGATGACTATAAGCTACAAACAAAAATACAAGCAAAGCACCCAATAGAAATAGGATGGGATATCGGAATAGTGTACGCCAGCTCTGTTGCTGTTGGACTAGCCCAAAGGCCATAAAGAATGTTAAGACCGAAGAACTTCCAGCAGCCATGGTGTAGAATCCAAAGGCTTTCCCCCGCTCGGCACGGCTCCACCAGTTGGATATGAGTTTACCGCCCGATCCCCAGGCCATGGATTGAAAATAGCCGTTTAGTGTCCACAAGATCAATATGGCGCTATAAGAACTCACAAAACTGATGCCTAAGTTACAGATAATGGATAGTCCTCCGCCGGTAAGAATCATCATCTTTGGACTTAGGCGGTCGGCAAGATTGCCATTGATCAGTTGGCCGATAGCATAGCCTATCAGCATAGCAAAACTGATCCAGCCTACCTGCTCGAAGCTGATGTTCAGTTCTTCCGAAATCCCCTTTGCTGCCCACCCAAAGTTGTGACGGCCTGTGTAGAAAAACAGATAGCAGAACATGGTGACAAACAACATCTGCCATTGATCTTTTCTAAATTGCTTATCCATTGGTCTGATCGTTGCTTGGCGGGCTATCGGCGAATAAGCCAACCCGTATGGGTTTATTCGTTAGTGCAAAATCTATCGCTAGGTTGATGTCGGCTAACGGAAATTCCAGTTCTATAAGGGATTCAAAAGGATATTTTTTCCAGTTCTTGATAATGAAGTCTATAGCTACTGAAAAATCAGTATAATTATAGTTGTGCAATCCTTTTATTGTAAGCATCTTACGTATGACCTGTTCAGCGTTAATGCCCGTCTTGCGTTGCTTGAATACGGCGCCTACGAGTACAGCTTGGCCATGCAACTGTAGGGTATCGATACCAAGTTCCATAGCATCTGGTGAACCACTCATGTCGATAAAACGATCGACGGACAGGTTCTGCAATTGTTCGGCGTTACCCTGCTGTCCTATATTGAAGGTGTGCGATGCCCCAAAACTCTGGGCCAGTTGTAGTCTGCTTTCGTTGATGTCGGAAGCAATGATACGCTCCGCACCCATCTCCTTGCACATTGCAATGGTTACCAGACCCAATAGTCCGATTCCGGCAATATGCACATTCTTCCCGGCAATAGGGCCAGCAAGACGGATAGCTCCGGCCGAGGTGGCTATGGCACAGTTGATGGTGGCTGCAACGCTGAGCGAAATACCTTTTGGCAGGATGCGTATGCAGGTGTGCGGCCTCAAGACGATATGAGAAGCCAATCCACCATGGAAGTTATCCGAATCCGTTATTTGACGATGCCCATATTTATAAAGTCTACTGTTTTTTTGAGGAGTCTCCGGTTGGTAGGTCGCTGCGCTGGGATCACTGGAAAATACCGTCCACGTGACCAAATCTCCTTTACGAAGTTTGCTCCCAGCTGCATCCAAGCCTGAATGTCCGGGTGATATTTCCTCAATAATGCCTACGATTTCATGTCCCAATATCGTAGGACAGGGTTCTTGTCGAAGGCCACAATAGGTATGCAGATCACTTCCGCAAAGTGTCGTATAACGAATATTTACTAAAATTTCGCCTTCCTGTAAATTAGGAAGAGGTGCTTCTATCTTAGTTAGGGGTGTATTCGCGCTATGGAATACATAGTATATGCCACGTCTTCTCATATTATTAGATAAATATACAAATGTTTTGCAATACTAAACAAAGTTTATTTATGCTATATTTTTTATGCGTTAAATTATTATTAATGTTTGTGAAGTCACGTCTGCTAATTGTAACTTTGAGCGATAGCATGGAAGATAATACATTATTCAAGATCAGCTATAAGCTGAAGGAAATACGCAAAGAAAAGGGGATCACGATTCAGGAGCTGGCGGACAGAGCAGGGGTAAGTAAGGGGTTAATCTCCCAAATAGAGAATAATCGGACAATCCCCTCTCTTTTGGTGCTGATAAATATCGTAAAATCCCTTGAGGTCGACCTAAATGATTTTTTTAAGGATTTCAACTCAGATGAAGATCCCGGGCCTGTTATTGTCCGGAAAAAAGACGCTTATGTATCCTTTGAAAAAGAGCAGGCTTTGGGCTTTCATTATAAACGTATTTATACCTCCTCTATAGATAGCTCGACCTTGGACATTGTATTACTGGAGCTGCTTCCCGATGCGGAAAGACCTATGGTGGAAACCGAGGCATTTGAATACAAATATATCATCAGCGGGCAGGTAGAATATATATTTAATGATCAGGTTGTCGTATTAGAGGAAGGTGACTCTATATTCTTTAACGGACGCCTTTCCCATACCCCCCGTAATATAGGAAACAAAAACGCGCTGATGCTCATTATCTATTTTTTTGATCAGAAGCACAAGTAAAGAACTATAATAACGATTTATACTAAGTCTCCTCCATGCGGTCGGGGACTATTTTTTTTTATAAATACTAAAATGTATTACCAAAATTGTTTACTAATACTTAACTTTAGGTTGATTTTGGATTAATATCATAGGTATACTTTTGGTTGAGGAACAAGTATCTACACCATGAAGTATACGACTATGCATTTTATAACGGCGCTAAAAAAGAAATTTGCACGCTTGGACGAACGGTGTGCTGCGGTTGTCTTGGCCCTGGCTGCATTCTTTTGTTACATCAGTATGTATTCGTTTCGAAAATCTTTTACTGCTGCGGGGTTTGCAGATGAGGAAATTTTAGCAATAAGTTACAAAGTATGGCTGGTTGTCGTTCAGATGCTCGGATATATGGTTAGTAAATTTTATGGTATTCGTTTTATTGCCGAAAGTAAGAACAAGAATAGGGAACGTTATCTCGTTGTCCTTATTCTGATTTCTTGGACTAGCTTGTTAGCCTTTGCTCTAACTCCCAGACCTTGGAACGTCATCTTTATGTTCTTTAATGGATTCCCGTTAGGAATGATATGGGGATTGGTCTTTTCCTATCTGGAGGGGAGACGTTTTACAGAAATCATGGGGGCAGTGATGGCGGTGAGCCTCATCTTTGCTTCAGGATTGGTCAAGACCATAGGGCGGTGGTTAATAAGCACATTTTCGATCAGTGAATACTGGATGCCGTTTTGTACGGGACTGCTGTTTTTTATTCCATTTCTATTATGTGTCTGGATCTTGGGATTGGTGCCAGGTCCTACAGCGTCAGACAAAAAACTGCGAACCGAACGTGTGGCTATGGATAGCAAAATGCGCAGAGCGTTTTTGAAACGATTTATGCCGGGCATAATATTGACGATCATCGTGTATATGTTGCTGACCGTTCTCCGGGATGTTCGGGATAATTTCGAGATCGAAATATGGCATATGTTACATCTCAAAGACAATGGCGTATATGCCAAGGTTGATGGCGCAATTTCTTTAATTGTTCTTTTGATGATCGCGATGCTTATTTTAGTCAAGGATAATTTAAAAGCATTTAAATTGATACATATACAGATTATTTGTGGATTTGTGGTCTCTGGTGTATCAACCTACTTGTACAGCGTGCAGTTACTGGACGGATTAGTATGGATGCTTTTGGTTGGACTGGGGCTTTATATGTCCTATATCCCTTATAATGCTATATTTTTCGAGCGTATGATAGCTACCTTTAAGATAAAGAGCAACGCCGGTTTTGTGATGTATTTAGCCGATTCTATAGGTTATCTCGGGAGTTTTGTCATTATGATCAATAAGGAACTTATGCCTAATACATTGAGTTGGGGAGGTTATTTTATCCAATTGGTTTTTTTAGCCTCATGCATTGGGGGCACCTTGTCCACCTTATCCTTGATTTATTTTATACGAAAGCAAAAAACATCCAAGAAATCCATAGGGGTTAAAGTGCTGGGATTGATCTGGCAGAAGGCTGATTGTGATTTGAGATCTTAAAAGTAGAAGATATAATATAACAGTGATGAATAACAGAAAATATGATTTGGTTGTCGTAGGAGCAGGAGTGCTCGGTACATTTCATGCATATCATGCCTTATTGAAGGGTTTAAGCGTGCTTCACGTCGAAAAAGACAATTACCCGCAAGGATCCACTGTCCGCAACTTCGGACAGATAGTGCCTTCAGGAATGGCAGATGAGTGGTTTGAGTATGGCGTAAGAGGTTTAGGTATTTACCAGTCCATACAACAGGAAATGGACATATCTATACGCAATAATGGAAGTATATACATCGCTTCGGATACGGATGAGGTTCAGGTGATTCATGAATTGAGTGCACATTATCAGCGGCTTGGGTATGCACAGGAGTTGTGGTCCAAGCAACAGACTCTTGAAGCCTATCCTATGTTGAAAATAGATTATGTACAGGAAGCGATTGTATTCCGGCAGGAGCTTAGTGCGGAACCGGATTTAATGATTCGGAAATTACATGATTATCTTCAAACTAAATTTCCGAAATATAGGCTGCGCTACAATACCGCCATCGTAGGATGTGAGGAAAGCGAGAATACAGTCTATTTGCGGACCAGTCAGCAGGAACGTTTTGAAGCTGAAAAGGTAGTTATCTGCAACGGTTATGAATTCAAATTGTTGTTTCGGAAACTCTTTGACGACAGCGGATTGAAAGTGAGTAAACTGCAGATGATGCGGACGAAACCTTTACCTCAGCTCCGTATGCCGGGGAATATCCTTACGGGGCTTACGGTGCGTCGATATGAGAGTTTTGAGGCTTACTGCCCTTCCTTTCACAATATTCCGGTGCCTGCACATTACGAAGAATTACAAAAATGGGGAATACATATCCTTTTCAAGCAAGCCGTAGACGGTAGTATCATTATTGGCGATTCGCACGAATATGCCTTAGGTAGCCAAATTGATGATCTTGGCTTCTCCATCAACTCTTATATTAACCAATTGATGTTGGACGAAGCTAATCGCATTATGCCTATAGATGCAAGTATGATTGAATCTACTTGGGCCGGCTATTATGCGCAACATGATAAACATATTCTGGAGGTAGATGTGTCGGATAGGATACATGTCCGCACCGGTATAGGAGGGAAAGGTATGACAGCCAGTGCAGGGTATGCGGAGAAGAGCTTGAACGGAATCCTTTAGCAAAGTACTCCCTAATTATGACTTCGTTAACAAATTGTGTGAATTCATCATTTTTGATATGCTCTTTGTTCCGTTAGTTCAAATTTTCATGTGTCGGCTTTTTGATGCTTATCATTGTTTTTGAAGCAAACACGAGCATCTGGATGATCACAGCTATGACAATGAGAATCACCAGCTCCAGGTAGGATAGCATGTTGGAGAAATTAGTCATATTTAGCACTTCGTCTAGTTGATTTTTTCCTTCCTCTACTTGTATCGAGGACAGAGTTTGCAACGTTTCTCCGGCTTCGTGTGCGGCCAATAGTGCTGCGGTATGGTCGCCGATTTTGTTGTTGTGAGATATGGTTTGACACAGCTGTTTGAAAAGCTCAAAATTAGTTTTTTCTATTTCCGTGAGTGTGGTCTCCTCATATAATGCATTTAATGTGGCGACGTTGGCTAGATGTTCGTTTATCCGTGTAGTAATCTCATCCTCTTTCTTTTCCAGGACGGTGATGATGCCCTCCATTTGCTTTGACAACCGGAGGATGTATTGTGCTACTACCAATCGATCTTCGTAGATAGATGTGACCGCGATGCTTATCCGCGTAGCGATTCGCTGTTCACGCATATTGGTCAGCATCACCAGACCAATAACGCTGAACAACAGTATCGCTGCCGTCATTTTCTGTTTAATCGCAAATGTCCACATAATCCTCAATTTAACAATGCCATGCGTTAGGTTTATAAAGTAAGCAATTTAAGGAATTATTTTAATAAAATGAATTACGAGCTATGAGTGGTTTTCAATTTTATTGTATCTTTAGCAGTCTTAACATTTAACATGATGTTAAGCGTCATGACTGTTGTATGATTATAAACAAAGTAAATCCAATATGAAAAGAAGAACATTTTTACATGCGCTCAATGTAGGTATCGCTTCAGCTGCCCTGTTTAATGGTAAAAGTCACGCGGCGCATTTAACGTCACTCTTAGATAGAACCGCAGATGACGAGGAGTTGGCTTATCATCGGATACAGGACATCAAATTTTCAAACGTACAATTGAACTATCCACGTCTGGTCGGGAAAAACGCTCGCCTCGATCTGCATGGTTACGGACCAAACATAGAAATAGTTTGCTTGGTGACTGATAAGGGGGCCATGGGCTGGGCTTCCTTACGTGGATCAAAGCGTGACGCTGAACAGATTATGGGTGAACTTGTTGGCAAAAAAGTATCGGAGTTGTTTGCAGTGAAGACAGGTACGTTGCAGGACCGACATATTCCGTTCGATATGGCACTTCATGACCTTGCAGGCGTAATTTTACAAAAACCGGTATATGCTTTATTGGGGAAAGATAAACCGTTTATCACAGACTACTATAGTGGTATGATCTATTTCGATGATCTCGAACCAGCCGACAAACCCGCAGGAATCGACCGCATATTGGAAGAGTGCCATTATGACTATAATGTCGGGTATAGGCAGTTCAAGCTGAAAATAGGTCGTGGGCATAAATGGATGCCGTATGAAGAGGGGTTACAGCGTGATATTGACGTCACCAAGGCGGTGGAGCAAGCTTTTCCGGATTGTGAAATTCTGGTAGACGGTAATAATGGATTTACGTCCGACCAGTTTATTGACTATCTGAAAGGTATTGCCGGTGTTAAACTATTTTGGATAGAAGAGCCTTTTCATGAAACCGTTGCAGACTATCAAAAGTTGCGCAATTTTATAAAGGGCGAAGGCATCAAAACCTTATTGGCCGATGGTGAGGCAGATCCCGATCAGCAATTTTTAAAAGAACTGATTCAGATGGAGCTATTGGATGTGCATCTAACGGATATAGAAGGGCTTGGGTTTACGAATTGGCGAAGATTGATGCCAGAACTCCAAGAGCTGGGCGCACAGGCTTCACCACATGCCTGGGGTTCACTCCTCAAGACCAATTATACGGCGCATCTGGCTGGAGGGTTAGGCAATACTGTCACCATCGAAGGCGTCACCAGCTCTTCGGATGAGGTGGATCTTTCTGGTTACGTTATCAAAGACGGTAAATTAATTCCCCCATCTGCACCAGGTTTTGGTATGCCGTTGTTGAAGAAAATATAAAATTTTGCGTTCTTGGTATGGTAGGTTACCGTACCAAGAAACTTTTATTGTAAACTTCGTTTATATTAGGATTGTTTACCTGTTGTTTTCGTGTAAGTCTCTTATCGATTGTACGGATACTCCTGTATCCAGTTAAACTCCCGTTTCATTAATTCAAACTCCTTTGGATTCTGTTTGATTAATTTGACTTCCTCTGTTCGGTCACTGAATGTTTTCTTTAAAAGGATATCCCCATTTTCCAGTACAGAATAATCAAACGTATAGTTGTTTAATGATATCTTGTTCTCATTAGGATCGATTACAGGAATTACCCTCTTCTTTTTGTAATACATATCTCTAACGGTGGCATGGCCTTCATATTCGAAAACGATGGATGTCCAGTCTTTCGGTATAGTTGTGCGTATATCATTGCTGCTCTCGATTAGGTAAATTCCATATAATGGTGATTTTTTGGAATAATGATCGATGAGTTTCTGTCTATTGAGAAGACCGGAGATTTGTTGTACAACGAAAATACTGATCACAGCTATCTTGACAACAAAAAGCATTTTGTTTTGCCAAGGCTTGGTAAACTTTGGTTTTTTGATCGTTTGTATCTGAACAGATTTTCCGAGTATGAGGAAATTAAATAATGGTTTGATATGTGACAACAGTAGAAATAAAGATAATATAAATAACGCAGTAGAAATCATTTTGACGGGCACATCAAAAAAATAATTGGCTGTCATGATATTGATACTGACCGCCATTGTTATTAAAGCGCCCAATACGACCGTTTTCCGGAATAGAAGAAGTCCCGCTAGTATCTCCACGACCCCAACAAAAATGTTGTATCCTTTCGAGTATCCAAAGTAAGTCCAGGCTAATCCCATGGGAGAAAACTCGCCTAAGGGCTGCATCAATCGATCTAAACCGGGAGGAGGCATCTGGGCATGACCTAGTTTAATGACACCATAATTTATTAACACGAATGCGATGTAGTACCGGATAAATGTTGTTAACCAGTAATAGTATGTACGGTAACTTCTTCGGTTTCTGTCTGCAATAGACCAAATTATAGTCCCGATGACAGCCCAGAGGAAAAGAATAAGTAACGTTATCCAATCATAGGAGGTGTCAGCACTACCGTTCGTAAAGATCGAATAGTCATAGCTATAAGATAGTACATTCTCTGCGAACCAGGGTGTAAACCCGTGCATTAATTGTAAGAACGGTTTATTTATATAGTTAAATAATGGAAAAGCTTCATTATACATTATCACAATAAAAGATAAGATAAAAATGAATGAAAAACGGAAACCTATTTTGGTTGATAAATTCCAGTAACAATTTGTCATAGATAAAGATATTTAATATATCTTCAAAAAATAAGACTTAGTGAAGTTAAATGTGGCCTCTGTTGAGGCTCTTTTCAGTTTTAGAGAGACCGTCTCTTATGGTTTTCCCATTCTTCTTTCTTGATTTCATACACAAAATTTAACCGTGATGCTTCACCGAAATAAGCTACTTTTTGCTCTGCAATTTTCTCTGCACCTATGCGGCCAATGGCAATTTGTGAACGAATATTTTCCGCCCCTATATGGAAATTCACTTTGGAGACAAACTGAAAAATGTAATCCAACATTTTGATTTTTACCGATTGGTTGACGCCTTTGCCCCAATAGTTTGTGGCATAGAAAGTATACCCAATAAATAGGCTGTTTTCCTGTTTGTTATAATCATAAAACCGTGTGCTTCCGATGATGCTTCCCGTTGCTTTATCTACAATTTTGAAAGCTCCTTTACTTTGGATTGCACCGTCAAAGAATATTTTAAATACATCCTTTTTCCAGCGGTCTTTATTGGGATGTTGTTCCCATATTTTGGGATCTGAAGCTGTGATGTACAAAGCTTCAAAATCTTTTTCGTGTAAAGGATAGAGGATGACTTTTTCGTCTTCTAATATGGGCTGAATATTCAATTCCATAAGTTCTTATAATATTAAACAGATTTCATTACTTTTGTAAAAGTAAAAAATAATCACCTATGGGCATTTGTTGTTGCTGCACATTTTTTGCAAGACCTTGGACTACCGTCTAAGTGATAGACAGTTTTTAGGTTATCTTTCAAAATTCTACATTTTTCGTTTGGCTATTCTTTTAATGGTTAGGAATTATTATTCCTAACAACACAGTAATGGTCGTTTCTGTTGGATAATACTGTCTGTCACTTTCTGTGATTTCAATTCAGTAATTATCCAAAAGAATTTATAGTGAAAAAAAGACATAGGATTCCTGTAAGATATACAGGGCAACACTTTACCATTGATACTGTTCTAATTAATGATGCCATTCGGTTGGTGGATATACAAAAAAATGATCAGTTCTTTAAGTTGAATATTTAGCACTCTACGCGTTGCATCTGGTATTTTCCGTTGAAGTTCGCTCGGACGTAAATACCCTTCATTTATAAACCATAACAAACGAATTTTCCATTTACCATACAGTACTTCACCAATCAAGTCAAGCCCACAATTTAGGTTAGGTATA
>Ga0079224_100009152_pt1 | contig 13478 bp, 16 predicted proteins | sample Stecom2015_FD_80414 | JGI IMG/M metagenome (GOLD analysis project Ga0079224, IMG submission 80414) | Agricultural soil microbial communities from Utah to study Nitrogen management - Steer compost 2015 | ecosystem: Environmental > Terrestrial > Soil > Agricultural land | place: USA: Utah... | reverse complement strand
TATAGAGGATTGATTTAATAAAACCAATAATAAAAATTGGTTGTATTCTATCCTGTGGTGTCATGGTCGAAAGCCCATCATTTAGAGGGGCGGATCTGTAACAATAACAGGTGAGTCACCCTTTGATCCTGCCATCAACTTGGGAAAAGTTAAGATTCGTTTAGTTTGGGTAGTGAACCGCCCGTTTATCCCCGGTCCACAGACCAGCTCTAAGGTTTGCTACCTGAACTATAAATAATCCTTATATCATTGATGAGGATAAAGAAATGTCGGAAGTTTTACTGTCCAGCAATCTTCCATTTTCACATTTTAATACGCGATAGGGGTATTTTTTCAGCAGTTCATAGTTGTGGGTGGCCATCAGGATGGCTGTCCCTTGCTTGCTGATCTCTTGAAATAGGTGAAAAATTCCATCAGCAACGTCAGGATCCAAATTACCTGTAGGTTCGTCTGCCAGTAGGATGGATGGCTCATTCAACAACGCACGGGCGATAACCACCCGCTGCTGTTCGCCTCCCGATAGTTGATGGGGCATTTTGGTGGCTGCATTGCCTAACCCCACTCTTAATAGTACTTCCACCATGCGGCTTTTCATTTTGGACTTGTCTTTCCATCCCGTGGCTCTCATGACGAAGTACAGGTTGTCGGCCACCGTCCGGTCGGTGAATAGCTGAAAGTCCTGGAAGACGATCCCGAGCTTCCTGCGCAGGAAAGGTACATCCTTTGTTTTGATATCTGCCAGGTTATAGCCCGCGATTTCTCCTTCACCCATTCGTAGGGGGAGATCCGCATACAGGGTCTTAAGGAGAGAGCTTTTGCCGCTGCCGGTTCTGCCAATTAAAAAAACGAACTCACCTTTTTCTATTTCAAAAGTTACATCCTGGACAATGGCAGTAAGGCCCTGAAAGATGCATGCTTTATGTAATTTAACTACCGGAGCATCAGAGAATACCATAATTTACAGCTCTAATTTTTGCAGTTTGCCGAAAGGAAGGTCATTGATCAAGGCTTCCAGGGCCTCTTCTTTTCCTTCTAAGCCAAACTTTTCAATATTTTTTAAGGGCCGGTCAGCCCTAAAGTAAGCCACCAACACAAAGTTCTCATCCCGAATCTGAATGTAATTAGGGATTTTTGCTTTTCCTTTTACTTTAATAATATACATGGTACCTAGAGGCATTGATTCCGAAATTTAATGCTTATGACCTATAGATAAAAATTTTTCGTTTAATAGCCAAGGGAAACAGGAAGGGCGCCTATTTACAGCGCCCTTTAATTGTTGGTATTTCGTTTTATAGATTATTAGCCTTGGCGTGATCAGCAAGGAACTGCGCCAGGCCTTTGTCCGTCAACGGATGGTTTAACAGACCAGTGATCACTTTTAAAGGACAGGTCACTACGTCTGCTCCGATTTCTGCACATTTGATCAAGTGTTGGGTATGGCGCAGCGAAGCTGCCAGGACCTCTGTAGCCATCCCGTAATTCTGATAAATCCCCACAATCTGTTCAATTAGCTCCAACCCGTCGAATCCAATATCGTCCAATCGCCCAATAAAAGGGGAAACGTAGCTCGCGCCTGCTTTGGCTGCCAAAAGCGCCTGGCCCGCAGAAAAAATCAGGGTGCAGTTGGTTCGGATTCCTTCCGAATGAAAATATTTGATGGCCTTGACACCTTCTTTAATCATCGGGATTTTTACCACGATCTTGTCATCAATTTTGGCAAGTTCTTTTCCTTCACGGATCATCCCGTCAAAATCAGTAGCTATGACTTCCGCGCTCACTTTATCTTCTACGATGTCACATATTGCCTTATAATGTGCTTTGACATTATCTTCCCCGACAATGCCTTCTTTGGCCATCAATGAAGGGTTGGTGGTCACACCATCCAATACACCTAAGTCGTAAGCTTCTTGGATCTCATCGAGATTGGCCGTGTCAATAAAGAATTTCATGATTGTGTTTAGTTTTTTGGTTAGTAAAGGTAGGTTTAAATGAAGGAAAGAAACAATGGCTTGCCTCAAATTCTAGAAAAAAAGTAAGCGGCATCGCACCGCTACAACCGCTTACCCTTGCTCCCTTCCGGGCCTGGGGGGTTCAGCAGGAGCTGGTCGTGCCGCTTGTGACAAAGGTAAGGAATTTTAATCCATAAAGTAAAAGGCTTTTCACAAAATATTTTCGACCGTGGCCTCAGGCTATTTAAGTCATTCAAGAAAGCCTGTGAAAAGAGGCCATATAATCCAGTGTAGATTCCCACTTTCTTCAGGGAGTAAAGAACAAATATGGCCAATTTATTGTAGTACTAGATTTAGTAGCAACTAAGCAATTTAGATTATGAAAAAATTATTTGTAATGATGTCTCTGGTATTTCTGGTAGCTGCTTGTAGCGTGTCCAGAAATGCTTACGAATTGGGCATGGACGAAAAGAAGTTTTTGAGGCAGAACAGGTCTGCCGTAGTCAATAACATGGAAGGGCAAGCCAAAACTTACCGGGTTAACAGAGATGATGGATTTTACATCTTAGCAACCTTCGAGAATGGGCAGTTAACCAAGTTTGAAGAGCGCGAGTTAACGCCCGGATGGCAACAACAGCGGATGATGGAGCCCAACAACCGATAATGATTGAAAAACTGACAACAAATCAGCAGAACTTCGCTGTTTCATTTAAAATTTTCGAGATTTATTTTTGTTAAGTAAAATGCATGCATATCTTTGTCCTGAGACAAGATGAAAAACATTAATGAGCAAATATGGTGGTGGCATTCTAAACTTCTTACGAAAGGAGAACAGCTACTTTTTGCCTAAAAATTGATTATAGACTATAAGAAAAAGGCTTGCTGGAATCTCCGGTAAGCCTTTTTCTATTTAACGTTGTTTATGATGAAGAGTGAAGAAAACAATTACCTGTTAAAAACAAGATATAAAAAGATGCTTGCGGACACGATTACCCCCGTGAGCATCTATCTGCAGATTAGGGACCGATTTTCCAATCCGATCTTGTTGGAGAGTTCGGATTATCACAGCCAGGAAAACAGCTATTCCTACATTTGCTTCAATCCAATGGCCACCTTTACCTTCAATAATGGGATAGTGGATGAAGTGCTGCCGGCTGCGAAAAGTCAATCATACAGCATTGGAGAAGGAACCCGTTTGATTGATGCGCTTCGTCAATTCAGTCAAAAGTTTTCTGAGGAGAAGATGAACTTCAAGTTCAACTCCAATGGGCTTTTTGGCTATATGCAGTACGACACATTGACGGCATTCGAAGATATTACCCTTCAAGACACCCGCAAGACCGACATCCCGATGATGCATTATGCGGTGTACAAGAACGTGATTGTAGTAGATCACTTTAAAAACGAGCTTCACATATTTGAGCATTATGTCGATGAAAGCCAAGAAAGCACTGGCATTGAGCAGATAGAGACGCTGCTGAATAACAAAAATATCCCTTCCTACGATTTTCAGGTTCTTGGCGAAGAGACTTCTAACTATTCCGATGAGGAGTTTCTTGACATCTTAAGGCAGGGGAGGGAACACTGTTTTAAGGGAGATGTCTTTCAGATTGTGCTCTCCAGGGCTTTCACCACCGGATTCAAAGGGGACGAGTTCAACGTGTACCGTGCCCTTCGTTCTATTAATCCCTCTCCCTATTTGTTTTATTTCGACTACGGCTCTTATAAGGTATTCGGGAGTTCTCCGGAAGCGCAGATTGTTGTAAAGAACAACAAAGCCACGATCTATCCTATTGCAGGGACTTTTAAGCGGACAGGTAACGACCAAGCTGATGCTAATCTTGCCCTTAAGCTTTATGATGATCCTAAGGAGAACTCAGAACATGTCATGCTGGTAGATCTAGCAAGAAACGACTTGAGCCGCTCTTCAGAAAAGGTAGAGGTGGAGGTCTTTAAAGAAATTCAATATTACTCACATGTTATCCATTTGGTCTCTAAGGTAACGGGGATGCTTCCCCAAGGAGCCAATCCACTTCAACTCGTGGCTGACACCTTTCCGGCGGGAACGCTCTCCGGTGCACCTAAGTATATGGCCATGACGCTGATTGACGGTCTGGAGAATACTTCCCGCGGATTTTACGGGGGGGCAATTGGTTATTTGGGCTTCAACGGGGATTTCAACCATGCCATCCTCATTCGGTCATTTGTCTCAGACGGGAATATGCTGAGATATCAGGCGGGAGCGGGAGTTGTGGCCAAATCATCCATCGAAAGCGAACTGCAGGAAGTGAGTAACAAGCTGGAGGCTTTAAGGGTAGCACTTAAAAAAGCAGAAGAAGTATAATATTACACCGACGCCATTGTATGAAAATACTTGTACTTGATAATTATGATTCCTTTACCTACAACCTTGTATATATACTGAGGGAGTTGGGCTATGGTGACCAAATGGACATCTATAGAAATGATAAAATTGCTGTGGAAGACGTGGAGGAGTACGATAAGATCCTCTTATCACCGGGACCGGGTGTACCTGCCGACGCTGGGATAATGCCTGCACTAATTCGTAAGTATGCCATGACCAAAGATATCTTGGGTATTTGCCTAGGGCATCAAGCGATCGGGGAGGCTTTTGGGGGCAGCTTAAATAACTTGACAGAAGTTGTCCATGGTGTGGCCTCTGAGGTCAAGATCCGGGAAGATGTCCTCTTTGAGGGATTACCGGAAACTTTCAAGATCGGAAGGTATCACAGTTGGGTCATTGATGAGAGCACGCTTCCAGAGGAATTGCTCGTCACCGCCAAAACCCCCGATGGGCAGATCATGGCGGTGAGGCATAGGAATTATCAGGTAAGGGGACTTCAGTTTCACCCCGAAAGCATCCTGACGCAGCACGGCAAGCAAATAATGGAAAACTGGATCCAATCCTAAAGCAGCATAAGCGAAATTGCTCCAAGGATGTTTAAATGATCAAAATGTCAATAGCATGAAAGATATCTTAAATCAACTTATCGAACACCGGACCTTAAGTAAGGAACAAGCCAAGGAGGTTTTAAAGAAAATCACTACAGGTGAATATAACCAAAGTCAGATCGCCGCTTTCTTGACGGTGTATCTAATGAGGAGCATCACGGTGGCTGAACTGGGCGGTTTCCGCGAGGCCATGCTAGAACAATGTGTGCCTGTAGAGATTTCTGAATATGATCCAATCGATCTCTGTGGGACTGGCGGAGATGGAAAAGACACCTTTAATATTTCTACCTTATCCTCCTTTGTGGTGGCTGCTGCCGGACAAAATGTTGCCAAACACGGCAATGTCGGCGTTTCATCTATTTGTGGTTCTTCCAACCTGATGGCGCATTTTGGCTATCAATTTACCAATGACATCGATGAAATCCGGAGGAGTCTGGATGAAGCCGGTATTTGCTTCTTGCACGCGCCTTTATTCCATCCAGCCATGAAAAATGTCGGTCCTATACGCAAGGAATTGGGCGTGAAAACATTTTTCAATATGCTCGGGCCGATGGTAAACCCCAGCACGCCAAAAAAGCAGATGATCGGGGTCTTTAGTTTGGAGCTTACTAGGCTGTATGCGTATTTATATCAAAATGATGAAACGCGATTCAGCGTGATCCATTCTTTGGATGGCTACGACGAGATTTCCCTGACGGGCGATTTTAAAATGATTTCTAACGCCGGTGAAAAAGTGGTTTCTCCCAAAGATCTTGGCTTAAGTACCCTAAATGCTGAAACCATCAGTGGAGGGAAAACCATCGCAGACTCTGCAAAAATATTCGAAAATGTGTTAAGGGGGACCAGTACGGCGGAGCAAAGGGCTGTGGTCCTTGCCAACTCCGCTGCTGCATTAGTAACCGCAGATCAAAGCCTGTCTTTTCCAGATGCAGTACATAGAGCCGCGGAGGCTTTGGATAGCGGTAAGGCGCTGTCGGTTTTCAAAGCCTTGGTATCTCCCAAAAAATCAGTTTCATTAGCATAAATTAAAAATGAATATCCTCGATAAGATTATTGCACATAAGCAAAAAGAAGTTGCGGAAAGCAAGAGCTTGGTGCCAGTAAAGCGATTAGAACAGAGCATTTATTTTGAAAACCGGGTGGTGTCGATGAAACAGTATGTCACCAATCCAGAAAAGACCGGAATCATCGCGGAATTTAAGAGAAAATCTCCGTCCAAAGGAATAATCAACGGGACAGCCGAGGTGGAGCAAACCAGCATTGGTTATATGCAGGCCGGGGCTTCAGCTTTATCTATTCTGACTGATAGAGAGTTTTTTGGTGGAAAAAATGAAGACTTGACCGTAGCCAGAAGATACAATTTTTGCCCTATTCTTAGAAAAGATTTCGTTATTGATGAGTACCAAATTGTTGAAGCCAAATCAATCGGTGCTGATTGTATCCTGCTAATCGCAGCGGTGTTGGATCCGGACCGGTTGGAGGAATTGGCAAGATTTGCCAAGGAACTTGGGCTGGAGGTGTTGATGGAAGTGCATGACAGGGAGGAGTTAGAGCGGTCCCTAAATGATCACCTGGATTTGGTCGGTGTGAATAACCGAAACCTCAAAACCTTTGAGGTTTCTCTTGAAACATCCCTTTCTCTGGTCAACATCATCCCTTCTCAGTTCATAAAAATATCCGAAAGCGGGATTTCTGATCCCGGAACATTGGTCCAGCTGAGAGCGGCAGGATTCGATGGCTTTTTGATTGGGGAGAACTTTATGAAATCGAGTCGGCCACATCAAGCTGCGTATAACTTTATGAATGACTTTAGGGCTTTGGCTGCTCAGAACACCTTTTCTAAAACCACACCTCTATGATCATCAAAGTCTGTGGAATGCACGAAGAGGAGAATGTTATCCAACTGACCCAACAGGCCTCTCCGGACCTGATGGGGATGATCTTCTATGAAAAATCTCCGCGCTTTGTGGAGCAAAATCAATCAGGTGGCGGGTTTTTCAAAAATTTGTCCATCCAGAAGGTAGGCGTGTTTGTAAACGCCTCCTTGGAATATATTCTTCAAAAGGTGGGGGAATACGGATTGGCTTATGTGCAACTCCATGGGGATGAAGATTTGGAATACATGCAGTCTTTGCGGTCTCTTTCACCCGTCAAGATCATTAAGGTGGTCCGGGTAGGCGATGAGGTAGACTGGCAGGAGCTAAAGAAGCTGGAATCTTCGGTGGACGTCTTTCTATTCGATACACAAACGGAAAAATTTGGAGGTTCGGGAAAGCAATTTAATTGGTCTATTTTAGAGCGTTATCCGCTGGAAAGGAATTTTATTCTCAGCGGAGGAGTAAATGCAGACAGTTTGGGAACCATCCAAGCCTTGGCTGTTAAAATTCCCAAGCTCATAGGTGTGGATATCAATTCGAAGTTTGAGCGTGTGCCAGGCATTAAGGACATTGATCGGATTACCGCATTTGTACAACAATGCAGGGGGTCCCTGGTCTAAGCACGTGTTAAAGCAATCGGGTAGCGCACGTTTTGACAATAAGAGATAAAAGAATCAATATGATAGCAGTAGATGAAAAAGGTTTTTATGGCAAATTTGGTGGGGCTTATATTCCGGAAATGCTATATCCCAATGTGGAGGAACTGAGAGAGAATTATGAATCCATTATCACGTCAGCTGATTTTAAAGAGGAGTTTCAGCTTTTGTTGAAGGACTATGTGGGGAGGCCTACCCCTTTGTATTTTGCCAAGCGACTTTCGGAAAAATACCGTGCAAAAATCTATCTCAAGCGGGAGGACCTCTGCCATACCGGAGCACATAAGGTGAATAATACCATAGGTCAGATCTTATTGGCCCGGAGGTTAGGGAAGAAAAGAATTATCGCTGAGACAGGAGCAGGTCAACACGGTGTGGCTACAGCGACGGTTTGTGCTTTAATGGGTATGGAGTGCACCGTCTATATGGGTGCGATAGATATGGAACGCCAGAAGCCGAACGTTGAGCGGATGAGAATACTAGGAGCGGAAGTGGTTCCCGCGCTTTCAGGGAGCAAAACCCTAAAAGACGCTACCAATGAGGCGATGAGACAGTGGATCAATAACCCCGTGGATACCCATTATATTATAGGCTCTGTAGTGGGGCCTCATCCTTATCCAGAGATGGTGGCAAGGTTCCAGTCTGTGATCAGCGAAGAAATCAAGGCACAGCTCCAGAAGAAAGAAGGAAGAGAGAATCCAGATATTGTCATCGCCTGTGTCGGTGGAGGAAGCAATGCTGCAGGAGCATTTTATCATTACTACAATAGTCCTGAAGTACGTTTGGTGGCGGCAGAAGCAGCTGGTTTGGGGATTAGTTCTGGCAAATCCGCAGCGACAACTGCGCTTGGGAAGCCAGGAGTATTGCATGGGAGCAAGACGCTCTTAATGCAGACCGACGACGGGCAAGTCATTGAACCGCATTCCATCTCTGCTGGATTAGACTATCCAGGAATTGGCCCGGTGCATGCCCACTTATTCGATACGGGGAGAGGAGAGTTTGTGGCAGTGGAGGACGAGGCAGCCATGAAGGCAGGAATTGAGTTGAGCAAACTGGAAGGGATCATTCCTGCTATCGAGTCTGCTCATGCACTTTCCGCGTTGAACCAGATCAAATATAACCCAAGTGATATTATCGTCATCAATCTTTCGGGAAGAGGGGACAAGGATCTGGAAACCTATATCAAATGGGGGAGGTATTAACGTCTTAGTACTGACTATTCAGAAGTAAGATCAAGATCCCTATAACAAGCGAAGCTTCGGATGTTATGTCCTGCTCCCAAGGGCCTCAGGACGGCGATTCGACTTTGATCCTATAACCTATAACTAATAACTACACAGTGAACCGAATAGATCAACTATTTAAAGATAAACAGGAGAACATCTTATCCATTTATTTTACGGCGGGCTTCCCTCAGCTGGAGGACACCCGCCGGATAATGAAGGCGCTCGAGGAGGCTGGGGCCGATATTATTGAGATTGGGGTCCCTTATTCCGACCCGGTGGCTGACGGGCCTACCATTCAGGAGAGCAATAAAGTTGCCTTGGATAATGGGATGAGTTTGAAACGGCTTTTTTCTCAACTGGAGGGGATGCGAAAGGAAATCAATATTCCGGTCATCTTGATGGGCTATCTCAATCCTATCATGCAGTTTGGAATTGAGGCCTTCTGCGAAAAATGCCATGAAGTAGGCGTGGATGGTGTGATTGTACCCGATCTTCCGATCCAGCAATACTTAGAAGAATACAAAGGGATCTTTGATCAGTATGACCTGCGCAATACTTTCTTAATTTCTCCCCAGACCAGTGAGAAGCGAATCCGGGAGATTGACGAATACTCAGACGGGTTCATTTATATGGTGTCTTCTCACAGCATTACAGGAGCAAAAACAGGGATTACGGACGCTCAGGTGCACTACTTTCAATCAGTAAAAGAAATGGCGCTAAAAAGCCCTCGCTTGATAGGTTTTGGCATCTCGGACCGCAATTCCTTTTTGACTGCCTCTTCCTATAGCAACGGCGCCATTATCGGAAGCGCTTTCATCAAGGTACTTCAACAAGCCGCAAACTTGGAGGAAGATATCCAAACATATATTAGAGGGATAAAAGAAGCATAAAATGATCATCCAACTAAAAAGCGAGATTACCCAGGTTCAAAAAGATAAACTGGTCGATCAAATCAACAGTATAGGATACAAAATTACCGAAGTCAATACCCAGATCGGCACTTACTTGATTGGCATAGGCAAAGCCGAGTTTGACATCAGACGGTTTGGTCATTTTGAAGGCATCATGGATATCCATATTGTTTCAGATGATTACAAATTGGTTTCCAAGAAATGGAAGGTTAAACCTACGGCTATCGATTTGGGAGATGGAGTGTACATTAAGGACGGTGACATGGCAATTATGGCCGGACCATGTTCCATTGAATCTGAAGAACAGATCAGGAATGTGATCGATCACTTGAAAGTTGCCGGTATCAAAATCATGAGAGGTGGCGTCTTTAAGCCCCGCAGCAGCCCTTATGCCTTTAGGGGACTTGGACTAGATGGCCTGAAATTATGGCATCAGCTTGCCATGGAGGCGGGAATCAAGATTGTCACGGAAGTAATGCAGGTTTCGCAGATTGAGGAAATGTATGATTATGTCGACATCTACCAAGTAGGGGCTAGAAATACCCAGAACTTTAATCTTCTTGATGAGCTTGGGCGGGTAGACAAAGCCGTAATGATCAAGCGCGGTATATCCGGGACGATAGAGGAATTACTTCAATCAGCGGAGTATGTCTTTTCCGGCGGGAACGAAAAATTGATATTGTGTGAGCGGGGAATCCGCACTTATGAAAGGGCGAGTAGAAACACGCTGGATCTCAACGCAGTGCCCATATTAAAAGCCAAGTCGCACCTGCCGGTGGTGGTAGATCCGTCGCACGGGATAGGGATTAGGGAATTTGTACCGCAGATGGCGCTGGCGGGCGTAATGGCCGGTGCCGATGGGATTATCTATGAAGCCCATGAGGTTCCGGAAAAAGCCTACTCTGACGGCCAGCAAACGCTCAACTTTGCACAAAGTGAATTATTAGCCGATCAAATCCGGCAGACTTTTGCCCTTAGAAAATCCTTTTCCCTCTTATAATGAAAGTAGCCGTAATTAAGTATAATGCTGGGAACGTACTTTCTGTTTTGTACGCACTGGAACGGCTAGGCGTCCAGGCTTCGCTCACCGATGATGTAGAGGAAATAAAATCCGCTGATAAGGTCATCTTTCCTGGACAGGGAGAAGCCAGTACAGCAATGAGATACTTAAAAGCCCGCCAACTGGATCACCTGATTAAGGAACTTAAACAACCTTTTTTCGGTGTTTGTCTAGGACTGCAATTGCTTTGCTCCCATTCGGAGGAAAATGATACGGAATGTCTCGGTATCTTCCCCCTGAGGGTAAAGAAGTTTCCGCCCTTGAACAAAGTGCCTCATGTGGGATGGAACAATATTGAAAATACCAGATCCCCTTTGCTGACAGGTCTGGATGATACGGATTTTGTGTATTATGTGCACAGCTATTACGCGGAGCTTAGTGAAGCCTACACCATAGGCACCTCTCACTATATTACAGATTTTAGTGCGTTTTTACATCGGGACAACTATTACGCCATGCAAGCCCACCCTGAGAAGAGCAGCCTGAGCGGAGAAAAAATATTAACCAATTTCTTGAAAATATAATGGAGATCATTCCAGCAATAGACATTATCGGCGGCAAATGCGTTCGCCTCACCCAAGGTGATTACTCACAGAAGACAGTTTATGGTGACGATCCTTTGGAGATGGCCCGCGGGTTTGAACAGGCGGGGATAAAGCGACTGCATCTGGTAGACCTGGATGGGGCGAAAGCCAAAAGAATTATCAACAAAGACGTCTTGCAATCCATAGCACAAGATACGTCGTTGAAGGTGGATTTTGGAGGAGGTGTACAATCAGATGAGGATATCGAATTGGCGTTTCAAGCTGGTGCCAGCCAAGTTACGGGTGGCAGTGTAGCGGTTAGAAACCCGCAATTATTTGTACAATGGCTGGAGCGTTATGGTAGTGAAAAAATCATTCTAGGCGCGGATGCAAAGGATAGGAAAATTGCGATAGGAGGTTGGGAAGAAACGACCGCTGTGGATGTAATATCGTTCATTAAAGCACATGTTGACAAAGGAGTTCGGTACGTCATCTGCACGGATGTAGCCAAAGATGGTTTGCTTCAAGGACCGTCCGTGGCACTTTATGAAGATATCCTAAAGGAGATCCCGAAAGTAAAACTTATTGCCAGTGGCGGAGTGTCTTCATTGAAGGATCTAGAGGAATTGCAGCAATGCGGAGTGTACGGAGTGATTGTAGGGAAGGCATTTTATGAAGGAAAGATAAGTTTGGAGGAATTGGCGGCTTTTGCATAGTATAAAGCACCAAGTCTAGCACCTGTTTCAGGGATTCTTTTTTGAAGTGCATTTGTATCTACTGACTTCAGTCTTGTAACTTCTCACCTAACACTAAATAACCCATAGCTTGTTATATAACTAAAATATGCTAACAAAAAGAATTATTCCTTGCTTGGATATTAAAGAAGGAAGAACAGTAAAAGGAGTGAATTTTGTCGACCTGCGAGACGCGGGGGATCCTGTAGAGTTGGCGGAGATTTATGCCCAAGAGGGGGCGGATGAGTTGGTGTTTTTGGATATTACCGCTACAGTGGAAAAGCGCAAAACACTTATTGAACTCGTAACAAAGGTTGCAAAAGCGATCAACATTCCTTTTACAGTAGGCGGCGGGATCTCTACCATAGAAGATGTAAAGGCCCTGCTCAATGCTGGCGCAGATAAAATCAGCATCAACTCTGCTGCAGTGTACAACCCGCAAGTTGTCAATGATATGGCTGCGGAGTTTGGAAGCCAATGTATCGTGGTAGCGATTGACACAAGGAATGTGGATGGAATTGACTTTGTACATACCCATGGGGGGAGAACTCCCACCTTGTTAAAAACGCAAGAATGGGCGTTGGAGGTTTGTGAGAGAGGGGCAGGTGAGATTCTGCTGACTTCCATGGATCATGACGGTACAAAGGCAGGCTTTGCCAATGGGCTCACCGCTGAAATTTCTTCCCTGCTGACGATACCTGTGATTGCCTCTGGCGGGGCGGGCAACATGCAGCATTTTGAGGAGGTGTTTACGGCTGGTAAGGCGGATGCGGCGTTAGCGGCAAGTATTTTCCATTTTAAGGAAATAGCTATACCGGAATTGAAACGCTATTTGGCAGAAGCGGGAGTGAGTGTAAGGGGTTGAATTGAGGAGTTGAAGGGTTGAGAAGTTAATGGTTGGTGCCTTTTTAAACTTTTCCACTTATACACTATCAACAAAAACGTAAGAAATGAAAGATCTAGATAGAATAAATTTTGAAAAAGTAGGTGGATTGATCCCTGCGGTTGTACAGGATGCTTTTAGCAAACAGGTATTAATGCTGGGCTACCTGAACCAAGAGGCCATTCAAAAAACTTTGGACACGGGTAAAGTCACCTTCTTTAGCCGAACCAAGCAAAGGTTGTGGACCAAGGGGGAGTCTTCAGGTAACTTTCTACTAGTTAAAGAGATCTTGTTGGATTGTGATGGGGATACGCTTCTAATCAAAGCGGAACCCGTAGGACCGGTTTGCCACACGGGCGCGGACACTTGTTTCAGTGAAAGCAATAATTCTAAAACAGCCTTTATTGACAAGTTAAGGACTATCATCAAGGACAGAAAGAACAATCCTTCAGATACGTCTTATACCGCTTCCCTATTTGCGAAAGGGATCAATAAAGTAGCCCAGAAAGTAGGGGAGGAGGCGGTTGAAATTGTCATCGAGGCAAAAGATGATAACAAGGAGCTGTTTCTGGGAGAAGCGGCGGACCTGCTTTATCACTATCTGGTATTATTGGAAGCCAAGGGCTACGAACTGGATGAGGTGATGCAGGTATTGATCCAAAGGCATAAAAAATAGAAACTGAGG